>Ga0207060_10190_pt1 | contig 22300 bp, 15 predicted proteins | sample Alteio_BWMinCont_30_FD_153270 | JGI IMG/M metagenome (GOLD analysis project Ga0207060, IMG submission 153270) | Enriched cells from forest soil in Barre Woods Harvard Forest LTER site, Petersham, Massachusetts, United States -... | ecosystem: Environmental > Terrestrial > Soil > Temperate forest >...
TCAAACCGGACCGCGACGTCAGCCACCGAGTGTCCAATGTTCTTGAGAGACACGATGAGTTGAAATGTAGCCTGCTGGCTGATGTCCTTGAAGGGACCAATCCTTTGGAAACTGAGAGCCGGTATGATCGGATTATCCCCCAATGTTTTCACATCAACTATTTTTATCCACGGTCTTTCGGACAACTCAAGCTGATTTGCTGCAGTATCGGCGGCGACCTTAGCGGCATCGGCAGATCTCTTTAGTTCTGGATACTGTTTGGCGATCTCGCCGAGCTGCCCCCTCATGACTCGGAGCTGTCCGTAATACACCCACAACGCAATGAGTCCGACAATTGCGAGAACGCCACTGATGATAAGCTGCGCAGATTCAACCCACCTAAATTCCCTTGCGAGTTCCCTGGCCGTGCTGTTATCTCTGGTGCTCTGCTCTTCAGGATTGTATGTGAGTGCGTCTTGCGCCGGATCGGTTGGAGCTACTGAGCTCTGCGGACGTGACTCTTCCTCGGCCCTACTCGGTTGATCGTTGCTGAGGTTTTCGCCTGGCATGAGCTTTAATCGGTGAGATTATACTCGACGCAAGGAATGCGCCTTCGATATTTGGATTCCAACGCAGAACGAAAAACAATCAGGTCAGAGGGCCACTGTCTTTAGTCTGTGTGCAATCAGTGTGCAATAACAAGCCGATTTCTCGACTGCAGGTACTTCGTTTTCAATCTGAACGCCAACACATTTGCACTGTTGAACGTTATAGTCTTGGACCTACGTTCAGGTAGCGCCCTAAAATGTCGGGGTGATTCGGGAATCGAGCGTACTAATTGTCAGTGCGAACTTGACCGGAAGTTAAAAGGTAGACAGGTCCAGCAAATTTATTGCCCGAGAGACCAGTGTTCACGACTACCTGGCCCCGATTATTCTCAACGACGAGACTTCCAAAAAGTGGCTGGAGAGTTTCAGGTACCAACTGATTGAGATCAATGGGTACGAGATCTCGCCAAATCACGGGATGACCGGGTGATTGGCTCTGAAAAGAATAACTAATTCCCGCGATTTCTCCACGATCGTTAATCGAGAATACTTGCGTGGAGTCATCACCAGGAAGAGGTTGGAGTATCGTTATGGTGTTGCCATCCCACAACACGGATTGTTGGATCTGTGGGTCGGTAGCATCTCTAAAGTTAGCAACAATCTGTGACCGATCGTTCATCGCTCCCGGCCAAACGTTACAGCCAGGGAGACTCCCGAGGTCCCGAATTGTTCCGTCTCTCCACAATGCGAGATCGGTTTGGTTTGTACCGGGCGTATAAAGGCAGCCGGCTATGTCCCCTCGGTTGCTTATCGCTTCAGCATTGAAATTATCTGGAGAAAGGTGAGTCAAAATTCCATCTTTCCATAGAAAGGGCTTCAATGGACTATTGCAATCACCGACGCCACCGATGACTTCGCCTGCATTATTGATGTCCGAGGCGGTGGAGCAGGCCCCTACTCCCATATCAACCAGACCCCCATCCCGCCACAGGAAGGCTCCAAGGATGCTCTCACCGACGACCTCATCTCTATCGTTGAGTGCGAGTCCCGCGCCCCCTACCAGATTCGAGCCCAGCACTTGCACATTTCCTTGTGCCCATAACATGGGCAAGAATGGTCCACCTATCGCTGTTCCGGAGATGTGCCCACGCTCGTTGATCGAATACGCCAGACATCCCCGCGGACCGATTCCGCAGTTCACCTCGCTGACACTATAGGTGACATCGCTAATCGTCTGCGCCGAAAGGAAACAACTCGCGAAGAGCATGAGAAAAACGAGGACTTGAATGCGCACTAGGCCGCTCCTTGTTAATGGAGCCTCCCTTGGAGGAACCTAGACTTTTGCGCGCATGATCGTTACCAATATTGCTATATTCATAGCAAAAGACTTCCCAACTCCTAATACTGGACGCATGGCAAATAACTGCAGCATTTGAGCACACTATTACCACGATGAGTGAACGCCGAAGGTCGGTAGCGTCAACGGAGATCCAGCCGGGCAGCAGAGCCATGGCGATTGCGCGGGGTAACCGTGTAAATGAGCTAGGTCAAAGTCCGGCCAACGGCGGTCCGCGTTGGCCAGTGTGCAACCGTTGTGCAACCCGATTCCGCAACGCATTTACTTCCTAAGGAAAGTTTGGGGTGAGCGACGGGATTTGAACCCGCGACCCTCGGTTCCACAGACCGATGCTCTACCGGCTGAGCTACGCTCACCACCGCTGAGGAATGAACGACTTAGCTCACTGCAACTGGCGGCAGCTTGCACAACCCGCCGCACAATGAGCTTGCGTGAAGTTTAACACGCCCCGAAGTTTAGCACGCATGCACGCATCGCTGAACAGGAGCGCACGGCTTACTGCCTCCAGCCCTCGGTGCGGTCGGCGCTACTTGGCTTTGCCTGTCCGGGCGGCGGGTTTGCTGAAAAACTTGTCGTATTTCGCCGTCTCTATCGGCGCGCACTCCATCTCGGGAATATCGAAATGGCGCGACTGTAGCCTCAAGGATAGTTTGTCGAGGGCCACCCACGGTTTCGCGTAAAATTTCGGGTCGATAATCTTGATCGAGAGCTCCAGGTGGTCGGCGTCCACGCGGTGGAACGTCTCTTCCACCTGTAGAGCGTCGCTATGTGGACGGCCGGCATTATCGATCCAGGTGTCGTCATGAAATCCATTCGACACATCCACAAACGTGTAGTCATCCACCCACTTGCCGACGGAATATCCCCACCACCTCGGCTCTTCCGGAGGGGGCACTATCCCCGCGACGGTCGTCCACCCTGGATTTTCAGGGTCCTTGGGCAATTCCCTCCCGTCCGTCCAGATCTCGCGCCATTTCCTATTGAATTCATACAAGATCAGCACCTGATCCTCAGTCTGCACGATCTGGCTCGTCCTGTAGTTATGAAGCACGATGCGAGGAAACCCCTGCGGATTGCAGGCTGGCATCGGATCATTCGATAGCGCCGCCGGAACTTGGGTGATTCCATAGGTCGGCTTGTTAGCCTGGAACGCTTTCCGCCCTTCGGGAGTGTAAGGCAGCTCATGTTCCGGCTTCCCGTCTGATGGCATCGCTTTCGCTCCATTTGCCGCGATGCCGTCTGCCGCGCTCTTGGCGGGTTCCCAGATTCCAGATAGGCTGCGCCGTGGAGCGGCGCCCGGCTTCTCACCGTTTTTATCGGAATCGTACACCGCTCCCGGCCAGCGGCGATCTTGAGCGCGCGACAGATAAGAGAACGCCAACACCGCAACCAGTGCAATCGCGGGAACCAGAAAACGCCTCGTCATTGGAAGGCTCCTTCCCCGGTTTAAATCAGCCCGAATTTTCCTTGTTTCGGGCCGAAGCTTCCGATACTCGTTCGCGCGGACGCAGAGACCGGGGTTGGACTCTTTCCGCCTTCACTTGTTGGGATAATCTTCCGATTCACGCGCCTGCCGCGCCGGCGGCTTCCCTCACCCTTCCCACTTGAGCGTCTTTCCATTCGCAAGCACGACCTGTACCAGACGCCCGAGCGGCTGGCCATTCTTGACTGGCTCCAGAGTGACCGTAACTTCATCCCCAGGCTTAAAGGTCTGCTTACTGAATCCATAGGGGACGATGTTTGGTGGGGCTTGCGTCTCCATGACCCAATGCACCAGTCGTCCGTCACGCCCCTTCACGTCGAAGCTCAGAAAACAATGCGGATTGGCCCAAAACCATTCCGTGACGGTTCCCTTCATCGTGACTGTTTTCCCAACGTCGAACACCGCGTTGCCGTGATGCGCAGATAGCGGACCTGAAACGATCAGAAGCCTAGCAGCCATAGCGACAGTCGTGACCAGCCTATTTCTCATGGCAAACTGCCTCCGCATCTCTTCTTTCCCAATTTCTCGATTCGTATTCGCCGGAATTTACGATCCCAACCCGATCTTTGCGCAAACCATACGCCCGGGACTCCTCTCGCGTCAACAGACGGGCCAATCCCCTGGCCGCGCGGCTCTTGGCTTTCTTATTTGAGCTTGCCGCGTGCGAGGTCACACCTTAGACCCAGCTGCGCGATGAGGCAAGGCTGGCAGCTGTTTGTGGGATTGATTTGGGCTGACGTCGATGGTTTAGGCGGAATCGGTTGCAGCTTTGGCCGCTGGCCGGGGCAGGCTCAGTTCCAGCAATCGCATGCGCAGAGCCTCGCCCGCTTCCGTAAAGACTTGATTACAAGTGTGTCGCAGACGCTGCTCTGCCGAGCGAACCAGCGTGTCCAGATGTTCCGCGGATTCTTGACTGAACTTGTCGATGGTGTTCTGCAGAGACACATTGGCGATCTCTTCGACGCGCACTTCGTGGGTTTGGATGGCTTGATCGCCCAACTGAACGATGGCCTCTTTCACTTTGTTTTCCTGTGCTTCCGCTTCAGCTCGCACGGTCTCGAGTACGGAGCTCACCTCAGCCAGCAGATCCTGCTTGGCCTTGCTCAACGTGGCTTGCGTATCCTCTGTCCATGCGGTGCGCAGCCGCGACGTCAGCCGTTCCCCCTCGGCTTCCCATGCTGTGCGCAATTGCGCGCTTTGCGTTTCGATAAGCGTCGAGATTTCGCCGGTGGCGGCTTCTGCCTTCTCGGAGAACTCGCGAAGCGCCGTTTCCGCTTTTTCCCTGACGTTATCGGAGGCCGCGTTCAAGCCCTTTTCAAGCGCAGCCTGCATGCGCACCTGGGCCTTCTTTTCGCACCATTCCGTGGCCTTGAAGAGCGATCCAAAGCTCGTATAAGTGGCGTCGGTGGCTTTCTCTTCGAGTTCGGCGATCCATTTTGCCGTGGCCGCGCGCCCGGACTCCTCCATTTGCCGCTCCGAATTGCCGATCAATTCCTGGATCACACCTTGCATCCGGCCGGCAGCGGCCTCGACGCTCTGTTCGGTGACGTTTGCCAGGCTCTCCTGCGTGCGACTCAAAGACTCCTGCGCCGCTGAAGTGGCCGCTTCGATGCTTCTGAGGGTCTCGCTGGTGCTATCCAGACGGCTGACGAATTCAGTTTTGAGCTGATTGGAAAACCTGTCGATCTCGCGGCTGGTTGCGTCCTGCACCATCCGCACCTGTTGCGTCCATGCAGTCATTACATCTTCGGCGCGGCGCGTCATCTCCCCGCTGGCCGTTTCGAGTATGGCTGTGGCGCGCCCCTCGAGATTTTGGCCCGCCGCTTGCGCCACCGCGTCCAGCTTGGAGAGTTGCTGGCTCAGATGGTCCTCGGACACTTGCAGGTGCCGCAACGATTGTTGCAAGCGGTCGTTTTGCTCGTCGAGGTATTGCCGCAACCCGCTGAGCTTGAGGTCGACGTCGGCAGTGGCCTGCGCGAGCCTGGAAGCCTCGCTGTTGATGCGTTGTTCGGCTTCCTGCAGGTGCGCGAGCGCACGCTGAGCGCGCTCATCCTGCTGATTCATCGCCTCGCGTAAGTTGTTGAGCTTACTCTCTGTTTGCGCGGTCGCTTCGGTAAGGGCTTGGCCCATTCCGGCAACGCGCAAAGCCACTTCCTTCTCCATCTTTTCGGAATCGCGCGTTACACGGCTTATAGCTTCGTCTGCAACGGCCTTCAAGGACCGCTCCATCTGGGAACGCCACTCATTTCGGAGGGCGGCTAACTCTGTTTCCAGGCGTTCTTTGCGAAAAATAATCATGATTGCGTCACGAGGCTCCGGGAATATGCACTGCGGCTGTCCTGCCGCAAAGAATGTACCACACCCTTGGCTTGATGATAATTCCCTTACCGAACTAAACCCAAAAATCCTCCCAAAATTCCGCCGGCCTTGCAGCTTCCCTGCAGTTTACGGGACCACGGGTCTAAGATTCGTTAGACCCAGCTTGGTTTCCAAGCCCCTTTGTTCGAGGGACTTTACCCTGATTTTGAAGACCACCCGGCGGCTCAGGGACCTGTCCTCTTTGCCGGTTACTTCCACCGGTTCCGCGCTTCCCCTCCCCGTTGCGGAAACGAAGTCCACGAAACAGCGGTGGCTCTCGGGCGAATTCCCGCCAGCCGGGTCATCCAGCACATCCAGGCTGTCCTGCACCACGGAGATCGAACGCGCCTGGCTCAGCCTCAGATTGAGCCGCTCATCACCCTCCGAACTGGCATGCCCCTCCACGACGATCGAATTGATTCCCGGCTTGATCTCGGGGGAACATGCGGTAGCCACGAACTTGGGAATGAACTCCTGCACAAACTCCTTGCCGCTCGAGGGGATCTCCGATTTCCCCTGTTCGAATTTCAAGAGTCCCTCAGGCACGACCACCAGCAATCCGAGAGGGTCCTTGGGATCGCTCGTTACCTGCACCCCCTCCTTCTGAAAATCTTTCAGAGCGTCCTCGAACCTCGATAGCACCTGGCTCTTTGTTCCCTTGGTCTGCTGCAAGGCATTGTTGAGCATGGCCACGAGCAGAAGCACAAAGATCACCGCAAGCGAGGTCATCAAGTCGGTCAGCGAACTCGCCAGACCGGTATTTTCATGCTCGTTTGACATCAGTGCTGCCTCGCAATCTTTCGAGCGACTCCGTCAACTCCTGCAACCGCTCAGACATCACGTTTACGTCGCTGGTAATCTCACTTAGAGCCGCGTTCAACGTCGCAAACTGATATTCCACTTCCTTGGCGTCGTTCGCGCGACGGTTAAGCTGCTCGATGACCTGTTCGAACTGCTCCGCGCTGCGCGATGTCCATGTTTCAACACTTTCCGCGATTGTCGAACTGGCGCTGTTGGTCTGCTCTGCGCTCCTTTGAAGGGTCGCAGCCATTTGTGTGCCCAGATCGTTTACTTTTTCCGAGAGGTCGCGCACCACGCCCGTCAGCGTCACGGCCATGTGGGTTACGGAAGATCCCGCTGTCTCATTCATCTGCGTCATGAATTGCCGCAGGATGAGAGTCGAAGCTTTCACTTGGGTCTTGGCCAGCTCAAACTGTTCGGAACTCGATTTTGTTGCCAGCATCGCCAATTCCGCCATGGCGCCCATATCGCTATGGATATCGGCCATGATGCGCGTCGACGACAGGCGTGGCACCAGCGCATCGATGCTCGACACCAGTCGGAGCCGGACCCTCGACAGACGGTGGGCCAGCGACTTTTCCAGGAGAAGAAATATGGTTGCGGAAAGCAGCGCTGCAATAGACGAAACGAATTTCCCCGACAGCCCTTCGATCAGCAGCGGCAAACCTTGGATCTGGTTGGTTTGAGTATCGATTCGAACATCGACCAGTGCCACGAGGATCGCCAGGAAAGTAAACAGGAGCCCGGTGCTTGTTACCACGCTCGGGAGAGAGTTATAGAAGCCTCGATTCAGGCGCCCTTCGCCGATCGCGGACTCCGTGAAAATGCCATCCGCACTTTCCGACGCCCAGAATTGCTCCCCGCCGGCCGCAACCGAACGGACAACAATCGTCGAAGCATAGCCGTTCCACGCATGTGACAGCGTGGTGGACTGGCCCACGATCTCTGCCAGCCCCGCATAGCCAGCCGCCGTCAATCCGGTCTTGGGGTCGGCAGGCCTTCGTGAGCGAAGGCGGTCGATCCTGTCCGCCGCATCCGACAATATCGTGGATTGCCTGCGTATCTCCAAAAAGAGATAGAGGAGCACGCCCAACGGAACCAGAAGTAAGCCTACTGCTGCAATCCACGCGAACTTCGGGGCGTCGAGTCCCCAGATGTTCCAGTGAGCCCGCAAAAGATCGAGAAGCGTCATGCCAGGTTGCCCCTTTGCTCGCAGACACCGGATTCTGAAACGGGCAGGAAGAGTGAAAAGCCAGAGGTGGTATAGCCGTTCAGAATGAAGCTAGTTCCCTGTGTTTCGCCTCCAAAAAGCGCTCGTGAACCACGCCGACACGCGGCTGCGACTCTGAATAGAAGCGCCTGGGCACACAGGGGATGAGGGCTGGTAGATCATTGTATGCATGGAAATGCGCATCCGATGTGTTTCTGAAAAGATGGCACTTAGTATCATGGGAGCGTGCGAATATGCAATCACTTGCGGTCATTCAGAGAAAAAATACTGTGAAAATCGGCGGTGTCTGAGGAAAAGTCAAAATGAACACCACATCCAGCAGCGGCCATCTGCGCTTTGAGGTTCCGAATGCCGGCCAGGTATCGGCCCTCCTCGTGAGGCCCGCAACTGCACGCTGGCTTTTGCTACTGGCCCATGGTGCCGGCGCCGGGATGAATCACCCGTTCCTCGAAAAGCTTGCCTCGGAATTGGCGGCTGTGGATGTCGCGACGTTTCGTTATCAATTCCCCTATATGGAGCAGCGCCGCCGCATCCCGGATTCGCCCGCCGTACTCACTTCCGCCGTTGTGGCTGCCGTGCGTGCCGCAGGCGAGATCGCCCCTGATCTACCGATTTTGGCAGGAGGCAAATCGATGGGAGGACGCATGACCTCCTCGGCCGCTGCCGATCATCCGCCTGAATTTGAGAAGGTGCACGGGTTGGTGTTCTTCGGTTTCCCGCTCCATCCGCCCGGAAAGCCCGGCACAAAGCGCGCGGAGCATTTGGCTCGCGTCACGGCGCCCATGCTTTTCTTGCAAGGCACGCGCGACCAATTTGCTGACCTGAAGCTGCTGCGGCCAATCTGTACGAACCTGGGAAGCCGGGCAACCCTGCGCGAAATCGAAACGGCCGATCACTCATTTCACGTGTTAAAAAGTTCAGGGATCAGTGATGCGGAGGTAATGCGCCTACTGGCGCAATCGGTGGCGGCCTGGGCTCAGACGATCACGTAACGAGCGGCCTGAGCGAGCGCTGAAGGTCAATAGCGAGCCTGTGCGCTGGAGAGCCGGCTCTCTATCTCTTGCGTTTGGCGAGCCTGCTGCGCTTATCTTCGATATAGGCCTGCGCCGCCGCGAGTCGCGCAATCGGCACGCGGAATGGTGAAGCGCTGACGTAGTTCATCCCCACCCGGTAGCAGAACTTGACGCTCTCGGTATCGCCGCCGTGCTCGCCGCAAATGCCGATCTTCAGCTTGGGGCGCGTCTCTCTGCCCTTCTTGATGGCCCAGTCCACCAATAAGCCCACACCCGCGCGGTCAAGAGTCTGAAAGGGGTCGGTCGAGAAAATGGCCGCCTTCTGTTCGTCCATATACTCGGGCAGGAAGCGGCCGGCATCGTCGCGCGAAAGGCCCATCACCGTTTGGGTCAAGTCGTTTGTCCCGAAGCTGAAAAATTCAGCTTCTTCCGCGAGCTCATTGGCCAGTAACGCGGCCCGCGGCAGCTCGATCATCGTGCCCACCAGATATTCCAGCCTGATCCCCGCCTTCTTGATCAACTGATCGGCGATGCGGTGCGTCTCATCCACCAGGATCTTGAGCTCCTTTCTGTCGAGCGTGAGCGCATGCATGATTTCCGGAATGACCTTGATGCCCTCTTTCCTGCATTCCAGGGCCGCTTCAATGATCGCACCCACTTGCATATCCAGGATTTCCGGATACGTAATCAGCAACCGGCACCCGCGGTGCCCGAGCATTGGGTTCGATTCGCTAAGCTGCTCGACCCGGCGCGCCACAATCTGCGGTGAGAGCCCTATTTTCTCCGCGAGCTCCTTCTGTTTATCCTCATCGTGCGGCACAAACTCGTGCAGCGGCGGATCGATCAGGCGGATGGTCACCGGATATCCGTCCATGGCGCGGAAGATTCCGATGAAATCGCCTCGCTGAAACGGCCGCAGCCGGTCTAGCGCCTTTTGCCGCGACTCCCGGCTATCGGCGATGATCATCTCCTGAATCGCCAGCTGCCGTTCGGCGCTGCGTTCGGGGTGTTCGAAATCCTTGAAGAACATGTGTTCGGTGCGGCAGAGTCCGATTCCCGCTGCGCCCATCTCCCGGGCTTTCCGGGCATCCTGCGCCGTATCCGCATTGGCCCGCACACCCATGCGGCGAATTTCGTCGGCCCACTTCAGGATGGTGTGGTAATGCTTGGGCATCTCGGGTGTGGCCAGCTTGACCTGGCCCGCATACACGGCGCCGTCATTCCCATCCAGGGTGATCCAATCGCCCTGGCGAACCACGCGGCCATTGGACGACATCTGCTTGGCGGCGTAATCGATGAATAATTTCTCGCAGCCCACGATGCAGCATTTCCCCCAGCCTCGCGCCACGACTGCGGCATGACTGGTCTTGCCCCCGGTAGCCGTGAGCACGCCTTGGGCAACGGCCATGCCTCCCACGTCTTCGGGGCTCGTCTCCCGCCGGACCAGCACGACTTTCTCGCCCTTCTTGACCCAATCCTCGGCCTCTTGCGCCAGGAAAACGGCCCTTCCAACCGCGGCGCCCGGAACGGCGTTGATGCCGACACAAATCCTTCTCTGGCCCAACTCCTCCCGTGGCACCGAAGCAGCGATCACCGGATAAAACAGCCGTTCGATATCCTGCGCCTGGACGCGCTCGATGGCTTCCTCGCGGTTGATCAGGCCCTCCTGCACCATGTCGGCGGCAATGCGGAAGACGGCGCCCGGCGCGCGTTTCCCGGTGCGGGTTTGCAGCATAAAGAGCTTCCCATCTTCGACCGTGAACTCCATATCTTGCATGTCGCGGTAATGTTTCTCGAGCACGCTGCGAGCGCTCTGGAGTTGTTTGTAGACCTTCGGCATCAGCCTGCCGAGCTCCTGCAACGGCACCGGCGTGCGGATTCCCGCCACCACATCTTCGCCTTGCGCATTGACCAGAAAATCGCCGTAAAAATCCTTCTCGCCCGTCGACGGATCTCGCGTGAAGCAGACGCCCGTTCCGGAGTTATCGCCGGTATTCCCGAAGACCATCTGCACCACGTTGACGGCGGTTCCCAGCAGGCCGGTGATATGTTCCACTCGCCGGTAGGTCACTGCCTTGTCCGCCATCCAGGATTCAAATACGGCTCCGATAGCTCCCCACAGCTGCTCCACGGGGTCTTCTGGAAAGGCGTGGCCCTTCTTTTCCTTGAAGTAGTCTTTGTACTCCGCCACCAGCTTCTGCCAGTTCTCGGCGGCGACTTGCGTATCGTCTTTCGTTTTCAGCCGCTCTTTCAAGGCGCGCAGCCGCCCTTCGAGCTCTTCTTTGGGCAGACCTGTCACCACCGAGGCATACATCTGCACGAACCGCCGGTAGGCATCCCACGCGAAGCGGGCGTTATTCGTCCGCCGGACCAGGCCCTCCACCGTCTTGTCGTTCAGGCCCAGATTCAAAATCGTTTCCATCATCCCCGGCATGGATCGCGCAGAGCCGGAGCGCACGCTCACGAGCAGCGGATCGTTCGGGTCGCCAAACTTCTTTCCCGCCACACCTTCCAGCCGGGAGAGGTTTTTCTGGACCTCGGCGTGGAGTTTTGGCGGATGCTTATGCTTGTGCTTCAGGTAGTAATCGCAGCATTCCGTGCTGATCGTGAAGCCGGCCGGAACAGGCAGGCCGATGCGGGTCATCTCCGCAAGCCCCGCGCCCTTGCCGCCGAGAATCTCTTTCATCTCGCCGGTGCCTTCCGCCTTGCCCGCGCCAAAGAAGTAGACGTATTTCACGTTAGGTTTTGTCCTCTTGGTTTGTCATCTCGCGCTCTTCCGGCATGCAGCCGGGAACTGCGCGCACTTAACGGCTTAAAATCCCATCGATCGAAACTGCGTTCTGATCGCGATGGACCAGCAAATAGTAGTAAAGGAAAGCGTAGATCAACTGCAGCCCGGCAACATTCCAATCCTGCGCGAGATTTGTCCCAACGACTAACCCGGTGATCACCAGCCCGCCGGCGATGAGCGCGAAGCGCGTCCAAAGCCCTATGATCAGCAGCACGCCGAGTCCCGTCTCCATCAGGGGCAGTACGGTGGCAAACGCTGGCAGCAGGCTGGCGGGGACCCCGGGAGTTTTCTCAAAATAGTGGGTCAGGTAGGCCAGGAACGCCGCGTGTCCCGCCAGCAGCCGGCTTACGCCGTGAAGCATGATATTGGCCCCAAAGGAAAGCCGTAAGATCGTGTAGGCCCAGGTTGCATCCCCAAATCGCGCGCGGCTCTTCACATCGTCGAGCGAATGTGCTGTACCTGCGTATCCGGCCATAAAGCCTCCGTCGAGGAATTGCGAATGTCGAAAAGACAGGCCCGAGGCAGCTGGGGCGCATTTTTTGCCCTTCGGCTGCTAACCCTATTTGGCGGGGTATTATACACGTACTCCCGCGATACCTCTGAATGAACTGCCCATCGAGCCGCGTCCCGTCAGCCTCAATTTGCCAGGCGGCCAAGCTCGGCGCTAACATGTTGGTCGGCCTGAAGTGGAAACAGTCCTGCGAAGTGGGGCACTCCGCTGAAAAATAGATTCTGGAGAATGGGTCCTAAGTCATGTGGATAGTGAGGGTAGCGCTAAACCGGCCGTACACGTTTATCGTGTTCGCGCTGGTCGTCATCCTGATCACCCCATTTGTGCTTCAGCACACCGCCATCGATATCTTTCCCGACATCAATATCCCGGTCATTAGTGTGGGCTGGAACTACACCGGCCTATCGCCGGAGCAGATGGAAGACCGCATTGTCTCCAACTATGAAAGATTCCTGACCACCGCGGTAGACAGCATCGAGCATATTGAATCCCAGACGGTAGCCGGCAGGTCCGTAGTAAAAATCTTTTTCCAGCCGGGCGCGAATGTGCCCATGGCGCTTACACAGGTCACCGCGACCTCGCAATCGATCATTCGAGGCCTGCCCCCGGGAATCGCCGCGCCCCTGATCATCACTTATTCGGCCTCGGCTGTTCCCATCGTGCAGTTAGGAATGAAGGGGGAAGGCCTTTCCGAGCAGGAATTATTTGACTACGCGGCGAATCTGGTTCGCAACCAGATGGCTACCGTGCCTGGCACATCGATTCCCTGGCCTTATGGCGGAAAACAGCGCCAGGTCTCGGTAAATGTAGACATTTCCGCGCTTCAAGCTAAAGGCCTCTCTCCCGTTGATGTGGTCAACACCGTCAGCTCGCAAAATCTGGCTTTGCCCGCCGGGAGCGTCAAATTCGGGGCCACGGAATATAACGTGGAGTTGAACGGGTCAACGAACACCATCGCCGCCCTCAACGATCTGCCTCTCAAGGTCGTCAACGGCTCCACCATCTACCTCCGCGACGTCGCGCGCGTCAGCGATGGCTTCTCTCCACAGATCAATATCGTCCGCATGGATGGACAGCGCGGAGTTTTGGTTACGGTTTACAAAACAGGAAGCGCTTCTACCCTGGATATTGTTTCCCAGATCTATGCCAAGCTGCCCCAGATTGCATCGCTTTTGCCGCGCCAATTGGTGATGACGCCGCTATTCGATCAATCGATATTTGTCCGCGCCGCGATCCAGGGAGTCGTTCGCGAAGGCATTATCGCCGCGTGCCTGACCGGTGTAATGATCCTGCTCTTCTTGGGGAACTGGCGCAGCACGCTGATTATCGCGGTCTCCATTCCCCTGTCCATCTTGGTCTCCATCTGCATGCTGAGCGCGCTGCACGAGACCATCAATATCATGACCCTCGGAGGACTCGCGCTCGCCGTCGGCATCCTCGTCGACGATGCCACCGTGACGATTGAAAATATCGATCGCCACTTGGCGCAGGGCAAGAGCATTGTCCGCGCCATTCTCGACGGCGCCGAGCAGATCGCCATTCCCGCCCTGGTTTCCACACTCTCCATCTGTATCGTTTTCGTGCCGATGTTCTTTCTGACCGGAGTAGCGAAGTTCCTGTTCGTTCCGCTCGCGGAAGCGGTCGTCTTTGCCATGCTGGCTTCTTATTTCCTCTCTCGGACCCTGGTGCCCACCATGGCCATGTATCTCCTCAAGGGCCACCACGGCGAAGCGCACGCTACCGGCAACGACATCTTCTCCCGAAGTCAGCGCTCCTTCGCCCTATGGTTCGAGCGCGTGCGTGATCGCTATCGCCATGCCCTCGGCTTTTGCCTCGAGCATGCCTTGATGTTCATCGTATTGTTCCTGCTGTTTTGCGTCGCTTCAGCGCCGCTGGCCCTGGTGCTCGGGCGGGATTTCTTTCCTTCGGTTGATGCCGGGCTGATCCGCTTGCACATGCGCGCTCGTGCCGGCCAGCGCGTCGAAGAGACCGCGCGGGAAGCCGACGGCGTCGATAATTTGATCCGCCGCGTTATTCCCAGTGAAGATCTCGGCACCGTGCTCGATAACATCGGCCTCTTTAACAGCACCATTAACACGACGTACAGCAATTCCGGCGTGATCGGCGAATCCGATGCCGAAATCCTGATTGGATTGAAGCGCGAACACAAAATGCCCACGAAGTACTACATCGACGAATTGCGCGGGCGTCTGGCTGCGGAATTCCCAGGAACTCAGTTCTTCTTTCAGCCGGGGGATATCGTGAGTCAAATCCTCAATTTCGGCGTTCCTGCGCCTGTGGATATCCAGCTGATCGGCCCTGACCAGCAAAATGACTATCGAATCGCGCAGCAGATCACCAATCGCATTCAGCACATACCCGGCGCCGTGGACGTCCATGTCCAGCAGTTGTTTTCTTATCCCACGCTCTTCTTGGATGTGGACCGCTCTCGCGCGCTCAACGTGGGCCTCAGCCAGCAGGATGTCGCCAATAGCTTGCTCCTGACCCTCAGCTCGAGTTTCCAGATCAACCCCTCGTTTTGGGTGAATCCGCAAAACGGCTATGAGTACAACGTGGCCGTCCAGGTGCCGCAGTACAAGATCGACACGATGCAGGCCTTGGACAACATTCCCATCTCTTCCGCGGCCACCAAATCCCCTCAACTCCTGGGCAACCTGGCGCAACTCAACGTCAATATTGAGCCCGCTTTGATTACTCACTATAACAATCAGCCCATGATCGACATCTATGCTTCTGTGGAGGGACGCGATCTGGGCGGCGTCGATACCGACATTCAGAAAATCCTCAAGGACTACGACGGGAAGCTGCCCCGCGGTACGCAGATGGAACGTCGCGGCCAGGTAGCCACCATGAATTCGTCGTTTATCGGGCTGGGTGTAGGCGTGGCTGCGGCCATTATTCTTGTATATCTCTTGATTGTCGTGAATTTCCAGTCTTGGCTCGACCCCTTCATCATCATCACGGCGCTTCCCGGCGCGCTTGCGGGCATTCTCTGGGTGTTGCTGGTCACGCATACCACGCTCAGCGTGCCCGCGCTCACCGGCACGGTCATGTGCATGGGCGTGGCCACGGCCAATAGTATTCTTATGGTGTCTTTTGCCCGCGAGCGTCTTCGCGAAGGACTTTCCTCCGTTGAGGCCGCTCTCGACGCCGGCTATGTTCGTATGCGTCCCGTGCTGATGACCGCGCTCGCCATGATCGTGGGCATGGTGCCGTTGTCTCTGGGCCTTGGCGAGGGCGGCGAACAGAATGCTCCGCTCGGCCGCGCCGTAATTGGTGGTCTGGTGATCGCCACACTTGCAACTTTGTTCTTTGTGCCCTGCGTCTTCTCCGTGATCCATCGTCACTACAAGCCAGGCACCGCGGTTAGCGCCACCGACGCTGCTAACCTATCCTAAGTGCACCAACTTTGAGGTGAATGCCAGGGATGACTGAAACTGTGAAAGAACCGCAACACGACCTGAATAGTAGCCGCCCCGGCGGGAGCCGCACGCGGCTGCTCGGGTGGTTTACCCTGCTCTTCCTGGTATTCCTGGTGATCGGCCTGTACAACATTCTGGAAAGGCGCAGCGAACGGGGCGTCCTGGCGCAGCAGACGGAAAAAATGAGCGTCCCGCATGTTGCCGTAATCCACGCCACGCCCGTCGAGGCCGAGTCGCAGTTGATCTTGCCGGGTAACGTTCAGTCCTATGTGGAATCGCCCATCTACGCGCGTACCAATGGCTATTTGAAAAAGTGGTACAAGGACATCGGAACTCACGTCAAGCAGGGCGATCTCCTGGCCGAAATTGACAGCCCCGAGGTGGATGCGCAGCTCGCCCAGGCCCGCGCCGATCTCAGTACTTCTCAAGCCAATTTGAAGCTCGCCGGTGTCACTGCCCAGCGTTACGAGGGGCTGCTCAAAAGCGACGCCGTCTCCAAACAGGAGGTGGATAACTACACCGGCGACTATTCGGCGAAGCAGGCTATGGTGCAATCCGCCGAGGCGAATGTTAAGCGGCTCGAGGATCTGGAATCGTTCAAGCGCGTCTACGCCCCTTTTTCCGGCGTCATCACACAACGCAATTGCGATACCGGAACGCTCATCAACGCCGGAAATGGCGGCAATTCCAAGGAGATGTTCGATCTCGCGCAAACCGACCCGCTGCGCGTCTACGTCTCCGTGCCCCAGTCCTACGTCCCCTCGATTCGTGTCGGGCTCAAAGCTTGCCTCCAGCTCACCGAATTCCCCGATCGGCGCTTCTGCGGCCAGGTTGTTCGCACCGCCAACGCCATCGATCCGAGCAATCGCACGTTACTTACTGAGGTCGATGTGCCCAATCCCTCGGGCACACTCCTTCAGGGTGAATATGCCGAAGTCCATTTCGATGCCCAGTTGAATGGCAAGCGGCTCTCTTTGCCCATCAACGCATTGCTGTTTCGCCCGGAGGGCACCATGGCCGCCGTGGTCACTCCCGATAACCGCATCGCCCTGAAGAAGCTGACTGTGGGGCGCGACTTTGGCACGAGCATCGAAGTTCTTGACGGCGTCGCGCCACAGGACGCCGTCGTCATCAACCCTCCCGATTCATTGGAGAATGGCGAGCAGGTCACCGTCAACGGGCCGAATGGTGCCGGCGGTGCTCAGACTCCCGATCCCAAATAGGAGCGCTTATCTTAGCGCGCCGCTTAGCGGACTTATTGGACTGCCGCCGGCGCTGAAGATCTCACGTCCATTGGCATCGTATAGCTTGACGCTTGTACGCCCGTTCTTCGGCTCACCAAAAGTCAGGACGCCTTGCACATCGCCTTTTTCGTTAACCACCACGAAGCTCTGCGCGCGCACTTCCTTTGTCACCGTTGGTTGATTTTGCGCCTGCACCGGCGGAGTCCAGATGTAGTGGGAGAAAACCCCTCCGAGAAGGCCTGCCGCGATTGAAAGTCCCAAATTCAGTTTCTTCATCGCCTTCCTCCAACGCCGGCGAATCTTGGACACACGTGCTGCCGGCTCGATCCTGGGATGGAAGAAAGCAAATTCTGGGTTGCCGGCAGGCTTATTTCGCCCTCCGCACGGGTGGGCGGCATCGTTACGAATTGTTACGTGGCTTACTTGGTCTTGCACGGAGAAATCCGTATAGCCAACTGATACGGCAGCACTTAGGACGTGGCAGGGTAATTGCCACATTATTCGGTGTCGGTCATAGGGTGTCGCTGCCGCATGCAGATCACAGCGAGATCCGAATCGAGGCCGGCCTGTGGGAGAAGAGCAATGGTTTGGAACAAGAAACGACGTAGCCAGCGGCTCACGCTAAGCATTCCCGTCGTCGTGTACCGATCACAAAAACTGGGCCTGCCCTTTTCCGAAGGGACCCGCACGTTGATGGTCAGCGCTCATGGCGCGTTAATCAGTCTCTCCGCGAAAGTGGTCACGGATCAAAAACTTTTTTTGAAGCATGCCCTCAGCGGCGAAGAGCAAGAATGCCGCGTCGTGTTCACTCAGAAAAACCCCATGGGTCCGACAGAAGTGGGACTCGAGTTCAGGCAGCCTGCGGCTAACTTTTGGCACATCGCGTTTCCGCCCACTGATTGGGCCCCACCCGCTCCGCAGTTGGCGGCCCGTATACAATTCTGAAAAATTGCTGCTGACGCTGAGCGGAAAAGTCACAAATCTGCCAGAGAATACGGTCGAAGGAACGAGGTACGTTCTGTGCCTGGTGCTTTCCCTATTGAGCCGCTTTGGTTAGCGGCCTCGCAAATTTCGCTTCGTCGACAGGGGGATTATCTTGCACGCTTTGAACGTGAATCGTCGAGTGTGTTGACGGTTCCGTTCGTGACGTAGCGGGTGTCATGCGCATCGTAAACGGAAACCGCAAACCGCTGCTCGTTTCCTTATAATCGTCGTAATCGATCTGGAAAGGCGCCTCGCCGAGCGGGCTGGGCAGCACACTGTGTTTTCGCAGCAGCAATCCCGTGAGGGTGTCGAAATAGAGTTGTTCGGGACTGTCGCTCGCTGGATAACCCACGACTTCATACGCGTCGCGGCCATTGACTCGCTTGGCGGCCGTAACTTCCATCTTTGTGTATTGCTGTTTGAGATTGAGGCTGTCGATATAGAAATCCGCGTTCCGATGGGCGCGCGCTTGATCCACAGCGGGACCGATATCTGTGACCACGCCTTTGAGATTTTGCGCCCAGGCTGTTTTGCCGTCGAAGCCTTCGGCAAGCGTCCCCGTCGCGACATGTTCGATCGTCAGGGACAGATTAGGCGCCTTCTGGTAACGCTCGATCTGAGCGGGCAGCGGAATTTTGCCGCCGGGGCCGCTGGACAGATCTTGCGTCGCCGTGATGGCGCGAGTGGTCACACCGCGAAGTGCCTGTTGCCCGCCGAGTGCTTGTATATATTTGTCTAAAATCTGATCCACGGTCGGAAGCGCGGGCGTGACGGGCTTTTCTTCTTCAAGTCCGATGAAGCTGTCCACAGCGGCCGGTAGGGGCAGAACCAAAGTACTGACAGGATCAGGATGGCCCTGATGACACGTATAACAGGTCACCACTTGCTTGCCGTCAAAATTACTCTTGTTGATATCCATGACCATCTGCATCATTTTGCGCGCGGTATCCTTGCGCTTGTTATCGTCGAGCGGGAAGTGCATGGGGTCGTGGTCCACGTGGCAAAATGTGCAGTCCACCCCGAGTTCTCCCTCGACCAGATGCATGGATAGATTCAACTGATCGGCCGGTGTCCCCTTGAGCACTTTGATGTTCTTGTACACCTGCTCCGCGGTTTTACCTGCCATGGACGGCTGCTGCGCGGCGACACCCAAGGCGCCCGCGATCATCAGACCAAAAACGGCAGCGGCCCTTTGCGTGAACATGAGTCTTGTGGACATGGGCGAGTCGCCTCCCCTTCGTCAATTTGTCGGATGGCCCCCGTTTGTGTGTGGAGAATACCACAGGAAATTGTTTCCGAATAACCAAGGGTCTGCCAGGTCGCGGCGGCTCAGCTTCTCGAACTCTGGCCACATTTCGATGACGGACTTATGGGGACCTGTCCACTTTGTGGCGCGAGTCGACCACCATTGCGGCGGCCACTATCCAGGCACGGTCTCCAGGACTTTGCGTACCTTTCGCGCAAGATCCTCTGGCCCAAAGGGTTTTTCTATGAAATTGGTGCCGGGAGCGAGGATGCCAAGGTTGACGATGGCATCTTCCGTATAGGCGGACATGTAGAGGACCTTCACATCCGGACGAATGCTGATGACACGCGCGACCAGCTCTTCGCCTTTCAAACCAGGCATGACGATATCGGTCAGCAACAAATGGATAGGCTCCGTGCACTCCTGTGCGATGCGGATGGCCTCCGCGGCATTGCCTGCTTCCAGCACGCGGTAGCCTTTCATCTTAAGGAACTCGCGCGCCACATGGCGCACACCTTGATCGTCTTCCGCAAGCAAGACCGTCTCAGTTCCAAGGATTGGCTTTGCTTCGAGTGGTTCCCTCGGTTGAGGCAAGCCCGCTATTTCTTCGCTTTCCTCGACTCTCGGCAACCAAATCTGGATCGTCGTGCCCCGGCCAGGCTCGCTCAACACCTTGATCGAGCCCCCGCTTTGTTCCACCGTTCCGTACACCATGGAGAGGCCCAGGCCAGTGCCTTTGCCCTTTTCCTTGGTGCTGAAAAATGGTTCGAAGATGCGCGAGCGAGTCTCTTCGTCCATTCCGCAGCCGTTGTCGCTGACCGCGAGCACTACACCCTTTTGCCCTTCGCGTTCGGGATGAGCGGACAACAGCCAGTAGGGCCTCAGGTTTGTCGTCTCGATCGTCAATCTGCCGCCCTCGGGCATTGCATCGCGGGCGTTGACCACCAGATTCATGATGACCTGCTCAACCTGCCCAGGGTCGGCTCGCACCCGCCCAAGTGCCCGATCCAGGTAGAGAACCAGCTCAATATCCGGGCCCAGCAGAGAGGGCAATAGTTCCGCCGTCTGCGAAATCAGAGTATTAAGGTCCAACACCTTGGGCTGCAGAATCTGCTTGCGACTGAAAGCCAGCAACTGCCGCGTCAATGACGCCGCATGTTCAGCCGTCTTCAGGATCTCCTTTGGATACTTTTGCAATCCATCACTCGAGCCGAGGCTGTTCTGCAGCAAGCGGGCGTGCCCCTGGATGACCAGCAACAGGTTGTTGAAGCTGTGCGCAACCCCGCCGGCGAGCCTGCCCACTGCCTCCATCTTGAGCGCATGGCGTAATTCGTCCTCCACCCGTTCACGCTCGGCGATCTCCTTCTTCAGCTGTTCATCCACAGCCGTCACTTCCCTCGCGCGAAACCGCGATGTCTCCGCCAGATAGACGGCGAACGCCAGCAGTCCGGCCATCAGGATGCCTCCGAGCAAAACCACCTGTGGCAGAGGAGAACGGGCCCGAGCCACTGTTTCGGGCGTTGGCCACACCCGCGCTCGCCAGGTGAGTTGACCGATCACAAGATTCGTTTCCAGGGCCAACGCTTGCTCGCCCGGCGCGGAGTCGCCTTCACGGCTGTAGATCTTCTCCGAATTCTCGTACAGAGCCAGCCAGTCGTCTTGTGCCACATCCTTCAAGATCGGGTCGAGAAGTTCCTGGTAGTTGAAAACGCCGACGATGGCTCCCTGGAATTTCTGGTTTGAGAAAATCGGGACACAGACAAGAAATCCCCGGCCGCCGCTTTTGAGCTCCACGGAGCGCGACACCAGGGTTACACCTTGTTCGGCGACGGCTTCCAGGACCACGCGGCGTCGCACATCCGACTGAAAGTTGGATCCCAGTTCCGCGTCTTTCTCAGCTTGCGGCGCCACCAGCCGCACACGCAACGTAGGATCCACCCATTCAATGGCCTGAAACCCTCGAGAACCGCTCATCCCCAATGCCGTATCCGAACTCCAGTCCACGTCGTCTGGCTCACCTCGAACTTGCCAGCGTCGTGCCAACTGTTCCAACGGCAAAATGCGCGACTCTAATTCGGACTCAATCTTGTTCTTGACGAATAGGATCTCCGAACGGGTCACGAGTTGGACCTTGGTGCGCTGCTGAGTGATCAGCCGTTGCCAGAGGACAAGCACAGCCACAAGCGAGGCGAGACCAATAATGGTTGGCAACAATAGTCGGTGAATAAAACTCCGGCCTTCAGGATTGGAGGAGGACTTCACCGTCGGTGTTCGTGCAGTTCGCGCAGCTGTCCCATCGCGAATATCTTCTTCGTGGAAGATCATTACATTTTCCGATATAGGGACGCAGGAGCGGTCAGCCGGGAGCCGTAATGGTACCAAGCGCTCCAGGACGCGTCAACGGCCCGTCTCGCTGCGCTGGCTCGCGGCCAAATTCCTAGAACACGACTCATCACGCGCTTGAACAGCGGTGAAAGGCTGGTGTTGTCATGCCGCCCGTGTTGTCATGCTGAAAGATAATCGGCCTTGCGCATAACACGTAAATTTCAACGATTACTGAATCACCGATGGTTGTTCGTGGTGAATGGTTGCTCGTGGTGACTCGATCGCGCCTGGGAAGCCCCCGCGTTCGAACGGGCCCCTGCATTCGAACGATCTCCCCAACGTTCGAATAGCATACTAGTAAATATATCATTGACTTTACGATACTATATTGATACCATGCGCCATGCTTGCCGTTCTTCCGGCTTTCGGTGATTTTTTCCGTCTCTTCCCTTCTCCACCTCAACTCCGCGCTGCCCAAATTCAGGCCTCCTACGCCCGGCGGCGGTATATATCCAGCAGAATGAACACTTCCACACGGCAACCTCTAACTCTTTTAGAATGCGCACTTACGCAAATCGCAAAATGGAACTCCCGCATAATGAACACTTGCGCAAAAAGGGGTGGGGGTGGGTACCCTTCCGTTCTCTTGGACTCAATCTCTGTTCGCCCCCGGGCCCGCCCCTTAAATTTACATGTGATAATGGCCGCTGATGAGTTCACTCATGCGCCCTATCATGACTAAGTTCATTCGTACCTGGCTACGCCGAACCAGGCGCATGCCCGACTGCATGCGGAGAAGCTTCTTGTTCGCAGTGGTCGCCTTAAGTCTGGCGCTCCCAGTGGGAGCTCAGACGGCTTCCAATACCGTCCGGCTCTCCGTCGACCTGCGCGAGTCCGCGCGCCGCATCTTCCACGCCCGTCTCGTGCTCCCGGGCCCGTTGGCTCTGCTCTATCCCAAGTGGATTCCTGGCGAACACGCTCCTGAT
>Ga0207060_10191_pt1 | contig 22219 bp, 16 predicted proteins | sample Alteio_BWMinCont_30_FD_153270 | JGI IMG/M metagenome (GOLD analysis project Ga0207060, IMG submission 153270) | Enriched cells from forest soil in Barre Woods Harvard Forest LTER site, Petersham, Massachusetts, United States -... | ecosystem: Environmental > Terrestrial > Soil > Temperate forest >...
CTCGGCATCGATGGCTTCCGCCGTCCTTTCGCTATAACCACGCGAACCGCCCATGTCTCGTCCGAAGAAATTCATCGAGGAGTCGTCGCCGTATTGCACCATGCCGAGTTTTTCACTCATGCCCCATGAGCAGACCATCGCCTTGGCCGCGCGCGTCGCCTGGTGAATATCGTTGGAGGCGCCGCTGCTGATATCGCCCAGGAAAATTTCCTCGGCGACGCGTCCACCCATGACCACGATCAGGTAACTGAGCAATTCCTTTTTCCAACTGGTCACGCGATCCTTCTCCGGCAGGGACATGGTGACACCCAAGGCGGGGCCTCGAGGAATGATGGAAACCTTGTGCAAGGCATCGGTATGGGGCAGAAGAACGCTGAGCAGGGCGTGGCCAGCTTCATGATAGGCGGTCGCCTTCTTTTCCTCTTCGGTCATCGCCATGCTGCGGCGTTCGCGGCCCCAGCGGACCTTGTCCCGCGCTTCTTCAAATTCGGATTGCGTGACCTCGTCCTTGTTGCGCTTGGCGGCGAGGAGCGCGGCTTCGTTGACCACGTTGGCCAACTCCGCGCCGGAGTAACCAGGTGTGCCACGAGCGATGAGCCCGAGATCAACCGTCTTGGCGATTTTCACGTTGCGCGTATGCACATGCAGGATCTGTTCACGTCCACGAACATCGGGAAGGTTCACTCGCACTTCGCGATCGAAGCGACCGGGGCGTAGCAACGCGGGATCGAGTACGTCCTTGCGATTGGTCGCCGCGATGATGATGACGCCCTCCTGCGTCTCGATGCCGTCCATCTCGACGAGGAGCGCGTTGAGCGTCTGTTCGCGCTCATCGTGACCGCCGCCCATGCCGGTGCCGCGACTGCGACCCACGGCGTCGATTTCATCGATGAAGATCAAACAGGGAGCGTTCTTCTTGCCCTGCTCGAACATATCGCGGACGCGGGAAGCACCCACGCCGACAAACATTTCCACGAAATCGGAACCGCTGATGCTGAAGAACGGCACGTCGGCCTCGCCTGCGATGGCCTTGGCCAGAAGCGTCTTGCCGGTGCCTGGAGGCCCAATCATCAACACGCCTTTAGGGATGCGACCGCCCAGTCTCTGAAAGCGGCGCGGGTCCTTGAGAAACTCGACGATTTCGCTCAGTTCTTCCCGCGCTTCAACCCGACGCCGCAGGAACCGCTCCCGGTCAATCCTCCGGTCCGTCCGAAGGAAGACGACGGCGGCCTGATGCCCGGCCTTCCCGCGCCGGCTTAAGTTCTTTTGAGATATCTGCAAATCCTTCTCAAAACAATCCGTCATCTTGAGCTTGTCGAAAGATCAGTTCTGTACGTCGAAGGAAAGGCAGTCCGAACTGATCCTTCGACAAGCTCAGGATGACAAACTTATAAAAGAGGCTTTCTAGCAGGGGTCTCCCGGTATCTTTGGATCAAGCATGAACGAGACCTCCAAGAGCAAGGCGATCTGGGGCGACTTGGAACTTGGCGTTCTCCAAGGTGAAGGAATCGATATCGGCAGCGGTCCCGATCCGGTCACCAAAACCGCCAGGAAATTCGATATTGAGCAGGGTGACGCCAACCATATCACCCGCTTTGTTTCCGCTACCTACGATTACGTCTATTCATCCCATTGCCTGGAACACATGCATGATCCCGTGCGCACATTGGCGGAATGGTGGAAGTTGGTGAAGCCAGGTGGCCATCTCTTTTTCGTCGTGCCTGACGAAGACCTTTATGAGCAGGGCTTTTTCCCCAGCCTGTTTAATCGCGATCACAAGGCGACTTTCACGATCCACAAAGAAAAAAGCTGGTCTCCCGTCTCGCTCAATGTTCGCGATCTCGCTGCTGGATTGCCCGGAGGAGAAATTATTTCCCTGACCCTTCAAGACAACGGGTACGACAGGAAACTATGGTTCCCTCTTGCGCGTCGCCCAAGTTGGTTCGTTCACAATACTTATTGCGTCTACATGCTTCTCAATCTCTTGCCGGGCCCCAAATGGACGTTCCTCGATCCATGGATCAAATATTTTCATCCCGTCGACCAGACCTTGCGACGAGGTACGCTTGCCCAAATTCGATGCATTGTGAAAAAGGTCTATTAAGAGTAGTTGTTTAAGGTACGCGAAAGCATGGAAAATCACGTCGCAGTTTATGAAACTAAAATCCCATCTGTGGATGGCTGCGATACTCTCGTTGGTGCTTGCCGGGGGATTGAAGTCTTCGGAAGCCCAGGATACAAATCAGCCAAAATGGACGTCGACGGGTAGTCTCTTCACCGCACGTGTCGATTATACGGCGACATTATTGCCCAATGGGTGTGTGTTAATAGCGGGAGGTTATAAAGGTTCGGTAGAATTGGCTGACTCCGAATTGTACGAACCGGACAGAGGCGTTTTTGTGCATACAGGCAACCTGAGTTCCGCTCGTACCTCCCACACTGCAACGCTGCTGCCTAATGGGAAGGTATTGGTAGTCGGGGGACAACTTAACGGAAATACACTGACCAGTGCGGAATTATATAATCCGGCTTCCGGGGTTTGGGAACCCACCGGCAATCTTAACTTTCCACGCTCATATCATACCGCAACGCTCCTGAAAAATGGCCAGGTTTTAGTCACCGGAGGATCTTATCTGGCGTCTCCTCCCGTTTTTTCTCAAGGAGCACCACCCGGCAGCGCCATGGATATTTCGGAATTGTATGACCCTGCCACGGGAAAATGGACCGTTACTGGAAGCCTCTTCGCGGCGCGTTACATGCATACCGCAACCCTGCTCCGTAATGGCCAGGTATTGGTAACAGGAGGACTAAACGCGGATGGAGCTGGAGATGCATTGGCCCACGCGGAATTATATGATCCCAAGACCGGGACTTGGACTGGAACCAATAATCCTCCTACCTCACGTTTTGGTCATACCGCTACTTTGTTGCCCAACGGTCAAGTGCTGGTTGTTGGCGGCCAATATAAGGAAAACTTGCTTGCCAGTGCGGAGTTGTATGACCCTTCAAATGGAACATGGATAGCGGCGGGAAGTCTTCATGCAACGCATAGCGGTCATACTGCCACGTTGTTATCGAACGGTCAGGTCCTGGTTGCAGGAGGGAACAGCGATTCAGGGGCTTCAACCAATGCAGAATTATACAATTCATCGAATGATGCGTGGCAGGTAACTGCCAGCCTGAATACGGCGCATGCCTTGCACACGGCAACGCTATTATCCCACGGCCAGGTATTGGTCACGGGAGGGTTGTATGCCGTGGGCTCGCCCGCCTTTGTTTCGGCGAGTGCGGAATTGTATGGCCGGTCCACGAAATCCCATCCGAGCGAGACGCAAAATCCCTCTGACGATAATCCGTCACCCGCACCGCCGCCATCCAATCCTCCGCCACATGCCGATACCTTCGACTGAACTGAGCCTTCGACAAGCTCAGGGTGACCGGATATAGAGTTGAAGCAAAACATGGCAAGTCCCGCACGTACCACGAAAACCATCGCGGGCATCTGGCTGACCGATAGTGTGATTCTCACCGCCGCGAATCTGCTGGCGGCAGCGGCCAACTATCTCTTTCAAGCATTGATGCGTCGCCATTTGTCGTGGAGCGAGTTCGGTTATCTGAACACGACAATTGGACTGATCATGTTTGCCGGCGTGCCGTTGACCGCGGCAAGCCAGACGGTGACCCATCACCTTGCGATGGTTCGTGCCTCGGGCAACGAAGATGAGATGAAACGCCTGCAGGCGGTAAGCCTGAAGTTTCTTCGACACCTGACGTGGCTTCTTTTCGCCATCAGCCTGGTCGTGCTTTATCCGGTCGCGGATTTTCTTCACTTTCCGCGGATGAGCCTCGCGTGGGTGGCGTTGCTTTGGATTCCGATCTATTTATGGAGCACGCTGGGCGGGGCGTGGTGCGCCGGGTTGAGCCGTTTCCGCCTGTACGCTTTTCTGCTGATTCTGACCGGTCTCGTGCGTTTGGCGGCGGGAGTTATTTTCGTCAAGCTCTACCCGTGGGCCGAGTCGGGTATCCTCGGCTGCGCGCTTTCGGGACTCGTCCTGGCATTGGTTGTTGCGATCAATCCGCATCACGGGACAGCGGCCCGCCTACGCCAGACCCTGTTCGATCGGGACCTGATTATTTATGGAGCGGCAGCCTTCGCGGTCTCGTTCGCCACGTTTGTCTTTCTTCAAGGAGACCAGATCATCGCGCAGCGTAACTTTCCAGGAGTTGAATTGGGCCGGTACAGTGGCGCCGGATTGCTGGGGCGCGCGATTATCTGGGCAAGCCTACCCGTCCTCATCGTCTACTTCACGCGACGTTCCGGCCATGATCCGGCGCATCAATCCCCGGCCCACCTTCTCTGGGCGTATCTCGGCTTGATTGGAAGCGGAGCTGCTTTCCTGGTCCTGTTCAAAGTTCCACTGCTGTTTCTTTTACTCGGAACGCATGATCCGGGACTCGCCGATATGGCCATGCAGTTCGCCCTCGCCATGATCCCAATCGGCATCCTGCAGGCCATGGGCTATCATTATCTTGCGGCCCGGCAGATACCGGAATGCATGGTTTTCGGCGGGTGCGGTCTGGTCTATCTGATCGCGCTGGCGGTATTTGGCCGGACGCCATCGCTAATGCTCGGTTGGATGGGCGGGGCGGCGACTGCATCCATCCTCCTGCTCGGTATCCTCGCGCTGGCCCGGCGGAAGCCTCCCCAATCTCGAGTCGAAACATGAAGCGCGTCCTCATCGTCTGCCGTCAACGATTGGGAGATATTGTCGGCTGCTTTCCCGCCGCCCTCCATTTGACCAACGCCGGGAATGAGGTCGATTTCTGCTGCTTCCCGAAATATCACTCCATGTTTGGCGCGATCTCTTATTGCCGTCCCGTGGGGCTTGATGCGCTAGGCCGACAAAAGGATTACGACCGGGTTTGCGATTTGGAAATTACGCGCCGCGCATACGATGCCTATCGTGCTTCCAAGATGAAGTGGCGCGATTATGTCTACGGCAAGTACGAGGAACTCAAGCCAGCACGAAATGACGTGCCCCGCTTTGATCACATGGCGGATATCTCCGACTATTCTCTTCCGCCTCGGTACGCCCTCGCATGTCCCACCGGAATCAGTCAGGTCACGCTCGTCAATCGCAAGTGGTTTGAAGAGCAATGCCGCGCGTTGTCCCAAGACCCTTGGTACATTCTTGCCGATCGCGCTGACCGATCTTGCCCGAGTTGGGGACGTCCGCTTTACGCCCGGTCGTTGGGTCACCTGCCAGCGTTGATCGCCGGTGCAGTCACATTCGTCACGATCAACTCGGCCCCAAATATCATCGCCTCGGGCGTCCGAACGGCATGGCACCAAGTTTACGAACCGGGCTTTGGTGGGCAGGACAATTATGATGCGCCTGGACAGACTGTTCTTCATCAGCCTCTGGAAATCGCCCGCAACAGTTGGCGCTTTTGGGTCCATTACTGGCGGAGAAAGCTTATGGGAATCGATACAACGCACGATTCCGGGAAATGATCGAAAGATAACATCTCGAAGAAATCCATTCTAAAATAATGTATTTTAGTTCCCCCGTAAGTCTCTTGCTACGAGGCGGCAAGCCGTGTTTCCCCATTCCCTCGTGACTTTTCCCTCAAGTTGGGGATAGTTCCTGCTACTCAGGCAGACCGGGAGTCTTTTTCATGTCCATCCATGTCGCACTAAGTCACGTCACTCATTATCGCTACGCCAAGACCGTCGAACTCGGGCCCCACGTGGTGCGCCTGCGGCCTGCGGCCCATTGCCGCACGCCGATCCTCAGCTATTCGCTGAAGATCACGCCGGAAGATCATTTCATCAACTGGCAGCAGGATCCGCAGGGCAATTTTCAGGCCCGACTCGTCTTCCCGAAAAAGACCGATGAATTCAAGGTCGAGGTCGAGCTGACTGCCGACATGTCGACGATCAACCCGTTCGATTTCTTTCTCGAGGATGCGGCTAAGGAATTTCCCTTCACCTACGACGCCATCATGGCGCACGAATTGAAGCCGTATCTCGAACTCGAAACGCTCGGGCCGCGTCTCCGCTCTCTCTTGACCAAAATTCCGCGCACCAAGCGCAACACGATCGACTTCATGGTCGATATCAACGGCTTGGTGAAGAACGAAGTGAACTATGTCGTCCGGATGGAACCGGGCGTGCAGTCGTGCGAGGAGACGCTCGGATTGAAGAGCGGTTCCTGCCGTGATTCCGCGTGGCTGCTGGTGCAGGTTTGCCGCCAACTCGGTTTGGCCGCGCGATTCGTTTCGGGCTATCTCATCCAATTGACCGCCGACGAGAAGCCGATCGATGGTGGAGCGGCGGGTCCCGAAGAGGATTTTACCGATCTCCATGCATGGACCGAAGTCTATCTTCCCGGCGCAGGCTGGGTTGGCCTCGATCCCACCTCAGGCCTACTGGCAGGCGAAGGCCATATCCCGCTCGCGGCGACGTCGGATCCGGTGACGGCAGCGGCAATCAGCGGCTCGATCATCAATGAGAAGGAAGAGATCGAGACGGAGTTTGATTTCCACATGTCAGTCACGCGCGTCTATGAATCCCCGCGCGTTACGCTGCCCTATCGCGAACAGCAATGGCGCGAGATCGAGGCGCTTGGTCGCAAGATCGACGAGGAACTGATCTCTCAGGATGTCCGTCTGACGATGGGCGGCGAGCCGACTTTTGTTTCGGTCACCAATCGCGACGGCCTCGAATGGAATTTCACCGCCTTGAGTCCCGAGAAGCAGGAAAAGGGCGAAAAGCTTTTGAAGCGTCTGCGTGATCGTTACGCGACGGGCGCGCTCCTGCACTACGGGCAGGGGAAATGGTATCCGGGCGAAATTTTGCCGCGCTGGGCCTATGGCTGTTACTGGCGCAAGGATGGCGAACCGATCTGGGGCGATTATGGTCTCGTCGCCGAGACCGGCAAGAACTACAAGGTCACGCCGGAACACTCGGAACATTTTCTGCAGAAGCTGGCGGATCGTCTAAGCCTCGATAAGAAGTACGTGCGGAATGCTTACGAGGATGTTTATCACTACCTCTTCGAGGAAGCGCGACTACCCTACAACGTTTCCGAGCTCGACGCTAAAATCAAAAGCAAGGAAGAGCGGGCGCGTCTCGCCAAGGTTTTCACGAAAGGACTAGATTCCGTCATTGGCCATACGCTGCCGGTGTTGCGCGCCTCGTGGTTGCCGGGGCGTCCGTGGCAATCGACCATCTGGAAATTGCGCACGGAGCGGTTGATGCTCATTCCCGGCGATTCACCCATGGGTTACCGGCTTCCGCTCGAATCGTTGCCGTGGGCCGCTCAAAGCGATGCCGTCCAGATTGTGGAACAGGACCCGACCGAGCGTCGCGGTGCACTACCCACTTACGAGACTTATAAAAAACGGATGGTCGATGGCAGACTCGTCAGTTCCCGCGACTATCCTCAAGTGCCGGTCGGCCAGCCCGACTCGAATGTCGTCCGCACCTCGATTTGCGTCGAGCCGCGCGATGGCATTCTCCACGTCTTCATGCCGCCGACGGCTCACACGGAAGATTATCTCGACCTCGTCTCCGCCGTGGAAGACACCGCCGGGGAGCTTGGTCTTCCCGTGCGCATCGAGGGCTACACTCCGCCCTCCGACTACCGGATTCAGAATTTCAAGATCACTCCCGATCCGGGCGTGATCGAAGTCAACTTGCATCCCGCCGCGAATTGGCCGGAACTGGTCCGCAATACCGAGGTCCTCTATGAGGAAGCGCGTCACTGCGATTTGGGCGCGGAGAAATTCCTGCTCGATGGGCGTCACGTCGGTACCGGCGGCGGCAATCACGTCATTCTCGGAGGCGCCACGCCGATCGACAGCCCGATCCTGCGCCGGCCCGATATGCTGCGCAGCTTGGTCGGCTACTGGCAGAATCATCCAGCTCTTTCCTATTTATTTTCCGGCATGTTCCTGGGCCCAACCAGCCAGATGCCCCGCATCGATGAAGCGCGCAATGATGCCCTCTACGAATTGCAACTGGCCTTCAGTCAGGTGCCCGAATTCGGCCACGTTCCGCCGTGGTTGGTCGACCGGATTTTCCGCAACATCCTGACCGACGTCACCGGCAATACGCATCGCGCCGAGTTCTGCATCGACAAGCTCTTCTCGCCCGACGGCGCTTCAGGCCGTCTCGGTTTGCTGGAATTGCGCAGCTACGAAATGCCGCCTCACGCGCGCATGAGCCTGACGCAACAGCTCCTGCTCCGCGCCTTAGTCTCACGCTTCTGGGAAACGCCCTACAAGAATCAGCCGGTGCCGTGGGGAACGCAGTTACATGACCGCTTCCTTCTACCCCACTTCTGCGCGCAGGACTTCAACGATGTCATCGATGATCTTAAAGTGGCCGGTTATCCGTTCAAGAGCGAGTGGTTCGCTCCGCACATGGAATTCCGTTTCCCGCTTCAAGGCGAAGTCACCTATGACGGAGTCAACCTTGAGCTTCGGACCGCACTGGAACCGTGGCACGTCCTCGGTGAAGAAGGCACGCCGGGCGGCACGGTTCGCTACGTCGATTCTTCCGTCGAGAAACTGCAGGTGAAAGTGGAAAATGCCATCGAGGGCCGCCACATCGTGACCTGCAACGGACGCCGCGTTCCTCTCCATGCTTCCGGTACGCCGGGCCAATTTGTGGCCGGGGTCCGCTTCCGCGCCTGGCAGCCACCCGAGGCGCTTCATCCGACCATCGGCATCGATGCCCCGCTCACCTTCGACATCATCGACAGCTGGACGGGACGTTCCCTCGGCGGATGCGTCTATTACGTCTCAAGTCCAGGCGGCCGCAATTGGACGACCATGCCGATCAATGCGAACGAAGCCGAGGGCCGCCGCCTTTCCCGTTTCCGTTCCTTCGGACACACGCCGGGACCGATGTTTGTCCCGTCCATGCCGCCCGCACGGACCGACTTCCCGCTGACGCTCGACTTACGGAGACCGTAAGTTCTTTAGCACGTAGCAGCGCCAGAGGTGGTCTCTACATAGGGACAAAAGCTACAATGGGCTATTAGTTTCGGCTCGGCATATGGAACGGCGATGTTTACAATTAATAAAGAGCAAGATACAACATCATGTCTTGCATCGAAAAACCCCCTTCGCAAGCCCTCTGTAATCTATGAGCCAGTCTGAGCACATGTATCGCAGCATCTTTGAGAATGCCATCGAAGGCATTTTCCAGACCACGCCTTCGGGCGGCTATCTCAACGTCAATCCGGCGTTGGCCAAAATGTACAAGTATGATTCGACGGAGGATTTGGTCGCGGGGCTCACGGCCATCGACAACCAACTCTATGTTGATCCCCATCGCCGGAACGAATTTGTTCAGGCGATGCAGGAACATGGATTCGTTCGCGGCTTTGAATCGGAGATTTATTGCAAAGACAAATCGACGATTTGGATTTCCGAAAACGCACGCACCGTCCGGGACGAGAATGGCCAGGTTCTTTACTACGAGGGCATGGTCGAGGACATCACCGAACGCAAGTTCCTTGAGCATCAGTTGCATGGTTCCCAGGAAAATCTCTCGGCCTTGATCAACAATATCGAGGACGCGATCTGGTCCGTGGACGCCAACTACCGCCTGGTCATCTTTAACGCGACTTTCAGCCGGTTTTTCCAGGAGCATTTTAACTTGGACCTCAGGCCCGGTAACATCATGGCTGATTTTCTGCCAGCCGAGTGGCGCGAGGAAGACGCGGCCCTTTACGACCGGGCGCTTGGAGGGGAAAGGTTCATCGTCGAGCGCCGCTACGAATTTTTGCAGGTGGAACGGTATTACGAAATTTCCTACAACCCCATCCGGACGAACGACAGCATCAGCGGCGTCACGGTTTTCAGCAAGGACATCACCGAGCGTCACCGGGCCAACAGAGATCTCCGCAAGGCGATGATTGCCGCGGAAGCCGCGAACCGGATGAAAAGCGAATTTCTCGCCAACATGAGCCACGAGATTCGCACACCGATGAACGGCGTCATCGGCATGACCGATCTGTTGTTGATGACCGACCTGACCCACGAGCAGCGCGAATTTGCCCGTACCGTGCGCATCAGTGGCGAGTCACTCCTGATCGTCATCAACGACATTCTCGATTTCTCGAAAATCGAGGCAGGCAAGCTCGATTTGGAAATCATCGATTTCGGACTCCGTGAGGTCCTCGATAACACCTTGGACCTGCTCGCCGCGCAAGCCCACAGCAAGGGCCTCGAATTGGCCGCCTTCATTCGACCGGAAGTGCCGATGCATCTGCGGGGCGATCCCGGTCGCTTGCGCCAGATCATTAACAATCTCATCGGTAATGCGGTCAAATTCACGAGCCATGGTGAGGTTGTCGTCACCGTTTCGAGGGTCGGCGAGACGGCCACGCACACCGTCCTTGGCTTTGAGGTCCGCGATACCGGCATCGGCATCGACGAGAAGGCGCAGGCAGGCCTTTTCCAGGCTTTCAGCCAGGCCGATGGGTCGACCACTCGGAAGTACGGAGGAACGGGCCTGGGGCTGGCCATTTCCAAGAAGCTGGTCAATTTGATGAACGGACAAATCCGGGTCCGAAGCGTGCTGGGACAGGGATCGACCTTTTCCTTCCATGCCGAATTTGAAAAACAACCTGTATCGGTCGGCCCGGTCATTAAGCCGGACCTGAATGGCCTGCGCGTCCTGATCGTCGATGACAACGCTACCAACCGTGAAATTCTGGAACATTATACCCGCGCTTGGAAGATGAAGAGCGACTCCGCGTCAAGCGGCAGGCAGGCGCTGGAGATGATGCGCAGTGCGTCCGTCCACGATCCCTACGAACTGGCTATCGTCGATATGCAGATGCCGGAGATGGACGGCCTGATGCTGGGCCATGCGATCAAGAGCGATCCGACCATAGCCTCGACCCAACTGGTCATGCTGACTTCGCTTGGAAATCAACTCGATACCGCCGACATGAAGCAGGCGGGAATTGAGGCGTGCGTACTCAAGCCGGTCAAGCAATCGCGCCTGTTCGACCGCCTGGCCGGGGTGATGGCGGGGCATGTCCCCGCTGCAGCCCACAAGCTCACCAAGACTGGCACGCTCCAGATCACGTCCGCGCCGCCTAAACCGGCTCCCGCCGCCGCCCGCATTCTTCTGGCCGAAGATAACGTCATCAATCAAAAAGTGGCGATTGGACTGCTGCAGAATATAGGTTATCGCGCCGATGTCGTGAATAACGGACTGGAGGTCCTCAAGGCGCTTGAATCGGCCTCCTATGATCTCATCCTGATGGATTGCCAGATGCCCGAATTGGACGGTTACGAAACCACCCAGCGCATCCGCGCCAAAAATTCCGATGGTCCGCGCATCATCGCCATGACTGCCAACGCCATGCGCGGCGAAAGCGAAAAGTGCCTGGCCGCCGGAATGGACGATTACCTAAGCAAACCGGTGCGCCTCGAAACGCTTCGCGACATGGTCACGCGCTGGATGCCGGAGAAAAAGGGGTAGGTGTCGCAGCTCAGTTGGTAGCCGCCGCTGTCCCTGGCGGCGGATGCCTTCCCTCCGAGGTAGCCGTCGACCGCCGGGCGATGGTCGGAAGGCAACCCCGCTTGTTACTCTTGAGACTTTCTCGAGCGCAGCGAGTCAACCAACACCCACTCACATCATTAGTCATCCTGAGCTTGTCGAAGGATCAGTTCGGTCTGTCTTCCTCCCCCGTTGCGTGAAACAAAAAGAATTTTCGCGCAACGACGCAACGCCCGCAACGGACGGAAGCGAATAAACCTGCAACGGTGGGACCTCAATCGAAAAGATGCCTGCCTCCCTTTTTACAAATAAGTTACCTTGATCCAACTTTATTGGATTTCGACACGCTAATTTAAGGAGCGATTAGCCCTACAAGCATCATTAGGCCCCGAGACTTCCGATGATTAGTGTAAGGGACCATAGTTGAAAAAAGTGTCAATTAACGCCTTCTCAGGTGCCTTGGGATCGTATCTAACCGGATAAACTGTCCCAAGATTATCTAGCTCTGTTATGCTGGCAGTTCCCTTGAATGTAATTTCGCGTCCGTCTTGGGTGGTAAACTGGATTATTGGAAATAAATAGGTGACTCCACTATTTCTGAACTTCTCGGGTCTCCGCTCTACAAGTTTCCCTTGGGTACAGACCGATTTTCTAATCGTTTTGCTTATTTGAATAAAGGAGCCAATAGCCACGAGCGAGAATATCCCACCTACGACGATGATTTCGATGTGCATGGTGCTCTCAAAAATTATATGCCCCACTTGTCAGGTTAAAACGCCATTCGGGACAGGCATCTTTTCGGTCTAGATAATCAAACATCAATCTTCGACTCTTCCACAAACAACTCTGCCTGCCCGTTCATTCCCATCTCCATCACCACATCAAGGAATGAAATCGCGGAGACCTTCAGTTTCTGCCGAAGCGCCGTCAGTGGCTGCGGCTCCGCGATGAGCGCCCAGATCTGATCCGCCAACTTCTGATTCTCCGCGTTCTTCCAATCAAGCTTCTCGCTCAGGCGATGGAGGCTTCCCTCCAAATCGCGCAACGGCTTCGGCAGGCCCTGATAGGTATCGCGTTTGCCCACCCCTTCCAGCAGCAGACTCGTGCTTTCCATGTCGATCTTGTCGCACTCCGCGAAAGGCTCCGTCGGTTTCTCGGTTGAGCTAAAGCTAAACGTCCCCTCCGAAGCCGACTCGATAAATCCCTGCCAGATCGCTTCCAGCCCCAGCAGCGGCCCGAACCGCGCGTGCTCGACCTTGCCATGGCGAAAGAAAAAACTCCCCAGTAACTCGTTCGCGGAGTTGTTCAGCCGCAACTCGCCCGTGTGCCCCATCCCTGTAACCGCCTGCACAATCGTCAGCAAATCGAAGCGCTGCAGATTCCCGTTCAGGTCGATCTCGTAAACATTGTGATGTGCCTCGGTCGATGTGGTATGAAGCCGCTGCGCCAGGATGCGACTGAAAAAAAGACCCAGCTCGGGAATCACCTTCATCAGGCCCAGGAACTCTTCCTTGCCGATCCGCCACACCTCCGATGCCTCGCACGCGCGAACCGTCGCGAGACGGGCATGATCCGTAAAAATCGCCAGGTCACCGAAAAAATCGCCCTTCGCCATCAGCGCCACCGTCCGGCTCTGCTTCCGGTCCGGGCTGTAGGTGAGCGCCTCGACCACCCCCGACGCCACGATGTAAACCGCATCCGCCGGATCGCCTTGTTGATAGACGACCTGCTTCGCCGCGAACGTCATCCGCACGCAGGCCGCGTCGATGCTCAGGCGACTCGGCTCCTCCAGCGTTTCCAACACAGACAAAAAGGAATTAGGCATGGGTTAAGTCGTGTGCCGGGATGAGGGAAAGAAGCTAGACGGGTACCTCGGCGACCGGTTCGTTGGCCAACACCTCGATCTGCCCCGTGTTCGCCATCAGGTTCACCGTTTCCAAAAAAGTCATCGACGAAATCGTCAACCGGCGCCACAGACTGTCGAGCGGTTGCGGACGTTTCGCGATCAATTCCCAAATCCGCTCGGCGAGAGGCAGCGTGGCCTCGTCGTTCCAAGTCAGTTCCACAAACCGGCGATTGATCCGCAGATCCATCCGGCGCAGTTCCTCCGGAATCGCCATGAACGCTTCATGCTTCGCCACTCCCTGCGCGAGTAGCTCGTCGCTCGCGAGTTCAACCTTCTGGTCCTCAGGATAAGGCGTCGAGGGTTCGTCTTTGATATGAAAAATAAACGTGCCGGGCGTGGCCGGTGGCATCACCGATTGCCAGATCGCCTCCACTCCCACCAGGTGCAAAATCCGCGCGTGCACAAGCTGCCCTTCGCGAAAGAAAAAGCTGCCGATGATCTCGTTCTCCGCGTTGTGCAACTCCAACTCCCCGCTGCGATTCGAATGGATGATCGTGTAAAAAATAACCAGGAGATCGAAGTGCTCCAGGTTCCCCGCCAGGTCGATCGAGTAGACACTGACATGCGCCTCGGTCGAAGTCCGATGCAGCCGCTTGGCCAGGTTCCGCGCGAAAAACGCGCCGATCTTCGGGACTTTGTCCAGCATCCGGACGAACGCCAGCTTCTCAAACTGCATCACCTTGGTCGGCTCGCAGGTACGCACTCCGGCCAGGCGCGGTTGCCCGGTCAGCACCGCCAGGTCGCCGAAGAAATCGCCCTTGCCCATGAGCCCGACCGTCCGCGATTGCCGCCCATCCGGGCTCTGCGTAAAAGCCTCGACCCGTCCCGCGACCACGATGTAGACCGAGTTGGCCGGGTCGCCTTGCTCATAAACAACCTGCCCCGCTGGAAGCGTCTGTTTCGTGCAGGCCCCTTCGACTTCCAGGCGGCCCGCCGCATCGAGCAGTTCGAGCTGGGTAAAAAAATTCGCTTCAAAATCAATCGCCATGGTCTTTTAGGTGAGGAGAATCATCGTGCGCCGATGCTTTTCGTAGGTGGCCACTTCGCGGATGTCAAACGGCGTCAGAAATTCCGCAAGTCGCCCGTACTCCTCGGCCAACTGTGCGTGCGAATGGGCATCGCTGGCGAGGGTAAAAGGTATGCCGAGTTGCTTCGCCGCCTTGAGGATATCCGCATGCGGATAAGCCTCGCCCACCGGCTTGCGCCAGCCCGCCGTGCTGATTTCGATCGCCAAGTCCTCGCGCCGGATTCGTTCCAGCAGTGGATAAAAATGGGGCAGCAGTCCCTCTTTCGGATGCCACACGCCATGGATCTTGATCAGGTCAAGGTGCGACAGGCAATCGATCCCGCCCCGGTCCATCATGCCTTCCAACTCCGCGATGTAGGTGACGCAGGCGGCGACCATGTCCTTTTGGGCGAACTCATCCACGCGGTCGGTTTTGTCGAACATCACGGGATCTGGAGGAAGGTAATGCGCCGAGCCGAGGACGAAATCGAGGCGGTCCCAATTCTTTTCCACCCAGGCGCGACCCGCTTTGCCGGTCTCCGGATCATTGTCGAGCTCGATCCCTGCGCGAATTTTTAAATCGGGATTCGCCTCGCGCAATTTGTCGATCTCATCGAAATCGACACCCTCATGATAGCGATCATGATCGGTGAGTGCGATTTCCTTCAAGCCTCGTTCACGGGCCGTTTTCGCCCAGGGCGCCAGAAGCTCGGGCGTGTACGGCTTGATGCTGTGGGCCTGCGGATGCATGTGGTAATCAATGGGGAGTGGCATAAATAAATCTTAGTAAAATAATCCGTCATCCTGAGCTTGTCGAAGGATCAGCCTCCGTTGACATACACAATCACTTTAATCATCGGAAAATAATATTAGGGAGTGGCGCTGTTGGCCAGCGTGCCCGGCGGCGGATTGATCTTATCGCCCGGCTTGATTTCATTCAACGCGAACCAATGCAGATTCGTCTCCAGCGCAAAGGCGACTTGGTCGCTGTCGCTGCGTGTGATGGGAAGCTGGTTGTCCGGCACGGACGGATCACCCGGCGTCATGTCGTGAATCTCAAGAATAACGCCGTTCTTGTCGACGAACGCCACCGAAAGCGGAATCAACGTATTCTTCATCCAGAATGTCGCCCGGGCAGGGGTGCCCATCAGAAAAATCATCCCATCGTTGTCGCCCAAATTGGTGCGAAACATCAGCCCGCGCTCCCGTTGTGCTTCCGTCGCCGCAATTTCAGTCTGCAACGTCGCATTGTCGATATGCAGCGCAACGCTCGGCAGCGATTGCGCCGCACTCGGCGGTGACTGAGTCTGGGCCGGTGGTGTTGCTGGCGGCGGCGGTGCCTGCTCCACCGTTTGCTGACAACCCGCCAAGCTGACGATGACCGCCGCAACGCAAAGAATCTTCATTCCCTGGTAGCCGCCACTGTCCCTAGCGGTGGTCCGCTGCCCGAAAGACCGGCTCATTTTAAACAAAATTCTCTCCCTCATAATCGCCTCATTCATATCTCAAAGCCCGCGCTGGTGCGAGCCTTGCCGCATTCACCGCCGGAATCAACGCCGCCAAAATGCAAATCACCACCGCCGAAATCGCTATCAGGGTGACGTTCAGCGGATCAATCACCGCCGGAATATCGACCTGTCCATAAACCGAACTCGCAAAAACCTGGATATGAAACCTGTCCAGCAGGAAGTCACGAAACGGATTGCGAAAGTGCAAAATCCCCAGCCCCATGATCGTCCCGCCCACCGCGCCGACCAATCCCACCACCACGCCGTGAAAGAGGAACACCCCGGACACCTGCAGATCGCTCGCCCCCAGCGCCTTCATCAACCCGATTTCGCGCGATTTTTGCACCGTGATCGTAATCAACGTGCTGCACAATCCAAACGCCGCCACCACCATCACGAAAAAGAGAATGAACGTCATCACCACCCGCTCGGTCGCGATCGCGTTGAACAGCTCCCTGTTGTCATCCATCCACGTCCGCGCCTCCAAGGTCTTCGGCAAAATCGAGTTGTTAAGCCGGTCTCGCACCGCCTGCGCCTGGTCTGGATTTTTCACCCGCACCGCGATGCCGTGAACGGCATTCTCCATCCCCCAGATGTGCTGCGCCATCTCCGTTGAGACGAGCAGGAAATTAAGATCGTAATCGAACTGGCCGGTCTGAAAGACGCCGCGAATGATAGGCTCGTCCGGCAGCGGCAAATCGGTTGGCTCGCCCGGTTTTCGATGAATGAGCGCACCCACGATCGCCGCGCCGAAAATATCGATCTTGTCGCCCGGAAACGCCCCGTTGCGCTTGCTCCATTCCGATCCGACAATCACAGAATCGCCTCGCAATTCATAGTCGCCCATGATCAGGTATTTCTTCAGCGGTAAAACCGGGTCGTCGCCTTCCATCGGTACGCTCTTGATAAAGGCTGGCGTCTCATGGTTGTGAAAAACGACCACCACCGGTCCGCGAATGATCGGGCTCGCCGCCAAGACATCGGGATCCTTCTTGATCAGGTCAATCGCCTTGTCGTAATCATACATCACCGCGCCATCCGCCATCGCCACCGTGATATGAGCATTGAAGCCGATGATCTTGTCATCCAGCCGCTGCCGAAATCCCGCCATCACTGACAGCACGACAATCAGCACCATCACCCCCAGCGTCACCCCCAGGAACGAAAGCACCGTAATCACCGACACAAACGACCGACGCGGGCGCAAGTAACGCAGCGCCAAGAAAAGTTCCACCGGTAATTCCATCATCGCACCCTAGCCGGAATCAAAACATCTGTCATCCTTGGAGGGGCAACCTCCGGCTTGACCCATTCCGAGGTAGCCGTCGCACTCCGTGCGACGGGGCCTTACGGAAGCCGAGGGCTTCCAAGCACCGTAGCCGGTGGTTGAGCGTAGCGACACCACCGGAAATATGTCAGAGGGTCATTCACCCTGTAGGGGTGATAGCCTTTCTTTTCTCCAAATCCGCCGCTGCACTTCGCAGCACCTCCCGAATCCGAAACAACTCACTCGCCTTATTGCGCTTTTTCCACACGGCGGCGAGTTGACGATCCAACTCTCGAACGCGACGCACGACGTCGCGCGGATCGATGAAAAGCGTGCGGCTCTTCCCAGCGCGATGGTGGTAGATCAAATACAACTCTTCCATCACCTCAAGCCCCCAGCAACCCCAACTGAATTTCCTTCACCATCAACCGATCATCGGGCCGACAGCGTGCGGGTAACTCGCCGCGGTTTGGCGCAATAACCAGGGAGTTGTCGAATGCGGCGAGGCAAAGGCAGAAGATTCATGCGAAAGCCAAAGATGCAGGGTGAGCGTTATCGCTGCGATCAAAATCCAAGCGATGCAATCTTGGAAATCTGGCGGAAAAGGCTTGGAAGCCATCATGGCAGGAACCTTGCCATCTCCTACTAGTTGACTGAACGATTCTGGTGTCATGGAGATCGCTGCCAAGTCCTGATGCAATGCTATTGATGTCGTCGAAAAACTCGTAGCTAGACTATGTTTTAATTTCACATTTTCGTGGAAATTTTTGTCCGGCACGATGAAGCCATTATTAAAATCACCTAAGCAGGCGAGGACCATGCTTTGATGTGTTTGATAGGCAATCTTCATGATCAGATAATCAACGCCCGCTTTGAAGTATTTTGATCTATGGATGTAATCCTCCGAATGGGAGTGATCCGTATACGTTTCTGACAGCTTCTCCAGGTTGATTAGATGGATTGCTGCGAATTCCATTCCGTTAATTTGGTGAATTTGGTAATTCCGTCATGCTTCCTTCATCCAAAATTTACCTTCCGTCCTCCTCTCCTTTCACCAGAATCCCCCCATGCATCTCTCTCGCCGCGATTTCGTCCGAACTCTTTTCGTCGCTTCCCAGGCCACGCTGGCCAGCCGTCTCCTCTCCGGCAATCTCCACGCCAGCGCGCCTTCCGCCAAATCCCTCAACTTCGCCGTCATTGGTGACTGGGGCCGCAGGGGCCAGCCCGATCAAGCCCAGGTCGCCACCCAAATGGGCATCGCCTGCAAAAAGGTTGCCGCCAGCTTCGTCATCTCGGTCGGCGACAACTTTTACGAGCACGGCGTCACCTCCATCGACGACTCGCTCTGGCACGAATCCTTCGAGAACGTCTACACCGCCGACTCCCTCCAAGTTCCCTGGTACTCCATCCTCGGCAACCACGATTACCACGGCAACTGCGACGCCCAGGTCGCCTATGGCAAGACCCATCCACGCTGGAACATGCCCGCCCGTTATTACTCGCAGCTCCATCCCATCGACGCCTCCACCAACGTCGAGTTTTTCTACCTCGACACCTGCCCCTTCGTGAAAGCCTATCAGCACGATTCCCGCTATAGCGACATCGCGACCCAAGACAGCGCCGTTCAGCTTCAGTGGCTCGAAAAAGGTCTCGCTGCCTCTACCGCCCATTGGAAACTCGTCATGGGCCATCATCCCGTCTACTCCTCAGGCCTCGTCCACGGCAATCAACCGGAGATCATCGCGCACGTCCTTCCGCTCCTCCAAAAATACAAGGTCCAAGCTTATTTTGCCGGTCACGATCACGACCTCGAGCACCTCAAAGTCGGCAATCTCGACCTCATCGTCTCCGGTGCCGGTTCAGAAAATCGCCCCGTCAAAGCACCCGCCACCAGCCCCTTCAGCGGCGCCGTCTCCGGCTTCGTCATGGCCTCCCTCAGCGCCTCCAACCTCCAGCTCCAGTTCATTGACAACAACGGCAAGCTCCTCTACACCGCCAACATTCCGCGCATCGGATAATGGCCTTTTCGGTCGATCCAAACGTGCTCAAGAATAAAACCCCTCTTTCCCCTGCTCTGCAGTTGGGTGCCGAATCGTTCGCGTTTTACTTCGATCGTCACCGCCGTGAGCCATTCGTCCTACTCACTCCACGTCTCCCATTATTTTGCCATGAGCATGGGCTTCTGCCTGCTGATCATGCTCGGGATTGGCAGCGAAAAGCACACCGGAATTTTCGGTGACCGTCATCCTGAGCCCGGCGAAGGATCAGTTCAGCTTCCTCCTCTGTATTCCCTCCCTTCCTGTCTTCTTGTTAAAAATATCCCAACTTTAGCCTTGCTCCTTTTTCCGGGTCTGCTTGAATCGACCCTCACCTTATGGCAGCAGCAACGAAATCAGACTCACTTCAGGACTTCAAATTGCACGACAAGGATACCGGCTCCGCCGACGTCCAGATCGCGATCCTGACTCAGCGCATTAACGACCTCACCAAGCACTTGCAAAAGTTCAAGAAGGACCACAGCTCACGCCGCGGCCTTTTGATGATGGTTGCCCAGCGCAAAAAGCTCCAGGATTACCTGAAGAAGTCTGATTCCAGCCGCTACGATAAGGTCATTCAGAAACTAAATCTGCGTAAGTAGTCTCCCCGTACCGCGAAAGGCCCTTCCGCCTGGCGGATCGGGTCATCCGGAAAACTTCAGAGTACAATCGACTTCATCGCCTGGTAGCCGCCGCTGTCCCTAGCGGCGGATGTTTCCGGTTCCCGATTGAGCCCATTGTCCTCTGCGTTTTCTTTTCCGGCTGGGCGCCCTCTTGCGCTCTAACTCAAAAAAGAACAACACATGTCCACCATTCATACGGTGTCGGCCCCTTTTGGCGCCCACCCCATCACCATCGAAACCGGCAAGCTTGCCAAACTCGCCGACGGCGCAGTAACCGTCCGCTACGCGGACACCCTCGTCATCGTCACCGCCGTCTCGGCCACGAAAATCAAAGAAGGCCAGGACTTCTTCCCGCTCACCGTCGAATACCGCGAGCGCGCCGCCGCCGTCGGCAAGATCCCCGGTGGCTACTTCAAGCGTGAAGGCCGCCCCTCCGAAAAGGAAATCCTCACCTGTCGTATGACGGATCGCCCGCTACGCCCGCTTTTCCCCAAGGGTTACCTCTACGACACCCAGATCATCACCACGCTTCTCTCCGCTGACGGCGAGAACGATCCCGATATCCTCAGCATCAACGGCGCTTCCGCCGCCTTGATGGTCTCCGATATTCCTTTCGGTGGACCTGTCGGCGCCGTCCGCGTCGGTCGCGTTAACGGCCAGTTCGTCACGCAGCCCACGCACGCGCAGATGGACATCAGCGACCTCGACCTCGTCTATGTCGGCTCTGAGACCGAGATCGTCATGATCGAAGGTTCCGCGCTCGAATTGCCCGAAGAGGAATTCAAGAAGGCCCTCGATTACGCGCAGGAACAAGTCCAGATCGTCATCAAGCTCCAGAAGGATCTCGCCGCCCGCGTCAACAAGGCCAAGCGCACGCTTCCCCTCTACGTCACCAAGCCCGAGTTCGTCGACATGGCCTTTGATTTGGTCAAGGACCGCATCGAAGGAGCGATCTATCGCCCCTCGAAGGTCGAGCGTTATTCCGCCGTCGGCGCCCTCAAGGACGAAGTCGCCGTCGCCATCAAGGCCAAGTATCCCGAAGCTACCGGCTTCGATATCGGCTCCGCTTTCGACCAAGTCCAGATCAAGGCCTTCCGCGCCGCGATTCTCGACAAGCAGAAGCGCAGCGACGGTCGCACCGTGAACGAAATTCGTCCGCTCTCCGGCGAAGTCGGTCTTCTTCCCCGCTCTCACGGTTCCTCTCTCTTCGCCCGCGGCGAAACCCAGGCCCTCTGCCTGGCGACGCTCGCGCCCAGCGACGAAGCCCAGGACCTCGACGGTTACACCGGCGGCGACATCACCAAGCGTTTCATCCTTCACTACAACTTCCCTCCGTTCTCCGTCGGTGAAACCGGCCGCGTCGGCGGTTTGAATCGTCGCGAAATCGGCCACGGCGCGCTCGCCGAGCGTTCCGTCCTCGCCGTCATCCCGAACGAGAACGACTTCCCCTACGCCATCCGCGTTTCCTCCGAAGTCATGGAGTCCAACGGTTCCACCTCGATGGCCTCCGTCTGCGGCGGCGTTCTCGCCCTCATGGATGCAGGCGTGCCGATCAAGACTCCGGTCGCCGGAATCTCCGTCGGCCTCGTCACCGACTATGATGACCAGGACAACCTGAAGCGTTACCTCATGCTCGACGATATCCTCGGCTCCGAGGATCACTACGGCGACATGGACTTTAAATTGTGCGGCACCAAGGACGGCGTCACCGGCTTCCAACTCGATCTCAAGCTCGCCGGCATCCCGCTCTCCCTCATGAAGGAAGCGATCGATCGCGCCGTTGTTTCCCGCACCAAGATCCTCGGCTTCATGGAAACCGTCATCAACGGACCGCGCACCACGCTCTCCGCGTATGCGCCCCGCATCGAGACCATCCAGATCAACCCCGAGAAGATCGGCCTCGTCATCGGACCTGGCGGCAAGAACATCAAGAGCATCGTCGCCGAGACCGGCGCCGAAATTAACATCGAGGACGATGGCCGCGTGAAGATCTACTCCACCAATGGCGACGCCATGGAACGCGCCAAGGAAATCATCCTCGGCATGGTCGGCGACATCGAAGTCGGCAAGATCTATCGCGGACGCGTCGTCACCCTCAAGGACTTCGGCGCCTTCGTCGAAGTGCTCCCCGGCAAAGACGGCCTCGTCCACATCTCCGAGTGGTCCGACGCCCGCGTCAACCGCATGGACGACGTGGCCAAGGTCGGCGACGAAGTCTGGGTCAAGTGCATCGGCCAGGACGACAAAGGCCGCAGCAAACTCAGCCGCAAAGTGGCCATGAAAGAGCGCGCCGCCCAAGGCCTCGAAGCCCAAGCGCCCGCCAAAGCCTAATAAGGTAGCCGT
>Ga0207060_10192_pt1 | contig 22175 bp, 20 predicted proteins | sample Alteio_BWMinCont_30_FD_153270 | JGI IMG/M metagenome (GOLD analysis project Ga0207060, IMG submission 153270) | Enriched cells from forest soil in Barre Woods Harvard Forest LTER site, Petersham, Massachusetts, United States -... | ecosystem: Environmental > Terrestrial > Soil > Temperate forest >...
CGGCCAACATTCCGGCCGCGGCATGGGAAGCTTCACGGCCGGGTTCTCCCCGCTCTACCACCAAAACGCGCAGGCCCCGCTTTGTGGCCACGGGGCATTTCCGCGATGGGATTTTGCTCACTCCGGTCACGGCTCATGTGATGGCCCAAGTGATCACAGACGGGCAGCCCAATGATGCCGCCGCCCACAACGATCACGTCCCAAGTCTTCACCTTCGCATTGTAGAAGACAGCGCGAACCTGACGCACAATGAGGACGGAGCTCGCGAAAACTGGCGGACCCGGAGAGACTTGAACTCCCAACCCCTGCGTTCGAAGCGCAGTGCTCTATCCAGTTGAGCTACGGGTCCGCGCCCAGGTAGAAAATAAGCTTATCAGGTCTTGCCTGCAGGTGTCGCGCTGAAGGTACGGGCTTCCTGCCCTCGCAACCGGAACTGCGCCAACACTCCGAGTGATGGGCTGACTTATTGGCACGCCTCCGGCTATACATCGTAGTAATGCCGCATTGGACACGGCTTCCGTTCGTCGCCGCAGTGCGATTCAGAATCCACACAGCCGGCTTCGCCAAGCGCATCCTCGTCCTTAAATTTGATACCTGCAAATTCAGTACACGTACAGTACGTGTGACACGTAACATACGTGGTACAATGAGGGCATGTCAACTTCACGGGGTTCGAAGCAAAACGTGACGATAAGCCTCAGCCGGCAGATCGTATGGAAAGCCAAAGTCCTTGCTGCCCGCCGCGCCACCTCCATCAGCGGCCTTCTTGCCGAGCAAATCGAGGTCCTCGTGGGGGAAGACGAAGCCTACGAGCGGGCGGAGCGGCAGGCCACGACGCTGCTCGATCAAGGCTTTCATCTGGGAGGCGTGATTCGGAGCAGTCGAGACGACTTGCATGAGCGCTAGGAAGTTCGTCGACACAAGTGTTCTGATCTACGCTCACGATGTTGACGCAGGAGCTAAGCACCAAGTGGCGAAGAATGTTCTTCGCGAACTTTGGAGTCAGCGACGCGGGGTTTTGAGCATGCAAGTCCTGCAGGAATTTTATGTTAACGTCACTCGCAAGATTGCGTCTCCGCTTCCGAAGGATGTGGCGCGACTTGTCGTGAACAGCTATTCGGTTTGGTGCATCGAAACCACTCCGGCGGAAATCACCACAGCGTTTCGAATTGAGGACGAATGCCGGATCGGATTCTGGGATGCCCTCATTGTCGCATCCGCCACAAAGTGCGGGGCAATCAGAATTCTCTCCGAGGACTTGAACGCGAAACAGGTCGTCGCTGGCGTGTGCATCGAAAATCCCTTTGCGGAACTTCGGTGACGATATGTTCGTCGTTCATGTGAACAATTTCCGACAGGCAGAGCGAGTGTCCGCCGCCATTCTCGGTTCAGACTTATGTCCTATCACGTAGTGGCTTTCACCATGGCGGAAGTGCGCCAGGGAGCACTTGATTTCCAGCGCGAACTCGGTGCCGTCCTGAGAGATGCACCCAACCTGAAAGTGTATTCCGCCAGCCCCTTCGATCTTGATGAACGCCGCCGCGCCAAAGATCGATTTGGTGGCGACATCGTTTACTTTTTCAACGACGTAGCATATCAGGAGAGCACGCGTCTCGGCCTGGACCTGCAGTTCATCGCGGAAATCCCCGACGAAGAAGTCCCGCATAGACGCACCGTGGTTGTCGGCATGCCGGAATCCAAGACGAAAGTCTAATCACTCACTTTGAAGGCCTTCATCCCGAAGGCCCAGCGGGCCGAGGGTCCGGCGCCGAGCATTTCGCACAAAGAGACAATATACTGGGACAGTACGCCCCCTCGTGTATAATAGATAACAGCTAAGTTTGACTCACACGCAATTGAAAGTCGGCACGCCAACCAGCGTCACCCCTCTCACTAGCAGCGAATCTTCTCAGCACAATCCAAAAATAGAAAAAGGTACAAACAAATGGCAGAAACAGGAACAGTAAAGTGGTTTAACGACGCCAAGGGCTATGGTTTTATCAGCCGTCAGAATGGCGAAGACGTCTTCGTGCACTTTTCGGCGATTCAGGCGGGCGGCTTCCGCAGCCTGCAAGAAGGCCAGGCAGTGCAGTTCGACGTGACCAAGGGCCCCAAGGGCTGGCAAGCTGAGAACGTTCAAGCTGTCTAAGTAGCGAACACGAATGCCCGCGATTCGAAAGGATGGCGGGCATTTTTGCGTTCTTCGCCAGTGTAGGCGCGGGCGTCCTCGCCGTTAGGGCCGCTGAAGTTTGAATGCTGATAGCTCAATGGCCCGCCGGCATAGCCCGTTCGTGCCATTCCCACCCTTGGACAATCAGGCTATGTTGATGGTGAACAGTTTCTCGGGGGAGGAACCCGTTCGAGCGATCGTCCCACGACTCAAACCGGGTCTGGGACGTTTTGTTTTGCGGCCGTTTTGAAATACACGTTTTGCTTGGATCCAGATTGCGAAGATGGTGCGCCCGGAGAGATTCGAACTCCCGACCCTTTGGTTCGTAGCCAAATGCTCTATCCAGCTGAGCTACGGGCGCGACACGTTACCGCCAGCGGAGACTCTGATTATAGCGGAAACTCTGCAGTTGATGAAGGAGTCGAGTGGCCCGCGTCGCTGAATCAGGCAACTGCGTTCCGGTCAACGGCCCTAACTATTCTCTTTCTCGCGATTTCAACATGCTCGTGGCACCACCCATGCTACCGCGAGCGCGAAACGTAAATCTTTCTCACCACTGGCAATTCCTACTCGGTGCCGACCAGGCGCCCAGCTTGTATTTTCAGTCGCTTGGAATTGGCAAGTTGGATGCTACAATTGTTGCCAGACGAAGTGGCGCGCAACGGGGCGCCCTTGAAGATAAACTTCGGCCAGAGGTTTTCTTGGACGCCCCTTGCATTTTCCCTTTAATCCGGTTTCACCTGGCCGACGGCAGCCCTCCCCAAGCGCCCCCGTTGGCCGGTTCACTCACGCCAGCACCAGCTTTTCCTGGACATCCAATCCAGCCTGCCGCAGCAACCCTGCAATCACTGGCTCTTTGAGGCGTGAAGCGTCGAACTCTACCCGGACAATGCGCTCTTTAGGATCGAACTTCATCCGCCGGATGCCATAAACTTCCCGCACGCTATCCAGCGCACGGATCTCTGCTTCTCCCGGCGCCGCACCGTAACGGTAGGCAACTTCCAATTGTGTCATGCGGGTGGTTGCTCCTTAACCTTTCTAAAGATACAGCAATCGGCAGCGTAGGATAGGAGATCAAGAATCGAGGCCCGGCCGCCGATAATCTAAGGAACGTCACATTCTACTGGTTCCAGTAGTTCCCGTGAGGCAGTCCCAGCGCCATGACAGATGACCTCTCGATGTCCGCGACCGCTGTGAAGGATCCGGTTTGCGGCATGAACGTAAACCCGGCCACCGCAAAGCACCGTCTCGAATATACCGGAAAGCCCTACTACTTCTGTTGCAGCGGCTGCGCTGAGAAATTCAAGGCCGATCCTAAGAAATACTTGGCCCAGCCGACACGCCCGCATTCCTCCGGGCTGGTTACTGTGAATATGCCAGCAACTCGAGCCGTTCCCGTCCCGGCGGCCTCTTCCCCCCCTAATCCAGGAAACTACGTTTGCCCCATGTGTCCCAAGGTGCGGGAGCGCAAGCCCGGACCCTGTCCGAGTTGTGGCATGGCACTCGAGCCCGAGACCCCGTCAGCCGCGACCCGCACCCAATATACCTGTCCCATGCATCCGGAGATTGTCCGGCCCGGCCCGGGATCATGCCCCATCTGCGGCATGGCCCTCGAACCTCGCACCGTCACTGCAATGGAAGAGGAAAACCCGGAACTGCGCGACATGGCGCGGCGCTTCTGGATCAGCCTGACTCTCACCGTTCCGCTCCTGGCAATCGCGATGGCCGATATGTTGCCCGGGATGCCAGTCGAGCACGCGCTGCCCGGGGGTTGGCTGCCTTGGATCGAGCTGCTACTTGCCACGCCTGTCGTTCTCTGGGGCGGCTGGCCTTTCTTTCAGCGCGGCTGGACCTCCATCGTCAACCGTTCCACCAACATGTTCACCCTCATCGCCATGGGCACCGGGGTGGCCTACCTTTTCAGTCTGACTGCTACTGCCTTCCCCGGAATATTTCCCGCATCGTTCGGTGGAGCGAACGGTGGCCCGAACAACGGCATGAATGGCGCGCCGCCGGTCTACTTCGAAGCCGCTGCCGCCATCGTCACGCTCGTCCTTCTGGGACAGGTGCTCGAACTTCGCGCCCGCAGCCGCACCGGCGCGGCAATCCGCGCTCTGCTCGACCTAAGCCCTAAAACCGCTCGCATCCTCCGCGATGGCACCGAGCAGGACATTCCTCTTGAAAAGGTAAAGCCCGGCGACCGCCTGCGGGTGCGTCCCGGCGAAAAAATTCCAGTCGATGGCGTCGTCCTCGAAGGAACCAGTTCGGTGGATGAATCCATGCTCACCGGCGAATCCATGCCAATTGCGAAAGAGCCGGGCAGCCGGGTGATCGGCGCGACTGTAAACGCCACCGGATCGTTCATCATGCGAGCCGAGCGTGTGGGCAGCAAAACCTTGCTCGCGCGAATCGTCCAGATGGTCAGTCAGGCGCAGCGCAGCCGCGCCCCCATCCAGCGCCTGGCCGACCGCGTCGCCGCCTGGTTTGTCCCGGTGGTAGTCGCCACCGCGGTTGTCACTTTCGTCGTCTGGAGCCTCGCCGGACCCCAACCGCGTTTCGCCCACGCTCTGGTAAATGCCGTGGCCGTGCTCATCATCGCGTGTCCGTGCGCCTTGGGATTAGCCACACCTATGGCGATCATGGTGGGCACCGGACGCGGCGCTCGGGCTGGCGTTCTCATCAAGAACGCTGAAGCCCTCGAGATCCTCGAAAAAGTAAACACTTTGGTCTTCGACAAAACCGGCACCCTGACCGAAGGCAAGCCCACCGTCGAATCCGTGGTCGCGTTTTCCCACGGCGACGAAACTGAACTCGTGCGCGTTGTGGCAAGCTTGGAGCAGGGAAGCGAGCACCCACTCAGCTCCGCAATCGTCGCCGCCGCCAAGGAAAACAAAATACCCCTAACCAACGCCACCGATTTTCAATCCCACACCGGACTCGGCCTCAGCGGAAAGGTAAATGGAAAAACCGTGGCCGCCGGAAACGAAAATTTCTTTCACCAGTTGCAACTGTCGATAGACCCGCTGCGATTGAAAGCGGAAGAGCTGCGCCGCGATGGACAGACTGTAATCTTCGCCGCGGTAGATGGCCGGCCCGCCGGCTTGATCGGCATCGCCGACCCCGTCAAACCATCCACTCCGCAAGCTCTTCGCGATCTTAAAGCCGCCGGATTGCGTATCGTCATGCTCACAGGAGATAGCCGCAGCACCGCCAAAGCCGTGGCCGCCAAGCTCGGCATCGACGAATTTGAAGCCGAAATCCTGCCCGAAAAGAAATCCGAAGTAGTGCGCCGCCTGCAAAAACAAGGACGCACCGTCGCCATGGCCGGCGATGGCGTCAACGACGCCCCCGCCCTGGCGCAAGCCGACGTAGGCATCGCCATGGGCACCGGAACCGACGTTGCCATCGAAAGCGCGGGCGTCACCTTGGTCAAAGGCGACCTCGCTGGAATCCTCCGCGCCCGAAAACTCAGCCAGGCTACCATGCGCAACATCCGCCAGAACCTCTTCTTCGCCTTCATCTACAACCTGCTCGGGGTACCGATCGCAGCCGGCGTGCTCTATCCGTTCTTCGGCTTATTGCTGAGCCCAATTCTCGCCGCCACCGCCATGAGCTTCAGTTCCGTCTCGGTAATCACTAATTCGCTTCGTCTGAGGAACACCCAACTGTAGCCGAAATCAGTGTGCTGATGGGCGCCTCGTGAGCCTGCCCTGAGCGAAGTCGAAGGGTCCAGGGGGAGCAAAGCTCCGCAGGCCTTTGGTAGAGAAGCAGCCGGAAAGTTCGTGTGAGAGCTAGGAGTTCACCTTCGCTCCAGATCAAGACCACACCTCTCAGCTGCAAAGAGCCCAAGAATGCAGCCCAGGCGCAAGCCATGGTCTTTGAAACGCTATAATCTCGCGGATGGCCAGCTTTCCTTCCCGTCTTCGTGCCGAGCCTCCTCCTGACCCACAACCGCCCCATCTCCGCATTCACGCCATCAACATTTTTGTTCGCGATCAGGATCAGAGCCTGCGATTCTACCTGGACCAGCTTGGCTTCAGTCTGGTGGGTGACGTCCGCTTCGGATCCGGCCAGCGATGGGTCGCGGTTTCCCCTCCGGACGGCAGTGCTGTGCTCTCGCTGGTTGCGCCCAAGCCCGATTCCAAAGAGTGCGCGCTCATTGGCCGGTCCACCCAGGTCGTCTTCGTTACCGACGATGTTGCCGCCAAATTTCACGAATGGCGTGCGCGCGGAGTTCGTTTTCAATACACGCCGCGCCTGAAGCGCATCAAATACGAGCGTCCTGCGCAGGACACAGTCGCGGTCGACCAGTCGTCCCCTACCGGCGACCAGCCACCGATCTGGGGCGGAGTCTTCACGCACTTCAAAGACCTCGACGGAAACTTGTTCGCACTGGTCAGCCTCGACGAGGAGAGCCGCGCCGTTGAAGCCCAGCGCCGCGCGGCCGCGGCGAAGCTCGAAGCCGAACGCCGCGCCGCCCAGGAAATGGAAATCGCCAAGCAGGTGCAAACCCGGCTCTTTCCCCAGACCTTCCCGCCCATTGCGACCCTCGATTACTCCGGGATTTGCGTGCAGGCTCGCCAGGTCGGCGGCGATTATTTCGATTTCCTTGACTTGGGCCGGGAGCGGCTGGGATTGGTGGTCGGCGACATCTCAGGGAAAGGAATCGCAGCCGCGCTCCTGATGGCCAATCTGCAAGCCAACCTGCGCAGCCAGTGCGCAATCGCATTCGATCAACCCCAACGCTTCCTGCAATTGGTTAATCGCTTGTTCTACGAGAACTCGAGCGACAGCGCCTACGCCACTCTGTTCTTTGCCGACTACGACGATACCGCCCAACGCCTGCGCTATGTAAATTGCGGGCATCTCTCCGCGCTTCTGTTTCGGCGCGACGGCACCCTCGAACGGCTAGCCTCCACCTCCACGGTGCTGGGACTCTTCAAGGAATGGGATTGCTCGACCATGGAATGCTCGCTCTCCTCCGGAGACACCTTCGCGCTCTACACCGACGGCATCACCGAATCATTCAACGCCGACGGAGAGGAGTTCGGAGAGCACCGTCTGATCGAATCTCTGCGACGGCATCGTGCACAGCCTTCACCGGCTGTGGTTGCTTCCATCGTTGAGGAGGTCAATCGTTTCAGTCCGCACGAGCAATCCGATGACATAACCCTGATTGTTGCCACGTGCAGGTAGGAACCTGCCGCTGCAATGTCATAAGAACTACTGTGAAGCTGCAATGTAATGCAGTCGACTCCTCGTCCTTGTCGGCAGGGAATTCATTGCAAGGTATTAATACTAAAGCCAGTTAGTGTTCTGTTGGTAAGCGCGCTAGCTTGGCACCGCAGTTGCTAATGTCGGGGATGTCAATAAACTCTATTACAACCATAGAGTTTATGGCATACTGCGGAAACATTATGAAAATCTCCCAAAAAGGTTTGTACGCGTTGCAAGCTATGATGATGCTGTCCCGCCACTACAACCAGGGCGCGATTCGCATCCGTGACATTGCCTACGAAGAGGCGTTGCCGGAAAAGTTTCTGGAACTGATCCTGCTAGAACTCAAGAACGCGCGCATGGTCGAAAGCGTGCGTGGCGCCAAGGGCGGATACCAGTTACGGCGCGCGCCCTCCGAGATTCATCTCAGCGAGATTATCCGGCTGATCGATGGTCCGCTGGCGCCTTTCGCCGACGCCGACCACCTGCGCACGCTCATTAATCGTGACGATGAACATCGCGCTCTCTATCAAGTTTTCCTCGATGTGCGCGATGCCGCGGCCAAGATCCTCGAGCACACCACTCTCGCCGACATCATGACTGGCAAGGGCGCAGGCACTTTGAAGTCCGGCAAGCGGCGCAAGAAAAAAGGTGAACCGCCGAGCGTTCTGCCCATGGTGGTCCACGGAAATCCGATCCGGAGCAAGGATGAATAAGAATTTCATCTTTGCCGTGGGTCTGATTCTCCTCATACTCTCGCTTTCGGGTCTCGGTCAGACCGTTGTCCGCGTCGGTGCGTTTCCCAATATCACGCACGCGCAAGCCATGGTCGGCAAAGCGAATGGTTGGTTCGAGAAAGCCTTGGGCCCCAGCGCGAGGATTCAATGGACGAGTTTTAACGCCGGCCCATCAGCCATCGAAGCGCTGTTCTCCGGCGCCATTGATATGACCTATGTCGGGCCGAATCCCGCCATCACCGGCTATGTGCGTTCCAATGGCGAAGCGCTTCGAGTCGTCGCCGGCGCAGCCAGTGGCGGCGTCGCTCTGGTGGTGCGAAACGATTCGGGGATACAGAAGCCGGAGGACTTTCACGGCAAGCGAGTGGCGTCACCGCAGTTGGGCAACACGCAAGACGTGGCGCTGCGCGCGTGGTTGAAAGCTCATGGGATGAAGTCCAACGACAAAGGCGGAGATGTGCAGGTCATTCCGCTGGCTAATCCCGATCAGTTGACTCTGTTCCTGCGGAAGCAACTCGATGCTTCATGGGCTCCCGAGCCATGGGCCACGCGCCTGATTCACGAAGGCAATGCTCATCTGTTCCTGGATGAGCGCGATCTTTGGCCGAAGGGTCAGTTCGTGATCACTCATCTGATTGTGAGCACGAAATTCCTGCGCGAGCATCCCGATGTAGTGAAGAACTGGATCGCCGCCCATGTGGAATTGACCGATTGGATTAACCACCATCAGCCCGAGGCAAAGCAAATACTGAACGCTCAATTGCAGAAGGAAACCGGCAAGTCGCTTCCCCCCGCTGTGCTGGACGAAGCCTTTGGAAGGTTGCAGATCACCTACAATCCTTTTCGCGACTCGTTGCTGACTTCGGCACGTTCCGCCTACGACGCTGGTTTTCTGGGAAGGCAAATGCCCGACTTGTCCGGTCTCTACGACTTGAATCTGTTGAATCAGGTTTTGATGGAAAAGGGAAAGAAGGCAATTCAATGACGCCAAATCCACTCGTGCAATCTTCCTTCGCGAGCGAACCCAGACGCCCGGTTCGTGGCGCCATCAGCCGATGGAAGGTAGAAGCTGGTCTTTCCGTCCTGCCCCTCCGCCATGCCCGCGCCGGCGGAGTTCCCAAAGTTTCTCTCCAAGGGATTTCCCTGAGCTACAAAACCAATGACGGCTCGCAACTGCTCGCCCTCGACAACATCACTCTGAAAGTGAAGCCCGGCGAATTCCTCTGCATCGTCGGACCGTCGGGTTGCGGAAAATCCACTCTGCTGCATTTGATCGCCGGACTCCAACAGGCGACCTCGGGCAACGTGCTGGTGGATGACAAAATCGTGCAAGGCACCGGCACCGACCGCATTCTGATCTTCCAGGAACTTGGTCTTTTCCCTTGGCTCACCGTAGGTCAGAATGTCGAGTTTGGGTTGAAGATGAAGGCTGTACCCAAAAAAGAGCGCGAAGAAAAAACGCAATATTATCTGCGTCTGGTACACCTTTCCCAGTTCAAGGACAGCTATACTCATCAACTCTCAGGCGGAATGCGGCAACGCGTGGCGCTGGCTCGGGCGCTGGCCACGGAACCCGACGTCCTCCTCATGGACGAACCCTTCGCCGCGCTGGACGCTCAAACCCGCGATCTTCTTCACGAAGAACTGGAACGCATCTGGGCCGAAACCGGCCGCACCATTATTTTCGTCACCCACAATGTGCGCGAAGCCGTCCGACTGGGAGATCGCGTCGCCCTGATGACCTTCCGCCCCGGACGCGTGAAGCAGGAGTATCTGATCGACCTGCCCCGGCCGCGAGTGCTGGAAGATATCACCGTAGCGAAAAGCGCCCGCGAAATCCTCGACGACTTGCGCGAAGAAATCAATAAGTCGCTGGAAGAGCAATACGGTCAGGAAGAGGTTTCGGCATGAAGCGTTTTGCCCGGCATGCCATTTTCTACGGTGCACTCATCGCGATTTGGGCGGTGCTGGCCAAACTGAAGATGTGGCCGCCCTACGTGTTCCCCACCCCGAAAGGTGTGGCGGAGTCATTATGGGCTGGCTTCGCCGATCACAGTTTCTGGATCGCCATCGCAGTCAGCATGAAGCGAATGCTGCTCGGCTACAGTTTGTCCGTCGTGCTCGGGATGGTGCTCGGCCTGGGTGTCGCCAGCAACAAGTTTCTCGAAGAAACCGTGGGTGGCCTGCTGGTCAGCCTGCAAAGTCTGCCCAGTATCTGCTGGCTCCCACTGGCCGTGTTATGGTTCGGCCTTACCGAAAAGGCGATTCTTTTCGTGGTCGTGATGGGATCTCTGCTCTCCGTCACCATCGCCATGGAGGCCGGCCGCCAGCAGATGCCGAAGATTTACAGCATGGCCGGCCGCAATCTCGGTGCCCGCGGATTCAAGCTGTTCTGGTACGTGCTGCTCCCGGCGAGTTTGCCGTTCATCCTCTCCGGTCTCAAACAGGGCTGGGCCTTCGCCTGGCGCTCTCTGATTTCCGGCGAGATGATTTTCGTGAGCCTCGGTCTGGGACAGTTATTAATGATGGGGCGCGACCTCAACGACATGAGCCAGGTAATCGCGGTCATGATGCTCATCGTCGCCATTGGTTACATCGTCGATGGTTTGGTCTTCAAGACGATTGAGCGCCGGCTGCAGCATAAGTGGGGGTTGGCGCCAGCAACGTAGCGTCAGATGTCGAATGTCGCACTTTCAATAGGAGGAGGATTAATGAAGAAGTCTTGGCTCGGTTTCTTGCTGGTAAGTGTGATGTGCCTGCCAGTTCTTGCGCAAGCGCAGAACACTGGCTACCAGGCCGGTAAGATTGTAAACGTCGAAAGGCAGCCAGGGTCGGCCGCCAGCGGCGGTGGTTCGGATGCCGCGTTGAAGCCTGAAACGGCTACCTACAAGATCTCCGTGCAAGTGAACGACACCGTTTATCTTGTCCGTTACCAGGCCCAGGGCGACCAGGACTTGTCCTGGATTCAGGGTAAGGATGTGCAGGTCAAGGTGGCGGGAAAGAAGATGTATGTGAAACGTGTGTCTGGGAAAGACGCAAAGGCGAGCATCCTCAGCACCAGCAAAGCGACCTCGCCCTAAAGAGTAAGCTGGTTCCGGCTATCCGTAGCGAATGCTGTCGTGTAAAGTACGCGACTCCAGTGAGTCGACAACAATAGGAGCGTCGAAACTCAAATGAAACCAGGAACGAAGTGGTGGCTCATCCCTAGTATGTCCATCATGATAATCATGATGATCCCATTAACCGGACTCGTATCCGCCCAAACCGGTGCTCCAGCCCCGCAAAAGCGCACTGCGTCCGCCAAGCAGACCGTTACCGTCAAGGAAGTCCAGGATCTGAAAGAGGCTGTGGCCGCCCAGCAGCAGCAGATTAAACAGCAGAACCAGTTGGTTGACCAGTTGAAGTCGCAACTCCAGCAACTGCTGGACGCCACCAAGCAAGCCAACGCCGCCGCTCAAAAAGCGGCAAGCAGCGTCGACCAGGCCCAGACCACCGCTACGCAAGCCCAGCAATCGGCTGCCGAAGCGAAAACCTTGGCCGATCAGGCCTCGGCGAACGCCGCCCAGGTGCAGACCGCTCTTGCGGTGGTCGATACCAAGACCCAGGATGCGGGCAGGCAATTGAGCGCCCTCGAATCCCTGGTCGGCCGTTTCCGCTTCAGCGGTGACGTCCGAATCCGCGGCGAATCTTACTTCCAGAGTGGAGTTCCCGACAACAACCTGGCGCGCATTCGTGTCCGCTTCGGACTCGACGGCCAGCTCAACGAAGATTTCATCGCAGGCTTTGCCCTGGCGACGGGCTCTCTGGGTAACCCAACCTCGACCAACGAGACCCTCACCAACGTCTTCGATCGCAAGACCATCGCCCTTGATCGTGGATTCATTACCTACAATCCCATCGCCCATCGCTGGCTCACTCTCACCGGCGGAAAATTCGCTTATCCGTGGCAACGGACCTCCGTCACCTTTGACCCCGATTTGAACCCGGAGGGCTTTGACGAAAAAGCCTCGTTCGATTTCTCCGGCCCGGTTCAGAATTTCACCATCCAGGGCATGGAACTGCTCTACAGCCAGGCCAATGGAAAGCCAGGGATTCCGTCTCAGGACTCCTATGCCTTGGGCATGCAGGTATCCGGCCGGATCGCATTCGGACCTTGGTCAGCCACGCCTTCGTTCACGACCTTGAAATTCAACCGTCCCGATGCCATCTTGCAGGAGAGCGCATTCGCAGTGGGAGCCACCACCACGGGCTTCCAGCCCCCCACCCCGACCGGCGGTACGACGCCACCTCCAATTACCGGGATCCCGGTGCCCGGCGAAGGGCAAGGTTGCGCCAAGGGTACGGGCTTCCCCAGCTTTGCGCCCTGCGCGTTCGCGCCCAATGGCATGACCAACGCCACCTACCTGGATTCCAAAGGGGTGCCCCACTTTTATTCCGGTTACAACTACGCCGATTTCATCCTCAACAATCAGATCCAGACCGGCTTCCGGCGCTTGCCGGTCAATTTGTTGCTTGAGTTCCTCGACAACCTCGATGCCGAAAATCATCCTTTGAATACCAAGGGCGCCGTCATCAAGAATCTGGGGAGTCAAAACAAGGAATACGGCTTCGACGCCAGCGTAGGCCAGGTCAAGAACAAGAATGATATTCAGGTCGGCTACTCCTGGTACCGCGAGGAACAGGACGCCGCCATCGCCTCCTTCGTCGAAAGCGATCAGCGCGCCCCCACCAACGTTCTGCAGAACCGCTTCTACGCTCTGTGGAAGCTACGCGCCAACACCCTCGCCAGCTTTACCTGGTGGCATGGACGTGTTTTGAACACCTATCTGGAAAACAACGCCGCTTTGTTCAACAACTACAGCAGCGTTGCAACCATCACCAAGGCCGGACAGCAGGAGCCCTATCTGAACCGCCTGCAGTTCGACTTGATCTACACGTTCTAGATGTCACCGTTGCACCAGGGCGGATCGAAGACGGATTGAGCTCAGGGTCGAGACGCTCCGCCCTGGGACCACCGGTCAGCCAAGGCCGCAAAGCCTTGGCTGACTGATCGGTTTGCTGGTCAACCAAATCCCGCTAGAAACATTTGCGGACCAGCCGTAATATGAAATCGCACCCAAAGGTCCGAAAATGATTTCGCGACGCGACTTTCTCAAACAAGCTTCAATCACCATCGCCGCTGCCCGCGCTGTCCCTCCGCTGCTAACCTGGGCGGATAATTCCTCGCCGCAGATCCCGGGCGAAGAAGGCATGATCGTGCGCTCCGCCCGCTTCCTCGATCTGGAGTCGCCTCCAGAGTTCCTTGCTTCCTGGATCACTCCCGTCCCCCACTTCTTCGTGCGCAATCACATGCACGAACCCAGCACCCTGGACGCAGACGCATGGCGATTAACCATCAGCGGGGAAGTGGAGAAGCCGCTGATTTTGAGTCTGGCGGATCTAACCAGGCTGGAAAAGCACTCCGTAACCAATACCCTCGAATGCGCCGGCAACGGACGCGCCTTCCAGCAACCTCCTGTTCCGGGGGTCCAATGGCAAAAGGGAGCAGTCGGCAACGCCCGTTTCAGCGGTCCGCGCCTGCGCGACCTCCTGCAACGCGCCGGCCTGAAGCCCACCGCGAAGCACATCATGTTTCATGGCCTCGATGAAGTTCCCGGCAAAGTGCCGCCCTTCATTCGCAGCATTCCCCTCGGGAAAGCGACCGACGGCGACACTCTGATCGCCACCCACATGAACGACGCGCCGCTCGGCAAGCATCATGGTTTTCCCGCACGCTCTCTTGTGCCCGGCTGGATCGGCGCGGCATCCTGCAAATGGCTCAGCGAAATTAAAGTCCTCGACCAGGAATTCGACGGCAACTTCATGAAGCCGGCTTACAGATTCCCCAACCAGCCCGGCAAACCCGGAGATCCGGTGAATCCCGACGACACCCATGTGATGACCGCGCTCAATGTGAAGTCCGTCATTGCCACACCCGCCGATGGCTCAACCCTGAAATCTCGTTCCGTTCATCTCCAGGGCGTCGCCTGGGCAGGCGAAGCCGACATTGCACGCGTCGAAATCTCCACCGACTCTGGCGCAACCTGGAAACCGGCGCAACTGGGGCACGAGCAGTCGAAGTATGCCTGGCGGCTGTGGACCTTTGCATGGAAGGCGCCAAAGGCCGGAGACTACACCTTCCGAGCCCGCGCTACCGACACTCAAGGCCGCACCCAACCCGAAACTGCCGTCTGGAATCCCAGCGGCTATCTGTACAACGCCATCGATCAGGTGAAGATCCATGTTCAAGGGTAGGACGTTCAACCGCAACACGGCCAAGGATTACCGGCAACAGCCGCGAAGCGGCGTAAGAATTCAGCCCACGGCGCAAGCCGTGGGTGGGACGTGGAAAACCGCCGAGCCCCAGCGGCGCGAAATATTAGTTATGACCAAGTCTCTTCCGCGACAAGTCAAGATAGCCCTGCTAGTTTTCGGTTTATCGTGGTCCCTGCCTTTGCTCCAGGCCCAGCCTCCCGATCTCCCGCCTGGCCCTGCTCAATTCAAAGTCCGCACCGCCTGCCTCGAATGCCACGACGCCAGCATCATCGTCCAGCAACGCCTGAGCAAACCCGCATGGACCAGGGAAGTCGACAAAATGATCAAGTGGGGAGCCCTGGTGGACCCCGCCGACCGGGACGCCTTCATCGACTACCTGAGCACAAATTTCCCGCCCGACAAGCCCCCCGCCGAAATGCCGCGGTCCGCGAAAAAGTAATGTAGGCGCGAGCATCCACGCTCGCACTGGGTTCGCCAAACCCTCACCCGACGTCATCCTGAGCGGACGCAAGTCCGGGAAGGATCTCGCGCGCACAACGTAAACGCCGGTGGCCCACTGATCCCGGGCTATATTCCTGAATTACACACAAACGAAGGGTGCCCCATCTTTCCGCGTTCTGTGCGGAAAGGCGAGAGGCGAAAAGCTGAGGCGCAACCATGCGCCGCTCAGTTGTGAGCTTGTCATTTCGATGTCACTGTCCCGCTTGTCCTCCCAATTACACCCTCCCCTTTTGTCATTCCGAGCGAAGCGAGGAATCTGTTTCTCGGCTGCGCATGGGACAACAGGTTCCTCACCGGGTGGCCAACCAAGTGGTCGGTTGGCTTGAGTGGGGGAAATTATCGAACGTAATCTGGCATTCCTAAATCACATGCCACCCCCTAACAAACCAGCCGTCATCCTGAGCGGACGCAGGTCCGCGAAGGATCACACGCGCACAACCTAAAAGCAGGTGTCGCAGGTTCGCGTGCCTCCTTTGGACGCTAGGAATCACCGCCAAGGTCGAAATTAATGTTGGAGTAAGGGCAGGAATAGCTGGCCGTACCGGAGATCGCCAACCCGCTTCCCAATATCAGTCCGAGAGTATCGATTACGATTCATGACTAACCATTCAATCCTAAGCGGATTTCCAGCGTTGCCGGTGGGAGAGCCGAACAACCGCGCAGATCGCCGCGATCGTACACCGGGTTGGCGGTCGTGTCCATTGCTAATCCGGCTGAAACCCATGCTCTGCGCCGCTTCCGCAAGCTCACTGGGCCATGGCGTTCTACGCTGTCACTTGATCGGATACCATGAACCGGCTCCGGGCGCCTTGCTCGGAATGCTACAGCCCCACACACATTCTCATTGACCGCACCTGCACAACCAGATAACATATATCTAGCCAACATTATCTGTTGGATAATCTACGTTCTTTGACAACTGATCCAGGCCAGCGTGAATCACCACCGAAGCGGATCGCTCTGCCGTGTCCCAGCCGCAAAGCGGCGGAAGAATGCAGCCCATGGCGTAAGCCATGGGAAAAGACCGGAAGCCGAAAGAGCCCCAGCGGGGCGAAAGACAGCAGCGCTTCGCAGGCTCAGCCCGTCCAGTTCCAAAACGGAATGCAAACCGGACGGGAATCGGCCGTAACTCCCATGTTGTCTAGATTTTGCCCGTAACTGCTTTAAACTCAAAGATCTAGCACATAGTGATAAAATAAATCTCTTGTTTTCAATATTTTAGAGATAACAGGGGGAGGGGGGGTACCCGGTACTAAACAGTAAACTCCGTCCCAAAGTGGGAACGAACAACTACCGGTTTTCCGCCGTCCGTCGCCGGGCAAAGGCATAAAAAACCGGTACGCCAGCCAGAATAACCAGACAGCCCACCGCCGAATTCCGCAAGTTATCAGTAAACGTGTAGTAGAGAAGCAGGGCAGAAGACAGCACAAACAGCGTAGGAACCACAGGATATCCCCAAACCCGATAAGGCCGGGTGGCCTGCGGATCACGCCGCCGGAAAATGAAAACCGTGCTCCCGGCGATCATATAAAAAAGCCACTCGGCGAAAATCGCCAAAGAAAAGAATTGCCGGAAGCTTCCGCCAAGCAGCAGCAAAACGACGGCCAGAGCCGCTTGCACCACGATAGCAACCGAAGGGGTGTGGAAGCGAGGATGAACCTCCGCCAAAGCCGCGAAGAAATAGCGGTCGCGCGCCACCGCAAACGGAACCCGCGCCCCGCTCATGATGGTCCCATTCAAGGTCACTAGCATCGAAACCGCCATCGCAGCCGAAACCAAGCCGGCGCCAAGGGTGCCCCACACCAACCCGATAGCGTCCGAAGCCGGCCGAGGCGAAGCCGCGATGGCGCCCGCGGGCAGGACAAACTGCACCGCCGCGTTGACCAGCATATAAAGCGCGCCCACCGTGGCCACGCCCACGATCAGCGCGATCGGAATATTGCGCTCCGGTTGGCGGATTTCTCCGGCGACCATGTTGAGGTCGTTCCATCCGTCGTAAGCCCACAAGGCCGCGACCAGTGCCGCCATGAACCCGGCGATCCCACCCTTGGCCGCGCCATAGGTGCCGGCGAAGTGGCTCCAACTCCCAGCGCGATAGCTGAAGCCGATGACCACGATCCCCAGAATGATCGCCACTTTCAAGAGGGTGAACACCAGTTGAAACTCGCCGGCTCGTTTGATCCCGACATAGTTGAGCCAGGAGATCAGCACCGTAGCCGCGATGGCAACCAGTTGTCCGTAAGTGATGGCGAAAGGCCGGCTGATGAAATGGCTGGAGAAGAACGCAAACACCGGAAACGTCCCCAGGATGCGAACCAACCCGGTGGTTACGGTCGCAATCGACGCCGGCTTTGCGATGAGGAACCAGGTCCAAGCGTAGAGAAATCCCGCCAGGGGGCCATACCCATCGCGGACGTAAACGTACTCCCCCCCCGCCTGCGGCTTCATCGCCCCCAGTTCTGCATAGGTGAGCGCACCGAAAAATGAAAGCAACCCGCCGACGAGCCATGCCAGATAAACCAGTTTAGCCGAGCCGACCGCCTGCATCATCTCAGCGGGAACGAGAAAAATTCCGCTGCCGATGATGGTGCCCACGACAATCGCTCCCGCATGACTCACCCCAAGATCGCGGGCGAGTTCGGGACGGGGTTTTGCGGCTTGTGTGTCGGTTGGCATTCGGCGAGTGGAAAGTATAAGCGAAAATCTTAAAGCGCAGAGGCCCCGCAGAGACCGCCGAGAAAGGCACCCCCTCCGCCCTTGCGTTTTAAGATTTCACCTTTTCTCGCTGGAGCACGATGCTCGCCGCATATCCCACAGTGAATGTCACCACGGTTCCAATCGCGACGTACCAGGTCCAAGGCACGCGCGTTCCCAACCAGATATACAGTTCGCTGACGAACCCGCACAACATGCCGATCATTGCACCGCTCTGATTGGCACGCCTAGTCAGCACTCCAAGGAGAAAAACGCCAAGCAATGCTCCGTAAGCCACGGACGCAATCTGTAATCCTACTTCGATGACCCGCCCTGCTTTGTGTAGCGACAATACGGCCAGCGAGAACAACACCAAAGCCCAAATGAATGTCGCCACGCGGGAAAGATGTACACGGCGACGTTCGTCGGTTTGCGGATTGTGCTGGAGGTAAAAGTCGATGATCGAAGTCGACGACAGAGAGTTGAGCGCAGCACTCAAGTTCGACATGGCCGCGGCCAGGATCGCAGCAATCAGCAGCCCGGAAATTCCGTGCGGCATGTGGCTGACGATGAACCGGGGATAAATTCTGTCAGCCGTACCGAACTGCGCGGAAGGCACGCGGTAATAGACAAACAGCATCACGCCGACAATCAGGAACAGAGCGAACTGGAACAGGATGGCAATTCCGCTCGAGAGCAAGGCAGTGACAGACTGCCGCTGGCTGCGCGCCGCCAACAGGCGCTGCACGATGAGTTGATCGGTGCCATGGCTGGCCGTGGTCAGGAAGGTTCCGCCCACAACGCCCGCCCAGAATGTGTAGGGCTTCCATAGGGTGGGGGTGAAGTCGAAGATGTGCAGCTTGCCCGCGCCCTCGGCAACATTGTGAATGGTGGCCCATCCTCCGGGAACCAGGTGAAGGATGGTAAACAACCCAACGAGCGTTCCGCCGACGTAGATGACGGTTTGCACGACGTCAGTCCAGATCACCGCAGCCAGACCACCTTCAAAGGTATAGAGCAATGTCAATATCGTGATGATGGCGATCGAAGTAAGTTGGCCAGTGCCGAGCGCGATGCCAACAACGATAGAAACGGCATACACTCGCACGCCTTCCGCCGCCGCTCGGGTGATCAGAAAGAGGCCTGCGGTGAGAGATCGCAGGCCGCGGCCAAAACGGCGCTCGATCAGTTCATAGGCGGTGTAAAGATCGCCGCGGAAGTAGTGCGGCAGCAGAACAAAGCTGATGATGACGCGTCCTACGAGATATCCGAGGACTACCTGCAGAAACATCAGATTCGTATCGTAGGCGAGGCCGGGAATGCTGATGATCGTGAGCGTGCTAGTCTCGGCCGCGACGATCGAAAGCGAGATTGCCCACCAGGGAATGTTGCGATCGGCCAGAAAGTAATCGCGCAACGTGCGCTGACGTTTGCGGAAGCGCAGGCCGAACAGGGTGATCCCCACGAGATAAAGCGCAATAATGGCGAGATCGAGTCTGTCCAGTGTCATGGATCTCCGATTCGATTCCTCAAGAGTATCCAGCTTTGGATTCTCGCAGTGGCTTATCTGTGCGAGGTATCCAGCTCGTAAATTGGGCGAAAGGCTTTTCACCCCGGAGACACAGAGACACCGAGGAAGACATACCCTTTAAGTCGGATTTTGGCAATCGCAGCCCAAAATGGCAGGGAGCAAATGAGTTTCCTCTGTTGCTCTGTGTCTCCGTGGTGAAACGGCGTTTGTGATAGAACTACGCTCGTGAGCATCTTCGTTGGCATTGACGGCGGCGGCAGCAAGACGTCGTGCGTCATCGGCGACGAGAAGTTGGTGCTGGGCGTTGGGACAGGCGCTGGCAGTAACGTGGTGCGGGCCGGGGAACATCGGGCGCGAGAGTCTCTGGGTGCTGCCATACGACAGGCTTGTGCGGCGGCCAACGTCAGTCCGGCGCGGATTGAAAAAACTTGCCTCGGGATCGCGGGCGGCGCTCGTCCTGAAATCGCCGAGGTCGTGCGCCGGTTGTTGTCTGAGTTTGTTTCCGGCGAGATTGAAGTTGTGGGTGACATGGTGATCGCGATGGAATCGGCTTTCGGCAGCGGGCCGGGTGTGATTGTGATTGCCGGCACTGGATCCATTGCTTACGGGCGAAATTCCAAAGGCGAAATCGCGCGTGCTGGCGGCTGGGGGTTCGCCATTTCCGATGAAGGCTCCGGGCACTGGATCGGTCGGTCGGTCGTCGCGGCTTCGATGCGCTTGTACGACGAGACGGGAGCCGAGAACATGAGCTTGCTCGCCAGCATCATGAAATCCTGGGGCGTGACGACACGGGAGCAAATGGTCGTCGCTGCCAATGCGACTCCTCCTCCGGACTTCGCGGCCTTGCTGCCGGCAATCTTGTTTGCGGCAAATGCCGGGGATGCGACGGCTCGCGCCGTGCTGACGCGTGCGGGTGCAGAGCTGGCGGCCCTGGCGAAGATCGTGATCGGGCGACTCTTTGGGGATGCTGAATCCGTTCCGGTTGCGGTATCAGGCGGAGTCTTTCTTAATTGCGAACTGGTTCGGCGGGTTTTCTATGATCGATTGCCTGGCGAGCGTCCCCAAGTTCTGCCCAACGCGACCCCAGTGGATCCGGCGAAGGGTGCTTTGGAACTGGCGCGCAAGCGGTCTCGGTCGTAGAGTTCTGTACGCTTCAACGCCGAGAGCTTTGAGCAGGGCCAAATCTGGGAATTGGAACCGGAGTTTACTGTTTGGTACTGGTACCCCCCTCCCCCCCCCCGTTGTGCGCAAAATCTTGAAAACACAAGATTTATTTTATCACTATGTGCTAGATCTTTGAGTTTAAAGCAGTTACGCGCAAAATCTAGACAACATGGGAGTTACGGTCGGTTCCCGTCCGGTTTGCATTCCGTTTTGGAACTGGACGGGCTGAGCCTGCGAAGCGCTGCTGTCTTTCGCCCCGCTGGGGCTCTTTCATCTTTCCGCTCATTCCCATGGCTTACGCCATGGGCTGCATTCTTCCGCCGCTTTGCGGCTGGGACACTGCGGAGCGATCCGCCTCGGTGGTGATTCACGCTGGCCTGGATCAAGTTGTCTAAGAACGTAGATTATCCAACAGATAATGTTGGCTAGATATATGTTATCTGGTTGTGCAGGTGCGGTCAATGAGAATGTGTATGGGGCTGTAGCATTCCGAGCAAGGCGCCCGGAGCCGGTTCATGGTATCCGATCAAGTGACAGCGTAGAACGCCATGGCCCAGTGAGCTTGCGGAAGCGGCGCGGAGCATGGGTTTCAGCGGGATTAGCAATGGACACGACACCCAACCCGGTGTACTATCGCGGCAATCTGCGCGGTTGTTCGGCTCTCCCACCGGCAACGCTGGAAATCCGCTGAGGATTGAATGGTTAGTCATGAATCGTAATCGATACTCTCACGCTGTCAGCTACTGGTTGGCGCTGTTCACGGTGATCCTCACCCTGGCCTCCGTTGCAACGGCTGAGTGGAAAGAAAAAGTGCTCTACAGCTTCCAGGGCGGCGCGGATAACGGATCGGTACCTGCGGGCGGAGTGGTGTTCGACAAGCAGGGCAATCTCTACGGCGTGACTTCAGACGGGGGTGGGGTCTATCAACTCGCGCCGCCAGCGCAACAGGGCGGTGCATGGACCGAGACCGTCCTTTATGTATTCAAAGGCAACACCCAGGGCGACGGTGCGACTCCCGCGGGCGGGTTAGCAATCGACGTGGCAGGGAATCTCTATGGCACGACGGCTTACGGGGGTACGGGGAATTGCGTGCTGCTTGGGATCTTGGTGGGCTGTGGCACGGTGTACGAGCTATCGCCCCCGGCCCAGAAAGGAGGCGCGTGGACCGAGACTGTGCTCTACAGTTTCCCCACTGCCAAGCAAGGCTATTTCCCTTCGGGCGATTTGGTCTTTGACAGCACTGGCAATCTCTATGGAGCCACGATCTTCGGCGGTGGCCATGGGACGACTTGCAATGGCTTCTATCAGTATTGCGGAGCGATATTCGAGCTGAGTCCGCCAAAGATCAAAGGCGGCAAGTGGAAAGAGAACGTGCTGTACGGCTTCAAGGGTGTCGCTCCGGGCGCGCAGTTTGGCGATGGAGCGAATCCCAATGGCGGGTTAGTTCTCGACAGTAAGGGAGCGATCTACGGCACAACCTACTTCGGCGGCAACAACGTGAAGGGAGAATGCCAAGGCGGCGTCGGAGGCACGGGTTGCGGCATCGTATTCAAGCTCGCTCCGCCGAGCCAAAACGGCGGTCAATGGACAAAGAAGGTACTCCACCAATTCAACGGACAAGATGGCTCCAACTCCTCCGCAGGCGTTGTTTTCGACGCCAAGGGCAATCTCTTTGGTACGACTTCCTTTGGGCCAGGGCCGTATGGGCTGGTTTTTGAGCTGAAAAAGCCCTCCGGAAGCCTCCATTCCTGGGCGGAAACGGTGCTGCATGCTTTCGGCAACGGAAACGACGGCGAAAATCCGATGGCCGGCCTCGTCCTCGACGCGAGTGGCCGCCTTTACGGCA
>Ga0207060_10187_pt2 | contig 22036 bp, 14 predicted proteins | sample Alteio_BWMinCont_30_FD_153270 | JGI IMG/M metagenome (GOLD analysis project Ga0207060, IMG submission 153270) | Enriched cells from forest soil in Barre Woods Harvard Forest LTER site, Petersham, Massachusetts, United States -... | ecosystem: Environmental > Terrestrial > Soil > Temperate forest >...
TGGTGAATTCAAGGTGCCAATTTTGCAGGCTATAATTTCAGGCATGAAGGGAGAGGCGAGAATTACGCTCAAGGATAGTTTCTTTGCAGCCTCTTCAGGTAATACGGGAAAGGTGGAGTGTTGGATCGTCGCCGGAATGATAGCGGGTGCCGCGCGAAAAATTCTCGCAAAGGAAGACGTGATTTGCGTCGAAGAGTCGTGCATGTCAAAAGGGGACGATCATTGTGAATTCAAGCTCAAGAGCTGACAGGAATAATCTCTGAAGTTGAGAGCTGAGTGAGTTGCTAGCAAAGAATGAGGCATCTTGTAATTTACTGGTTTCGAAGTCCGTTTCTTCTAACAAATTTCTCGACTATCTAGTTTCTCACGATTGGGAAGTCTCAAACTTTTCCGACTCTCCTGTATTGGGAATGGTCATCGCCTTAAAATGCAAACGTTGCAAACTGGAGTGGTCAAGTATAATCTCGAAAAATTACACAGTTTCTTAGTGATCAGTAAGTGTGGACTCGTCGAAAAGAGAAGGAAAAAACGCAAAAATAAAATCAAAAGGGAAATCGGAGCCAAGGCAAGAATAGTATCACTTTTTTTTGCCGAAAGGGAATTGTTAGGGCGCTAGACCCTATTTACCGTTTTTTCCTGTTGCGAAAGTCGAATCTTCTAACTGGCCCCTTGTAGTGCTCGTTCCGGGGACAGTGCTGGCCGCACTTTTCGTTGAACGGATGGTTGTGCCCCTTCACTTCTTCCTTCTTTTCACTCGGTTTATGATAGGAAGACAATTTTGTGGTCCGAGAATGTACCACCTAGCTGCGCTTAATAAACGCTATTGGTATTCTGATTGTTTCCTATAATTTTCAAGAAATAACCTCGCGAAGGCATCAATCATTATGAAGGAACCGAGTTAGCCCTGATTGAACTAAAGCGAGAAAGCTTATCAGAATATTCTAAAATCTCTTCCCACGCGCATTAGCTTTGGGTCGACTGGATATCGCGATACTCCGCGAACTAGCGCAATCACATGAAATGCGACCAGCTAAGATCGGGCTCAACTCCTCATATCGCAAAATGGCGAAAAAACTCCACGCCTCGCCCGGAACCGTGCGGAACAGAATCAAATCGATGTACGAACAAGGCGTGCTCTTGGGATCCTCGGCTTATCCTAACCCTGGCCTTTTCGGCCTCAAGGGCTGCGCGTGTGCCCTAGACGTTGCTTCGTTGACAAGTAAGAGTGAGTTTATTGAAAAACTAAAGCAGATGGATGGCATTTTGTTCATCCACAACTTTCACGGCAGCCTTGTTGGCCTTTTATTTGTCTATCAAGACGAGGCAGACCTTCAAGACAAACTCCAACTCTTCAAGAGCATGTCAGGGCAGAAGGAGGAGGTTGTATTCTCTCATGTACACTTCCCTCCCTGTGAGGAAACTCTCACAGAATCGGAGCGGGCGCTAATCTCCCGGGTCGCATCTGGAAGTTTTCAATCTTATTCGGAGCTTGCAAGAGAGCTCAAAATCGGTGTCAGAACGTTGAATCGGGAAATGGCAAGGATAATCAGGAAAAGAGCTGTTCTTTCTTCTCCCACATTGGACTATCATGCAATCGAGAACGCTGTTCCCGCCGATCTGATAGTCACATTCTCCAGCCCAGAACTCAAAGAGAGGGCGGAAGAAAAAATCCTCGGGCTTGTCGGCGACTATTTGCATTTCCTTGGCGTGGGAGACGAAGATACGGTGTACAACCTGTTTGTCCCGGGGATTCATACGGCTCCTGAATTGGTCAATAGTGTGATGAGGATTGATGGCGTAAAGAGCGTCAGAGCGGAGCTAGTGGATGAACACATTGATCTGACCAGAGAATTCACGAGGAAAGTCCTGGGCGAATTGACCTGATGGCTTGGACTTCACAAGAGACAAAGGGAGAATAAATTTACGATTGATTAGTACGCTCTAAACAGAGCTCGTTTCAAGCTCTGCTGTACAGAAACGGATGTCCCCTTGCGATCGCGTCGAAAATGGAATAATAAATCAATGTAGAAAATATGTACGATACAATCTAGCTTGTATAATACAAATAGGAATTATTTGATCTTTCCAAATTACGATTTCACGCACGCGCGTGGGATTGCGCTAGGGGGGTCGGTTTTAAGGCTAATACAAAAACGATTGGGTCTTTTGTGAGCTATAGATGAAATTCTCGTACCAAAGTAAAATTTCAGTAAATTAGTATTAAATGAACGTGGAATTGATCAGTTCGTTGAGTAACTATCCGAAGCTAAAATTAGCCTGCCCGTATATCGATCCCTTGCGGTCGCGCTGGATTGATTTGCCTTTATACATGTGACGTTGAGTTCTTTGTTTCTCGAATCCATGGCGCAAGAGTAACTCGAGAGCAGCTTCGTTCGACGCAGAGACGAATACGGTCGGACTTTCCTCATAGGAAAATTCCAATGCCTCATCCAGAAGTCCTTCAGCGACCTCAGCGTTAATCGCGACCCAAGGTCCTATGACCCTCGATTGCGCGACCAAGAAACCGTCCACCAGGCCCTTCTGATCACAGGAAACTAGGAAGCGAGTTGGATCGTCGTCAAGATATGAGCGAAGAAGTTGTAACCGATCGGCCCCAAAACGCGGCTTATCAAAGGAGAGCAATCTCGGTAGTTCAACTGTCTTCGCGCGATTTAGAGCACTTTGTTCTTTGGTGCAGTTTTTTACCGCGTTTCGCTGCATCACGGCTGTCAGATCAGATTCTATAAAGCCAAATTTTTCGTACAATGGTCCGCCGTACGGGCTGGCATCAAGTAAGGCCGTGGGGCACTTACGGTCTTCAAGCCACCCCAGGATCGCTTTTAGGATACTCCCACCGACGCCCCTGCGTTGGACCCTGGGATCAACACCCATCTTTCCAATGTAAGCAAACCGGCCATAGTCCATAGCAGCACCAAAGCCAACAATTTCACTATCTATTTTTGCAACAAATGGACCACAAGACTGAATTTCCAAGTATCGCTTGAGATTATCTATTCGATCGTATGAAGTCTTGAATGCCGATCGGAGTACCTCATCTACTGTGTCTATGTCGCTCCAACGGAACGGCTGGACGACGAGCGACATTTGATTATTATCGCCGGTCAGATTCTGATTTCATATCATCGTTTGGACATCATATTCTGATGAGCAGTGTTACAATTGCTCCTAGAGCGAAGCTGCACCCGAAAATTAGGGGCATTGTTAACCACAACGGCAGTGAGGAAAACTTTTCGAAAGCCGAGAATGCATGGCTCAGAATAGTGGAAATCTTTTTCGTTGGATTTCTGAGTTCTGAAGATGGGGCCGACGAGAAAGGACCGTTCGTTTCGGCCAAAGGATCCATTTTGGCTTCTACTGGAGCCGCGATTCGCGGTATTCTTCGAGGGATAGACCTGAGAATCCTTGACTCGCCAGCTTTTGAAAGTTGAATTCTAGAGATCATGCCCGGGGTTTTCGCTATTGTACCTCTCTTGACTTTTAATAGCTCCACAAATCGTGGAATTCTTATCGTCCGCAGTAACGTTAGCTTACCAGGCTGGTCGGGAGGAGGCGAAGAAGCTTGACTTGAGCTGAGACGAGTGCCACACGACCCGCAATAGAGGCTATCGACATCGTTGCTTGTTCCGCATTTAGAACACAGAATAGTCATTTCTTCTATTGACTTCACCATTTCGTAGTTCGAAGAAAGGTTAAGGCTCAAATTTTTTCTTGCTCCGAATTTATTCGTACCTAAATTGACCTATCTAGACAAACCTACCTGCCTTTAAATCCTCCGTATTGTTTTGGCCGCCGGTAAATTTCTCTCTCAAGCGAAATCTACGTGATTAGAATTGTTAAAGCGAGTCAAAATCGCAAGTGTGAATATTTAGGGCGTTTACTAAACTGGAACGCGCAGTTCATTTACACTAAGCTATGAAGATGTAGCCCGGGAAAATCTGTAGTCTGTGAATTCGGAAGAACATATTTGAAATCGCGAAAACTCGCGGACGGATGTTTTTACATTTTTTCAATATCCTGGAAACAATGACCCTCCGCTCTCCGAGTATCGGCTTATGTTTCTCTGCCTATCGGGCCTACAAACCCTGTATCAAAACATCAGGACACGACCATTGGTGTAATCAACACTCAAGTGAAGCCCGTTCTAAATCTATGTCAGTTTAGTTCCACACTTCGTACAAAAACCAACATTAGGTTTGTTGTGGGTACCACACTTCGGGCAGATCTTAGAAACCCCCTGCTGGGAGGAATCGGGACTTTCTCCGCCTACTGCAGTAGGCAATCCTTTGAGTAAAATGTAATCGCCGAAGGCTTTGATGTCGTTTATAGAAATGAAATCTTCTTCTTCGCTGTCCTTTTTTGTAACAATCAAGTGGAGTTTCCCCTCAATATCGAAAGCAGTATCTTTGACAGAACCAACTTCTAAAGCGTCTTGACTCACGACCTTCTTTCCAATAATATCCTCCCTCTTGTAGAATCTTTTCGGTGATGACAAATCGGTAAAGTTCTCCTAGCAGAAATCTGCTTAGAACCGGACTTGGTTTTCATAAGCGTTTCTTCCTCAGTTAGACGGCGCAAACCCCTTTCAGGATTAAAGACATCTTGAGAGGGAGCGCGGTAGAGAAGGAAAAGCCGAGTTTATCATAGCCCAATTCCGAAAATTCTCCTTTTCTTGACATACTAAGCTTGAGGATATCGAAAATCGATATGGTTCGGAATTTCAGATCGCGTTTTGAGAAATGGTTAGAACTATTTTAATATTGAGAGGAAGGCGTTTTCGCAAGGATCTTTTAGAAATATGAATGTATTGTTCGGAAATAATCGAGTAGTTTCCACCAAGAGCGCTACGACCATTTATTGCTCGTTAGTGGCTGTGGTACTTCTGCTTTCAACAATGTTTCTCACTTCTGCGAGTGCTGCAACGCCAACTTTTGGAGCTGCAATCAACTTGAGCCACGACTCGGGTTCAGCAAAAGAGCCCGCAGTCTCAAACAATGGCCAGAATGTTTATGTCGCATGGACTGAAGGATCGGGCGGCATAAAGTTTAGGGCAAGCTCCAATGGAGGTGTTACATGGACTCCTCCGACTAGTTCAGCTGCAACTACTATAAGCACTGGATCTGGCTGCACAGGTTCTGCGGCATTTCCTGTAATGTTTACACAGTTTCAAAATTCCACCGACGTCGCAATCGCTTGGTCGCAGGGGGGCCAGATTTGTGCAGCAGTAAGTGCAAATAATGGAGGAACGTTTGCAAAGGCGCATCTCAGTATCTCTCCTTCTTCAGGCGGAATAACACCTGCTATTGCAGCTAATGGTTCGGATATCTATGTTACGTGGTACCAGGCTTCTCCTTCATGTCCGGTGACGATTTATGTCCCGGCTGGCAATAGTTGCATCTGGGTCGCAACCAGTACAAACAATGGTACAAGTTGGGGGAAGCCGGTTGAATTGAATCCGGCCGGGAATGGTGAGCCACAGATAGTTGCCTCAGGCAGTAACGTGTATGTCACGAGTGATGGCATCTACTTCGACGCCAGTAACAACACAGGTAGCACGTGGCAAGCTCCAGTGAATCTTTACAACCAGAGTAGCCTAACCACGCCTTGTTCTCCCTTGTGTTATGGACGAGAACCTTGGGTGGCAGCAATTGGCACCAATGTATACGTGATTTGGGAGTCAAGCAATCCCATGCAGACAAAAGGAACTACTACTGACTATCGCGATTACGGACGAATGAGTGCAGACGGAGGAAAGACTTGGAGCCCACCACTTTCGAATCCCTACCCGCAGCTCATGACGGGAGGAATAAAGAACGACTGGGAACCGGAGAATGCGGCTTTCGGAACAAACGCTATCCTGACCTTCCATGATCTGACCAACAATGGAATATACATGAGTTCAACTATCAATTCAGGAACAACTTGGAGTACACCAGCTCTAGTTAGCGCGACGGGAAGAACAAGCTCGTTTGCCCACGTCTTCACTTCCGATGGTGTAAACGATTTCGTCATGTGGGGACAGAAGATATCCAGCAGTTCCTCAGTTTGGAACGCGTATGTCTCTTACAGCGGAAACTCTGGCTCAACATGGAGCAGCCCGATTGACATCAGCAAAAATGCGGCAGGAGTAGCGGCAGGGAATCAGGACGTAACTCTGTTTGCACTCTCATCCAACGGCGTACACTGCTATGCCGCCTGGACTTATACAAACGGTGGAACGAGCCAGGTATACTTCGCATCTTCATAAGAGCCTCCGATCACGTGGGCGAAGAAGAATCGATTGTCTTCCTCGCCCTCCCTGTCCTCTTTACAATTTTCGATTTTGCGTCACTAGACTTCGTACATAGGGTATATTCTCCAGGAGTTTCACGAATTCTAGAATCTCGGGAAATTCGGCGTGAAGACAATGTTGATTTTTCAAAAGGTAGCGGGCGATCCCTATCGACCGGGCGCGACGAAGTTGATCGAAGTTCTCGACACGGGCTAATGACTCGCAGAAAACCAAGCTAAAAAGGCCCGAATGGTTATGGGTAAATTTTACTTATTTTGGAGCAGCGCCAAATGAGACAAGTACACTACCTGCGACTGCAATAACGGCAAGTAGTGCTCCAGCAACAAGAAAAGGGGTACTCAATCCGGTTTGATTTGAGAGTACACCAGCCGCGTAGGCAAGTATCGCCGACCCCAAGACTTGACTAGTAAAGAGTAATCCGAACATCATCCCGGATGAGAGATCCCTCTCTCTGATTTTGTTAAATGTACGAGAGCCCAATTCCGAGTAAACAAGAGGAAAGGTAAGGGATAACGCAAAACCATTCCCAACGAGCGCGAGCGTAGCATATATTGGATTATGGACCGCAATTGAAAAGATAATGCCGAGAACGGCCGAAATACCGTATGCTATCAAAATTAGACGGGGTCGACCAACTTTCTTGCTAAGCTCCCCACACGCGAAATCGCCTGCGACGAAGGCAGCGAGCCATAGGCTAACAAGTAAATCTGCTGTCACGATGGAACCGAATTCGTGAGAAAGAAACGAGTTGGCGAAATTGAGAATTACTGCATACGCGCCGGCACCGATGAAAGAGGCCACAAAAAAGAACGAGACAGGTAGTTTGTACGGGCCACTCTTGCGTTGTGAAAGCTCAGTTGTAGCAGAACCGATAAGAGTATTTTCAATTTCTTCAATGCCGACAACTTGTTGTGGATCTGCTTTCGACTCATTTCGTATCCCTCTTCTGATTTCAGAATTAATGTTCCCAAGCAAGTAGTACACCACAAAAGAAAAGACAAGATCAACTGCGGCAAAGAGTAGGAATGGTGTCTTCCAGCCCAAAATAGAATAAAGAAGAGCGGCTCCAGAAAAGATTACAAGAGAACCGAGATCACCGAACGCGCTCTGTATTCCCATCCTTCTGTCGGCACTTTTTCCGGCGTCTGTAGTTCTGGACACGACAGAGTTGGCGATGGGATGATAGAAACTTGAACCGACTCTTAACAAGATAGCCCCGACGAGAAGAAGGGAATAATTTGGGGCGTACGCAATTACGGCACATGATACTCCCATGATCCCGATTCCCACCGAGAGAAGCTTCCTTGGTTCGATCACATCCGAAAAGCGGCCCGCGAGGGGTTGCGCAACGACGTTGGCTAGGTATCCCGCGGAGACGAGAACTCCCAGCTGTACGTAGTCGATTCCGAATAGTAAGATGGCGGCCGGAAACAGTGTTGGAAGCAACGACACTGTGCCATCGTTGACAGAATGGAGCGCAGAGAGGACTGCAATTATTCGGGGACTATGTAGCAAGGATTAGGACGTTGCACGCTCTCTCAGGATTTCAGATTTTAATTGAAGGGATCCGTAAAGTCAGACTATGAAATTCCATCCCTCGACCGCGCTAATGGAAATTACTCCTCAGAGTAAATTAGGACATTTGTAACGAAGCCGTTGTACAGGTGTCAGCTATCAAAATATCATCGATCAATCTTATTTCTCCCAAAACATTTTCCATTTTAATAATTCAACGCTTGGACGGACTAGATTTCTAAGCTTACTTTGTTTGATTGATTTCGGTGTCTTACCGAGAGAGAATCATAGTAATTGCGATGAGACTCTTCCGTTCTAGAGACTAGGCAACGGGAGGTTCCCACTTTGATCATTTTCTAGAGAATAACTTATTTCACATTGAAAACTATGGCTCAAAACCGGGCAAGAACCTCCTTATTGTCGAGCAAAGCCGGAGAAAGGCGGCTCTCCGCAATAATGTTCACTGACATTGTGGGATACACGTCCCTCACACAGCTCGACGAAGGTCACGCCCTCGAGCTGTTGGAGGCTCACAACCGACAGCTTCGACCACTGGTTTTAAAATTTCGTGGCAGGGAAATAAAGACAATAGGAGACGCGTTTCTTCTCGAGTTCGACAGCGCCCTTGAGGCGTGTGACTGTTCGGTCGAGATCCAGAAATTCTTTCACGGGCAAAACGAGGCGCTTTTCGACCCTTGGAGGATAAAACTAAGAATCGGAATTCACCTTGGGGACGTAGTCCACAGAGGAGGGGACATTTTCGGTGACACGGTCAACATCGCTTCAAGAATCCAGCCACTCGCCGATCCCGAGGGAATCTGCATCTCGGGTCAAGTATTTCACCAGATAAGGAACAAGTTTGACCTTCCTCTTTTGGAACTGCGAGACGCGGCGGAGCTCAAGAACGTGAGGGTGCCGGTCGCAATCTACAAAATTGTCCTCCCTTGGGAAAAGGGGCTCATAGATTCCGGTAGCAGACAGCGATCTTTCAAGCTTGATCGGAACCGAATCGCAGTCCTCCCGTTCGGCAGGTTGAGTCCAGAGAGTGAATTCTTCGCGGACGGTATAACAGAAGAGCTCATTTCATCCATTTCAAAAATCACACAACTCAGCGTTATTTCTCGAACTTCGGTGATGCAATACAGAGAACACGCAAAACAGATTTCCGACATTGGCAGGGAACTGAAGGTCGGAAGCATCTTGGAGGGGAGCGTCAGGAAAGCCGGAAATAGAGTTCGTACGTCGGTCCAACTTATAGACATCGCCGCCGACCGCCACGTCTGGTCAGAAATTTACGACAGCAGCCTCGAGGATATCTTTTCAATCCAGAGCCAGATAGCCCAGCAGGTTGCGAGCTCGCTGAAACTTCAGCTACTCGATAGTGACCGGGATCGAATAGAGCGCATCGAAACAAACAATGCCGAAGCACGCTCGCTATACCTTCGAGGCCGTTTTTACTCTCTCAGAGTCACCCTCAAGTCCTACAATGATGCCATAAAATTATTCGAGCAGGCGATTGAAAAAGATCCAAGCTACGCACAAGCCTACGCGGGAATAGCCGACTGCTTCGCGGGAATGGGTGCCTGGGAGATTCTGCCAGCGAGCGAAGTTCTCCCGAAGTCGAGATTCTATGCAACGAGGGCTCTCGAGATTGACGATTCGATAGCAGAAGCTCACGCAGCTCTAGCGACGGTGCTCAACCTTCAGGACTGGAAGTTTATCCAAGCGGAAGCAGAGTTCAGACGTGCAATCGAGCTCAACCCGAGCCTTGCATACGCCCACACGCTCTATTCCCTGTTCTTGGGACAATTCAGACGGTCCGAAGAGGCGATCAGGGAAATCAAGCGAGCGCTTGAACTCGACCCACTTTCGGCCGAGACTTTTACCATCGCGGGAGTAGTGCACCTCTACGGAGGTCGGGTCGAAGAAGCGAGGGGCTACCTCACGAGCGCGACCGAGCTGGACGCTAGCTCAGCTTTCGCATACGATTGTTTGGGTCTTTGCGATGTTCGAAAGGGGAGATTCGAGGAAGGGATCTCCAAGATAAAAAGAGCGATAGAACTTGCGGGCGAGGGAGTCCCACTTCACGAGAACGACCTCGCTTACGCTTACGCAAAGGCCGGAATGGTCAATGAAGCAAAGAAAATTCGACAGAAGTTAGAAGTGCAGTGGGAGAGAGGACAGGGCTCAGCGATCGTAATAGCCGGCGCTTATTCGAATACCAGGGACGTCGACAAAGCGTTCGAGTGGCTCTTTCGCGCTATCGAACAGCGTTCAGGCTACCTATTTTCTATAGCCGTGGACTTTGCGTTCGAAAATCTCTGGCAGGACACGAGATGGCAAATTGCCCTAAATAAGATCGGGTTCGCCAAAGCGATGATGGTCGATTCTAATCGTGACCGTGCCACGGCTGAATCTTCGAGTTAGCATGAACACACCCATTCAATCGTTAAGGTGAACAATAATGGTACGTGAACCTACTACAGGAATATCGTACTTGAGTTAGAGTATCACGATTCAAGAGCTTTTGCTCCTGTTACAGCTTCATTCATGGTTCGATAATTGAAACGTTGAATAATACTTTAACGAATTTGAGCCCCATGGCGGTGGATTACAAATGGATAGTGCTCGGCAACACGACCATTGGAAGCTTGATGGCCGCCATAGATCTTTCTATCGTCCTGATTGCTCTCCCAACGATTTTCGTTGAACTTCCTCAAACTGGAATCAGCGAAGGGATATGGATAATCTTAGGCTACGAGCTGGTCACAGCGACACTCATCATGAACTTTGGGAGACTGGGCGATATGTTCGGACGAGTGAGGACGTACAACATCGGATTTGCAGTTTTTACGGTAGGCTCTTTGCTATGCAGCTTGTCGCAGACTGGTCTCGAGCTCATCATCTTGAGGCTGTTTCAAGCTGTTGGCGCCGCCTTGATCTGGTCGAATAGTCCGGCGATAATCACCGATGCTTTCCCAGCGAGCGAACGCGGAAGGGCACTCGGAATTAACCAAGCCGCAATCGTGAGCGGTTCGGTCATAGGGCTTGTGCTTGGTGGGGTTTTGACATCGACCCTCGGCTGGAGATCAATCTTTTGGGTTAATGTTCCGATCGGCATTCTCGGAACGCTGTGGGCTTACTATGAATTGAAGGAGTTAGGGCAAATTACCAGAGGAGAGAAACTGGATATCCCGGGAAACATAACTTTTGCCGTCGGCTTGAGTCTCCTCTTGTTGGGAATTACGTTTGGATCGCTAGACGGGTTTGGCACACTAAACGAGATTTTGTTGATCGCCGGTGTTGCGCTTCTATTCGCGTTCATTGGAATCGAGGCCAAAATAAGGGATCCGATGATACAGTTGAGCTTGTTCAAAAACCGAATATTCGCCTCGGGAAACTTTGCCGTACTATGTTTTTCTCTTGCTCGGGGCGGGTACAATTTCATGCTCGTATTCTACTTTCAAGGCGCCTTGGGATACGATCCTCTTACGGCGGGGCTGTTTCTCATTCCCACGTCTGCAACGGTAGTCTTCTTTGGTCCCCTTTCGGGCTGGCTCTCAGACGTGCGTGGCCCGAGGTGGCTTGCGTCGGGAGGCCTCGCCGTTATGAGCTTGGCTTTCCTTGTTTTTGCTCAGCTACCCGCAAGAGTCAATTATTTGACACTTCTGATACCGATGATCCTCCTTGGCATTGGAGTCGGACTATTCTCTTCGCCTAACCGGAGCATCACTTTGGGCTCGGTTCCTCCATCCAGACGAGGAATTGCAGCCGGAACTAATTCTACGATGGCAAACATAGGGATTCTGTTGAGTCTTGGCGCAATCGTTGTACTTCTATCAGCGAGCGTACCAAAGAGCATACTACTCAATGTATTCAGCGGAATGGGTTCGAGTGGGTCGGGCCCAACTATCGGTCTCGCAGATTTCACGACGGGAATGCACAACGTCTGGTACTTCGCTGCTGGATTGAGTTTCTTGGGCGTAATTCCTACAATAATAGGATACAAGAACGCTCGTGAGCTAAACAAAGTTGTAGAAACCAGATGAAGCGGATTCATAGAGCAGCCTCATTAGAAATAGGCTGAAGCACGACGATCAAAGAAAGAGTTACGGATCGTTGCCCGATAGGTCACAACTTGAATAATTGAAGGAGGGGATGATCGGGTAGAAAATGCACAGACACGTCTTGATCCCAGAAGAAGTTTCGAACTGAACCGAACCTTCCACTTTTTTGAATCATAAGCTGAACGAAGCTGTTATGGAGACAGAGCTAGAAGTACCAGAAAGGTTTTGACCGCTCGACGCCCGGCTCAAAACAAAGTTCACGGAAACCGTCCCTGATCCTGTCACCTTGTATGCGTAACCACTCCAGCATCCCGGAGTAGAGAGTGTCTGGGTTTGATCGGAATCTAACGGGGCAGGAGCTTCGCCGCACAAGCACCTGGGCATACCTTTGACCTCCTGTAAGATGATTGAATTGGGGACGGAAGAGTCGAGAGAACTGCCGCATCCTTTGATGATGTAGATGGGAGAATTTCCAATGTTCTTGATTGTGACGCTGAAGGTAGCATAGCGATCGCCGTTCTGATTTTGCTTGAGAATCACCTGGACGGATTCTACCGATATTGGGGATTGCGGCGAATAGCTGAACGAACCATTCATCGATCGAGCGGTTGTCGATATGTTACTTGTGGCAGCTATGGTTTCAGTTGAGGATATAGTGGAAGAGGTCACGTTTGCCGATTTGCAGCTAGTGGAGTGAGTGGCAACTACAGCGCTTGAAGAAGTTGACGAGGTCACACTCGTACTGGTGTTGCTTTGTACGCTAGAAGACTGGTAAACCCCGTTATGATCAAAAAAATGACCAGGGCTCCCGTGGCGAGAGCGATGCTGTTTTTCATCTAGCCTCATTATCTGAAATTCAGGTTGATGAGGCTAATAGAGCTGGTCTTTAGAACGGCTTATGGTGAGTATGGGAAAGTTTTCACCACGAACGGATGATAAGATGCAATTCTAATTGGAGGAGTCTCTGTATTTGATCGAGGGTTCTGTTTCGTTAACTAGGTGGCAATGGCCGGAAATCCCCACGAGTGCAAAACCGCTCATTTTTCACCACTCAAATTGTAACACTCTCGCTCTGGCTTGGATTATTGCCTTTTCCGGAATCGAAAGTAAGCATATTTATTCGCAATATCAGCCTTTGAGTTGATCGCACGAATTGGTGATTTCCCAAAGAATCATCTTAATCGTTGTACTTACAGTAATTGTAATAGTCGGAGTAGTCGTAGTACGCGCCTTGAGGGGCCAAAAATTGACTAATTTCTGATGTGAATGAAAGAGACATCTACGACAAACCTACTGTTTGAAAAATTTTCGCCTGAAAAGAAACGAGAAGAAGGGCATCGCAATGGCACTGTAATTTCGGGCATTATTTCGGCACGGGTCGGTTGACCAGAAATTCGATGGATGTCTCAATTCCCTTTTGAATTGTTTCCAGCGGCAGGGAAGGCAGATCTTTCTTCAGCCTTGATACATACTCGGCATGGTAGGGAATGTGAATGAATCCGCCTTCAAATCCGGACCTTCTCGCCTCCCGGACAATCAAAAACATTGCATTGTTGCATAGAAAAGCGCCGGCGCTCAGACTGAGAGAGGCGGGTATTCCTCGGCGATTCAGTTCTTCAACTAGAGCTTCTACCGGAAGCATTGCAAAAAGGCCATCGGGTTGCGAATAATCAATCTTTTCGCCCTGAATCACTCTTCCGGTATTGTCAGGCTCCACAGCATATTTGTAATTGACAGCGATCTTCTCGGGAGTTATCATGTTCCTTCCTGGAGCAAGACCTAGGCCGATGGCAAGACTGGGTTTTTCTCGGTCTAGCGAAGTCACCAGTAGCGCTTCCAGTCGAGCATATTCCACAGGCAGAGTAATTCCCTTGATTCGATTGCCTGCAATTTCCCGGCCGTCGAGAGATTTTACAATAATCTGCGAAGGGTTCTCTTTGTATTCAAGATAAGGTTCGAAACCGAAGAGTAAGACTGTCAATTTTATTCAAGACCTTCTCGCAAGGGGAGTAATCAAAAATAGATCTGCCACCCAGGTAGGATTTTCCGCATATTCTCTCTGAGAGCCAGTTTCTCCGAGCTACTGCAAGTTTTATGCAAGATGTCCATTTAGATTCGATCGTTGCGCTAACACGGTGAAAAGTTTCCTTTATGGTGGCATCGAAGAGATCGAGCGCTCCTAGAGCTAAGATTTCTTTCTTTTAGCTAGTGTGTTTTTGGACCGAAATTTTCGATAGTTTTGTAAGACATATTTTCTAGAAAGAGTCCCATTTTTCAGGTCTGCTCTTATTTTCGATTCATCCCTCATGTCCGGATCTCCGTATCCGCCTCCTCCAGCGGTGCGAATCTCAATGATCTCTCTACGACGCAAGTCAACCGTGATCTTTACAGGAAGTCGGTTTTTCATGCTACCCTGTTTCCTGTAAAGGTTTACTTCAGTACTGGCTCCGTCCTTCCCCTGCTTCAATCCCCAGGGTGGGTGGCGGGAGCGATCTGAAACAACTGTAACCGTGGAAGCTTCTCCAAACATCTCGAATGCCCTAATTAATCCGCATCCTCCCCTAAATTTGCCCGCCCCCGAGCTATCCTCTCTGAACTCGTAGCGGTTCAAAACGACGGGAAGGGAACGCTCCATTTCCTCAATGGGAGTGTTCAAGGTGTTCGTCATGTTGCACTGGATTCCGTCGATACCATCCATGGCAATCTTTGCACCGAGGCCGACTCCGATTGTCTCGTAAAATGCCCAGGACTTTCCGTTGTGAATTCCTCCCATCATGACATTGTTCATCGAGCCGCCCGAAGCAGCGGGAATCTTGTCAGGAGCCGCTTTGAAAAACGCCCGGTAAATTAGATCAGCATTTCTCTGGCTCGTTTCAAGATTTCCAATGGCAACAGGATGGGGATAAGTAGGATTCAAGATCGTGCCACTAGGAGCATAGACTTTTACGCAAGCAAATGCCCCGTCATTTGCCGGAACGTCACTTCCAACCAGGGTTCGAAGAACATAGTGAACGCCCGAGAGTGTCACGCCGAAGACAGCGTTGATTGGGTTGGTAACCTGTCTATCGGTCCCTGTGTAATCTATCTCTAACTCGCCATCGCTTATCGTAATTTTCACCTTCAGTACAATGTCCTTTCCGTCAGGAGCTTCAAGATAGTCTTCCGAAGAGTATGATCCGTTCTTAATTTGTGATAATCTGGTCGTCATCATTTTTTCCGCGTACGCAAAACCCCGATCAGCTGCTTCGGCAAAAGCACCCGTTCCGTACTTTCCAAGAATTTCCTTTACGCGCCTTTCGCCAGCAAAGTTAGCCGCAACCTGAGCCTTCAAGTCTCCCGATCTCTCCTTTGCAGTACGTGAATTCGAAGTCACAAAAGACAGCACCTGGTCGTCGAACTCATCGTGCCGCATCAAGTATGTTGGAGGAATGATCAAACCCTCCTCGTAGAGAGTGTGAGCGTCAGTAGAGATGCTCCCCGGTACCTTGCCGCCTACATCCGAATGGTGTGCCTTGTTTGCCCCGAACGCGACTAGCTTACCGGAATGATACATCGGCCGGACCACCGTAATGTCATTGAGATGAGTCCCGGCAATGTACGGATTATTTGTGGAAATCATGCAACCTTCTTCAAGTTCAAGTCTCTCTCTTTCGCAATAGTCGAGGATGTTTCGCAGACCCCACGGGAGAGAGCCCAAGTGGACGGGAATGTGCTCGGCCTGCGCCAGCAACCGTCCATTGTAATCAAAAATTGCCGCGGAGTGGTCCATTCTTTCTTTTATGTTGGGCGAATATGAGGAGTTCCTTAGGGCGATCCCCATCTCTTCGCTCGCGTATAGAAGCGAGCTCCTGATCAGGTCAGAAGTAATGTTGTCTGCCAAAGCTCTCACCCTACCATTTCCTCTTTGAATCGCAGATCGATGTCACCGAATTGATTGATCTTCCATGTCCACCTTGCATTGACAATAACAGTAGAGTCGTATCCTTCAATTATACAAGGACCGCCTGTAGCATTTCCGGTGATCAGTTTTTCTCGAAGAAAAACCGGCACAGTGTGATCTCTTCCCGAAATCCATGCTTCTCTACTCTCGAAACTATTCGGAACTTTTTCTGTGTTGGGATCTTCCTCTCCTATTGCTGTTCTTTGCGCTTTGGGAATCGAAATGACAGCTCGCACCTTAGCATTCACCGCTTCGATCTCCTCCTCGAGAGATGCGTAGCCGTAGAACTCTTTGTGTTTGACATGGAAAGCATTCCTCATGGCTTCAGATGCTGAGTGTGGAATCGTAATCTCGTACGATTGACCCGAATACCTTAGGTCGACATATTCCAAAAGGGTCGGAGACGAAAATCCTTCCTTCCCCAAGACTGATCTCGCTTCCTCTCTGAGCCGTTCAAAATGGGAACCGAGCTCAAGGTCCTTGCTGAGCACAGGGTCCGAAAATATTCGTGCAAGATCAACCGTGAGTAGTCCATAAGCGGAGAAAAGACCCGGATTTTGCGGGACTATTATTCGACGCATCGACATTTCCTCCGCAAGGTCACAAGCATGAATCGGCCCGGCTCCGCCAAATGCTACCATTGTATAATCTCGAGGATCCCTGCCTCTCTCGACGGATACTATCGAGATTGCCCGCGACATGCTGTGATTTACCGTTCGAATGATGCTTTGAGCAGATTCGCTAGCACTCTGTCCAAGCTTTTTCGAGACCTTTTCATTGATTGCCCTTTCTGCAAGATCCTTGTGGATGGTCATTTTTCCTCCTAGGAGGTGATTCGGGCTGAGACGGCCGAGAACGACATTTGCATCGGTGATTGTTGGCTCAATGCCGCCTTTTCCGTAAGCCGCCGGACCAGGTTCAGCTCCCGCACTCTGTGGACCGAGCCTTAGAGCACCGCCATCATCGATCCAAGCGATTGTTCCTCCCCCCGCGCTCACTTCCGCAAGATCAATGAACGGAAAGCGGACCGGATAACCGCTACCCTTGATTGATCTTCCGCTATGAGAGGTTCCGGCTGCTTCAAATTCGTACGCAATGTCCGGTTCGTAATTGTTGACTATACCTGCTTTTGCAGTCGTCCCGCCCATGTCGAATGTGGCAGCTTTCGTAATTTGAAGACTCTTCGCCAGGTCGACGCTAGCAAGGACTCCAGCAGCAGGTCCGGATTCAATTATCGAAACCGGATACTGCGATGCGTAGGCGAGCGTGCTTACATCGCCGTTTGAATTCATAAGATAGATTGGAGCTGAGAAACCATTTTGCCTAAGAGAGCTCTCGAGACTATCAAGATAATGCGACATTAGAGGGACAAGCGACGCGTTTACGACTGCTGTGGAGAACCGCTCATATTCCCGGTATTCGTTGTTAACTCCGCTTGATAGGATAATACTGCCCTTGAAATCTTTTGCAATGATTTCTCCCACTTCTTTCTCGTGGGATGGGTTTGCGTACGAGTTGAGCAGGCCCACAACTACACACTCGAACCCGGAGGCCGCCAGCTTCTTTGCAAGTTTTTCTACCTCATTAACGGAGATGGGCTCTTTCTCAGATCCGTCGTAAAGTATCCTGCCCCGGATTGTGAACCTAAACTCTCTCCTAACTAAAGGAGCGGGTCTCTTGCTGTATAGATTGTACAGCTCGGCGCGTCTCTGTCGTCCGATTTCCAGTACGTCCCTGAATCCCGAATTGGTTACAAACGCTGTCTTTGCGAGGCCGGAAAAAGTAAGCAGCGCATTAGTGGCAGTAGTAGTCGCATGAGATATTATTCTCACTTGATCGGGATCAATGTTGGATGAAATTAGTCCGTCAACAATTGCCCTCTCGATATTTTTTGTACTTGGTACTTTTAGAACATTGATTTTCTTGGAAGATTCGTCAAAGAAAACAAGATCCGTAAAAGTGCCACCTACGTCAACACCAATGAAGATTGTACGGGTGTCCGAATTCAAGGTGTTCAGATTACGAATTGTGAGCAGAGAATACTTTTATTTCATTTGTCATGGCATTCTTTTTTCTAGAACGAAACTGAAAACAGAATTCTGAAAGTATAACAGAGGTATCTTGGATTGGCTCGATTAATACAGCCAAATCCAAAAATTGAACAATAATGTGATGCTCCCGGCCAGTGAGATTCCGCGCGTGGCCGTTACCTGGAAAAGGGGATGGTTTCCTAGAGCTTGATTCTCTTGACCCCGGGCACACGATCAAAATCTTGGTCGTCGCTAACAATCTCATTAACCTTGTTTAATTTCATGATCTCTACGTGAAACGCATCCCTGGGCTTTACCTGCGGTAAGAAATAGAAATACCATGAATTATACTTTGCAAGGTGAGAAAAGCCCAAGAATTCGCGTGAAGATTTCAGGGATCTGGAAGGAAATGTAAAATGAGTTGATCACCGAAGTTAGAATCAAAACACGTTTTCAGGAACCAAGAATATGCGCCCTCCCTACGAGCAGGCAGAGTTCAGTTTCATGAATCTGGAATCGAGAGCTAGGAAGACACCCATCTTATAACATAGAAGTGTTACCGCTTCGACCGTATCATTGGGTACCCACATGGTGAAAAAAAAGAAACTCCAAAAATCTTCGCCTAAGACCGAAGCTGACCGAGTGCTTGAGAGATGCAGAGCCTGCGATTCGATCGAATTCGGCAGGTCAACCGTTATCGTGGACGAGTCCGATTACTTTTGAAGAAGGGCACAATCCCAGAAATCAAAGCTAGATTGATTCCTGAAATAGCCGATGTCGATTGGTAGACTTGCAGAAGAGATCAACAAATTTCTGGAAAGTGCCTCTGGGGCGAAACTTATTGAAGAAGCGCCATCCATCAAGACACCCGAATGAGAAAGTGGAAATAAGAAAAGAACTTCAGGAAATCCGCTGAACTTTTCAGCATCCCGCAGCTACTTGAAATACTTGCGGCATTGTCGCGGGCTTTTGTAATTACCAGCGGTACATAATTGTCTTGCAAGGGGGATTTAGGCGAGTTCGAGAATCAGATTTCTTACTTCACGAATCTTCTGCGCACTGGCCATCGCTTGTTGAGAGATAGTCTCTAGTATTCTGGCACACTCTTTACTCCGCTCGCCGCTGAAAGCTTCGGATTCAAAAATGACGGCTTGATCTAGGTCAATGCTCTTTCCCAGCAAGACTTCTATTCTTTCTCTAATCGCTCGTTGATCGGAAGCTAACAAGTCAAACCAATATTATATTGACATTCATGCTATTAGCCGTTGTCTTACTATGTTAGGTATTTTCTTACTGCCTTGTAACATAGATAATCCTTGGGTAGTTTCGTTGCGATTTATCGAATTCTTTCAGGTTTTCTAGGTTCGTCCTGAAATGATTTCAGCATAAGTGCATGATACCTCTGTCGCAGATATCGGTAATTTCCATTTACGCTATAACAGACGGGGTTTGCTCACCTATCACTCGATAATCTCTACAGATTTACAATCCATTAGAATTAACGATACTTCCTGACTGCGAGGCAAGAAGCTTCTATCTTTCTTAAAAGTGGAAATTTGGAATTGATTTCAGACACCTTGAAGTACCAGTGCAATTCCTGCGGACGAATTGTGTCAGCCCAACTACCTCATTTGCACAAGAATAAGAATATGGGCTACTGCGAGAATTTTGCAAAGCAGAATTTCAGGAATTTCTCTGATTGGCTATTGATAGATTAGGATATGTTGAGAACAGCGTAAGTGTTCAAGAACAGACTTTAATCTCGCTTCATACGAATCTCATCTTGCCTGCCTTGAATAAGAATAACAAGTGCAATTACCAACCCCAGGCGCCGCTGCAAGGATTAGAATCTGCCTTGCATTATTTTGCTTTGTTCTAAGAATTTTCCTCTATAATTTTTCATGTTGTCGAAAGCAATCATATTTATCTCTCCCGCATACACGCACGCCGAAGTGGGATTGTTTTTCCCCTCTGTCCAGACTGAGACATGGAAGATCTGTTTGTGCTGCGGCTCCAAACCAAGCGAGTAAACGTGCAACTTCTTCGAGATGAAGTAATCAGATCTTAAATTGTGAATGTCATCCTCGCCAATGATTTTTGCCAGTGCTTGGATTTCCCTGACCTCTTTGATAGATGGTTTGTAATACAAGACGATCTAACTACCTGCAAAACTTTGACTCAACGTGTTAATGCCACAGCTTGCTGTTAAGTGTTGAAAGAACTGGAATTCTCTTCAAAGATTGATTTATGATGTACGGCTGGCGACAAGGTCGATTATATCACCCGCGGCGAGGTTTCGGTGGAAATCAGATCAAAATCCGAGCTATTTGGGCGGAATACAGAAAACTTGCAAAACCAATTAATTCATTGAGCTGAATAGCCAAGGCGGAGGACCAACGAATATTTGCCAAGACTAATGGATATCGCTCTGGAACGCCTGGGCGACATACTACTCAATATGGCGGCGATTTCCGAAAAATCAGTTTCAAGGGCCATCCAATCTTACACTTCGGGTGAAAGTGCAAGGGATGAGATCAGAAAGGCGTCTATCGAGCTGAGAACCGACGAAGAAGATGTTAGTGAACTCGCCATTGAGTTGATAGCAAGATATCAGCCCGTCGCTTCCGACCTTAGATTCATCAAATCTTCGATGGAAATCGCGTACGGCTTTTCTCGTTTCGGGAGATATGCCTACGATATTTCAGAGGTGCTGGAAATCTTTGGTTCGCAAGCCGCCTGCGACCATTCAAGAGTAGAAGCTGCTGCAAAGACTACCATGGAGATGATCCGAATGAGCATCGACGCTTTCACTAACAGAGACGTGGAACTCGCAAAGCAGATTGCGCCGCTGGATGACTATGTCGATGAAAAGTACAGGTCGCACGTTTCCCAAATCGTTGGCTCTTCGGTTCCAGACAAGTGCCAGATAACGGCGATGTTGATTTTGCGTTATTTGGAAAGAATCGCAGATCACTCTGCGTCCATCAGCGAGTCGGTGATCTATATTACAACTGGAGAGAAATCGCCAAGAAAGTAAGAAGCCAGGAAAAAGACAGGAAAAGGGTTTGGCAACTTGCCGTCTGCTTTTCCGGGGTGTTTGACTTGATTAGTCGATACTACAGCAAATCTCACTTGAAGTGGAATCTGTGGGGATTTCCACGCCGTCTTTTTCGAATGAAGTGCTCGATTTAACAAGGGGTACTTGAAAGCCTCGTGGCCCTTCAGAGCATGAGTTAAGGTCGAGTCGAATGATTCATCCGGATTTAGAGCATTCAACAGTTACCTCGGTATTGTTTCTGAAATCGAGTCAGGAGCCTGCAACTTATTGAGCGGGACAAGCGATCTCGCGCTCCGGTAGAGAAAATAGCCTGCAGTTGAGAAAAGGATCGTGTTTCCCAATAAAGTTCCGGCGGGCGTAGCGAATAGGAAGGACGATTGAGAAAGTGTGGCTGTTATGATGAAAAAAATCCCTATCACAGCAGCGAATAGGGCTAGCCATTTCAAGTGCCTTCGCAGTGTTGGATCCCTTGCTCTGATTGCTACGGGCACAAACATGATCATTGATCCAAACGCCGCACCCCAAGCGAGATTAGCGATTATGGCAGGGGTGCTAGTAAACGCCCCATTGTTTCCTTGTGCAATTTGGGTTGCCAACGAAGAATTTCCAGTAATCGCTGAGAATATCACCCCCAATAAGATAAAGGACACATTGAAGATTTGAAAGGCCCAGAGCACGTAACGTATCTTGCTCCAATGTAGAGTATCTCTAAGCAGGGGGTCCGAGCGCCTGCTAGCAAGCACAGTCGCATCGACGAAGTAAATAACTCCGAGCCAAAAGGCAGAGGTCACAAGCGTGTATGCTACGCCGAATGTAACGTTGGACAATATTCCATTCGAGCCAGGTTGGGGCGAGGGAATTGCAATCAAGATAAGTACAAGCGAGAACACTCCGAGGCCAAAGGCTTGATTTCGATAAAGCCCAACAATTAACGCGTGCCTGATGTCAAAAGCCCAGTAGGCGGCGTAAACAAGGGCGAGCAACGGGACAAAGCCAAGAAAAGTAAGAATAATGTCACTACTTGACGTAGGTACTAACCTCCATTCCAGTTTTCGAAAAAAGTGAAGTTGTAGTAGCCGGGCTGAGGTGGGACTCCGCGCATCTTTCTAATTCTCA
>Ga0207060_10193_pt1 | contig 22033 bp, 24 predicted proteins | sample Alteio_BWMinCont_30_FD_153270 | JGI IMG/M metagenome (GOLD analysis project Ga0207060, IMG submission 153270) | Enriched cells from forest soil in Barre Woods Harvard Forest LTER site, Petersham, Massachusetts, United States -... | ecosystem: Environmental > Terrestrial > Soil > Temperate forest >...
TGTCTTGACTCTTGATTCTTGCCTCTTGACTCTTTTGCCACAATGTTGTTATGAAGTGTGAAAAAATGTTAAACTACCGGGCATTTTGCAGCGGCTTAATTGTTTTTGGGTGGATGACGCTGGCGCCATAATAGGTCATTTCTATAGCCTCAGCATAAGACAACGATGGCAACCCGTTTGGCGATAAAAAGGTTAACTGGACTGTAGAAAGGGAAGACGAAACAATAGCAAAAGGAAAGGGTGTAACGGATAAGAACGGGTTTATTGATATTAGTTTTATAAATACCAAAAATTACAGCCTGGATTCCGCAAAGATGGTGACGGTTATTGATAATAACTCGAGGAAACAGATCAGCAGTACCTTCCCGTTAAAATCTGTTGCTAAACCTAATGACCTGCAGTTTTTCCCCGAGGGAGGCCAGCTGATACTTGGTGTGCGTACAAAAGTGGCCTTTAAAGCAATAAAACCAGACGGACTGGGTATTGATGTTAAAGGGACTATTACTGATAACGATAAAAATGTAGTTGCCGAGTTTTCATCCTCGCACCTGGGAATGGGTGTTTTTGTAATAACCCCACAGGAAGGAAAAACTTATAGCGCAAACGTAAGCTTTGCCGATGGCACAACGGCCACCCAGAGGTCCCGAAAGTATTAAACGGCGGCATAGATCTAAATCTCGAAAACAACAATCCCGACGTTCTGTTCGTCAAACTACATGCTGATACCACATTCCTGCAGGCTTACAAAGGCAAAACTTTTTTTATCCTTGCCAAATCAAGCGGGGTTATTTGTTATGCAGCCAAAACAATTTTACAAAACCAGGTGTATGGCGCGTCCATTCCAAAAAGTAAATTCCCTACCGGCATAGTACAGGTAACACTATTTACTTATGATGGCGAACCGATAAGTGAATGTATTGCTTTTATCCAGCATAATGACCAGGTAAACCTAACAGTAAACGGCGATCAGCCGGCTTATAATACGCGGCAAAAAGTTAAATTAAACCTTACGGCAAAAGTCGGCGATCAGCCCGATATGGGGAATTTTTCGGTAGCGGTAATTGATGAATCAAAGGTGCCATTTGACGAAGACGCCGAATCGACCATCCTGACAAACCTGCTTTTAACCTCGGATATTACAGGTTATATTGAAAAACCGAATTATTATTTTAATCATCCCAACGAAAAAACACTTGCCGACCTGGATATATTACTGCAAACCCAGGGTTACAGGCGTTTCTCGTACGATGGTATTTTGAACAACAAATACCCGGTAATAAAATTCTGGGCTGAACCAGGTATTAATATAACGGGGACGTTAAGGGCCTCGAATGGTATCCCTATTAATAACGGTAACGTGCGTTTAACCATTCCTGATAAAAGTTTTTCAGCAAATGCAGTTACCAATAGTGATGGGGTGTTTAAGTTTTCGAACCTCGTATTCCAGGACTCGTCAAAAGTTACCGTAAGCGCACGGAATAATACACATGCCAGCGATATGGTGCTCACCGTTGACGGCGACATGTCTCAAAATCTTCCCTTAAATTTAAATACCGCAGACCAGCCAATGAATATCGACAGTACGCTTAGCCTATACTTAAAAAATAGCAAAATGCAGGCTAACAGCTCGAATGTGCTGAAGGAGGTGGTAATAAAGGATACAAGAATTGTTAAAACAGTGAGCCATAGGGATTACGGCAGTTTAAACAGCCTTAGCGTTGATCCTGATCATATTATCAAGCCTGACGCCTTAAACGGTTGCCCCAATCTTTTAGAATGTGTGAAGGCGCTGGCCGTTGGGATGACTTTTGACAACAACAATTTTTATATTGCGAGGAATTTTACTTCGGGCCAGAGAACACCTGTGGCGATTTTTTTGAGCGGTGCCCCGGTAGATGTTAATACTTTAAACACGGTGAACCCTCTGGAGGTAGAGTCTGTTGAAATATTTTTGAAAGATGAACTGGGGCTAATAAACAGCGCTTACGGCACCGATGGGGCCATAGTTGTCAATTTGAAAAAGCAGGAGAAAGGCACAAAGATAAGCTACCAGGAACTGAAGGATTTAATCCCGGCAAGAAATGAAACAACATTTAACCCAAGGGGCTATGCTGTCATCAGGACATTTTACATACCTAAATATAGCGGCCCGAGAACCAGCCAGCCAACTAAACTCGACCTGCGCAGCACCATTTATTGGAACCCGAATGTAACAACCGATAAAACAGGCGCGGCATCTTTCGAATATTTTAATGCAGATGGCCAGGGAACTTACCGTGTTACCGTTGAAGGCATAGATGGTGACGGTAACCTCGGAAGGCAGGTGTTTAGGTATACGGTTAAGTAGTTAGTTGAAGAATAGTTGTAAAGGTTGAAAGGGTTGTAGAAGTTATAATTTGGATAAACCGTTGAAACAAGCACGACTATTACGATCCCTTCAACCTTTACAACTTCTTACAACTAATTATAATCTTTACAACCAATGACACCAAAACTAACCCCATTCCACGTTGCAGTGCCGGTTTACGATCTGGAGGAATCAAGAAAATTTTACAGGGAAGTATTGGGCTGCGATGAGGGACGAAGTTCAGACCAATGGACCGACTTTAACCTTTACGGGCACCAGTTTGTGATACATTTAAAAACGCGGCCCGCTGAAGAAGCTAAGCATCATTTTAACCCGGTGGATGGTCATGATGTGCCAATTCCGCATTATGGCGTTGTACTGGAATGGGAACAGTGGCATCAACTGGAAAAAAGGCTGAAAGAACACCACGTAAAATTTGTAATAGAACCTTACATCCGTTTTAAGGGGCTGCCGGGCGAACAAGCAACATTATTCTTTTTGGATCCGTCCGGAAACGCGCTTGAATTTAAATCGTTTAAAGATTTTGGTCAGCTATTTGCGGTATAAGCAACCAAATAACGTTAACAAGGGTAATATTAAATACCGAAACGAACGTCGAGACGCAATGCATTGCGTCTCGACCCCCGGATATTAAATAATTTGGTTTATGGATGTAAATGAGGTTGAGCGTTTAATAAAGATCAGTAAGGAGCGCCCCTTAATGCCGGAGACCTATATCCCCTGGCAAACCGAACCAAAACCGGAAGATATTTTCCTGCCCGAAATGCTGACCTCATTACAAGGGCTCGAAATATATGATACCCTTACCCCTGCCCAAAAATTAGACCTCGGCCGGCACGAACTGGTGCAGGTAATTGCCTCGTACGCCTGGGGCGAATGCCTGTTTTGCCTGTTTATGACCCGGCATATTCTCACCCTGCCGCTTGATAATGTGGAACATCGTTTTTTGTTAAGGGAGCTGATCGAGGAATTCAGGCACCAGGAAATGTTTGGGCAGGCGATAAAAAAGCTTGGTGGCCAGCCTATCAAACAGTCGGGGATGCATAAGTTCTTTGGAGAGTTCAGCAATAAATATTTGCCTGCCGATTATTTATTTATGGGCAGTGTATCGGTTGAACTGGTTACGGATGTGTACGGTAATTATGCCCGCCGGGCGCCAAACATCTACCCTGTTTTGAAAAAAATGTTTGACCTGCACAACATCGAGGAGGCCCGCCACATACTATTCACCAAAAGCCTTTTAAAAACATATTCTGAAAAAGCCGGGTATATAAAACGGACTTTATATAGCTATGTAATTTTATTTAACATTTTGTTTGTACGTACCATGTATGTTAAAAGGGAAATATATGAGCGCATCGGCCTCGAAAACCCGGAACAAATTTACAAAATCGCAGCCCGGAATTTTAAAAAGAAATTCAGCGAAACCTGCCTTAATGATATCACAAAATTTGTTGATAGCTGGAAGGGTTTTAACGGCGCAACCCGCTGGGCATGGCGGTGGATTTTGGGGGCGAAAGTTTGAGGAGGATTTAGGGGCCGGGGAGATTATTGCTTTTTATCTGTCCTTTTTCGAAATTCATCTAAACGAGCCACATCATACCAATCCTTTACCCGATGGGTTAAAAGTTTCATCTTTCGCAAATAATCATAATCAACCACATTAATAATGATTAATCCGCCGCCTATATCATGTTTCATCATAGTTTTTTCGGCTTCGTCGAAATCGATATTGGGGTGAACAACCGTTAAACAATCTATCGTGTCGGGGCTGTCGCCAATAGTGCATTTAAAGATGTTTGTAAAATCTTCGGTTTTTATGGCTTCAATTTCTTCTTCAGTATAACTTAAATCAAGTAATACTTTATAAAACAGATCCCTATTTTCATTTGTCGGTGCTAACCAAATATCCATATCACCGGTGGTCCTGGGCACACCATGAAAAATTAAGGCAACACCCCCGATAAGCATATACCTTACCTTATGTTTTTGCATTGAAGCAAAAAAATTTAACGAGAATTCGTCTTCAATGTCAAATGCCATCGTATGAATGGTAAATTTTGAAAACCCTTACCTTTTCTGCTGGTTGTTTATTGAAATTAAATTTGCGCCGCAATTTAAAACCATACCTTAAACGTTCCGAATAAGAAAGGTTGGCAAAAAATTGCGCGCGTTCTTCTTCGTCTTCCTCCCAGGTAGTATTTATCTTGATTGTTTTCATTTGCAAGTCAATATGTAAACGCAACGCATTGCGTCTCTACAAAGTTAATGTTTCCGCAATTTGTTCCACCCCTGCCCTGCCATTTTTAAATGCTTTCCTCGGCGTTAAACCCAGCAATTCAAACATAGCCATATCGGTATCGAAAGATGGGTTTGGCGTGGTTAAAAGCTTATCCCCGGCAAAAATTGAGTTTGCCCCGGCCATAAAGCAAAAGGCCTGTTCCACCAGTGTCATCTCGGTACGACCGGCAGAGAGGCGCACTACCGTTTTGGGCATTATAATACGTGTAGTGGCAATCATACGCACCATGTCCCAAACAGACACGCGGGGCTGGTCGCCAAGCGGCGTCCCCTGTATGGGCACTAAGGCATTGATCGGTACCGATTCAGGGTGTTTCGGTAAATTGGATAATGTTTTTAGCATGGAGATACGGTCTTCCACAGTTTCACCCAACCCAATTATACCGCCACTGCAAACGGTGATCTTTGCTTTGCGCACATGTTCCAGAGTTTTTAACCTTTCGTCATAAGTGCGGGTGGTGATGATGCGTTTATAATCTTCTTCAGAGGTATCCAGATTATGGTTATAGGCATAAAGGCCAGCATCTGCCAGCCGTTGCGCCTGGGATTCGGTAAGCATGCCCAAGGTACAACAAACTTCCATATCAAGCTCGTTTACTGCTTTAACCATATCTATAACTTTGTCAAAATCGCGGTTATCGCGTACTTCACGCCAGGCAGCACCCATACAAAGTCTTGAAGCGCCGCCATTTTTGGCTTTTTGCGCTGCTGCGATCACCTCTTCTTTTGGCATGATGGCATGTACGCCAACACCAGTATTATAACGTGCCGCTTGTGGGCAATAAGCGCAATCCTCGGGGCAGCCGCCGGTTTTTATAGATATTAACGAACTGATCTGTACTTCTGAATAATCTTTATTTTCACGGTGCACGGTGGCGGATTCATAAACCAGGTCTAATAAGGGTTTATGATATATTGCTGATATTTCTTCTTTCGTCCAGTTGTATCGTACTTCAGTCATTATGTTTTATTTTTAATAGGCAATTAATTTTCTAAGAGTAATTGCACTTCATGTTTTAATAAGGGCAAATGGTTAATTATTACATTCCAAATTTGTACCGGGTGTATTTCGTCGTACCCGTTAATTATTTTGTTTCGCATATCAACCATTCTGCGGGCATCAGTAATTTTAATTTCAAGATCAATTTTAAGAATACTATTCACTGCTTCTCCAATTATTTCAAAATTTCTTTCTACCGCTTGTTGAAGCATTATATTCTGTTCGAAATTCGAAAATGATTTTGGTTCACCGACAAAATTTTCGATGTTTTCAATACAGCCCTCGATATCAAAAAGATATTTTTTTATTTCACGCTGCATAAATTAATTGTTTCTTTTCGTTGATCTCCTCTATAAAATATGGATTTTTTAAAGAATTTTCAATCACGAGGTCAATTTTTCTATTAAATATATCCCGTAAAGTATCGTGTAAGTTCCACCACATCTCTCCCTTTTCCAGCGGTTCCAGGCCTTCTTCAAAATTTATAAGTAGGTCAATATCACTTTCATTATCAAATTTACCACTTACTAAGGAGCCAAAAGCATAAGCGCTTTTAACTTTATGCTCCTTAAATAATTTTGCTACTAATGGTAATTTCGCCTGGAATATTGGATGTACCATTGAATATATAATTAAGCCTGGTTATCAATTTTCGGTTTTTAAACCCAAAGTTAATGTTAAATGCCTCGTTACAGTTTAATGTTTCAAAATAAGTTTGCTTGCAAACCATAAGGGCAGAAAAAACCCCGCGCAGTCAGTAAACGTAGTAATGATAATGGATGATGCCACCGCAGGGTCAATCCCCACCCTTTTTAATACCAGCGGTATTGACGCGCCTGTTAAACCAGCTACAATAAGGTTGCCCGTCATGGCTAAAAATAAAACGAGGCCAAGCCATGGGTCGGCGTCGTAAAATAAGGCAACGAAAAAAACGATCAGACCATTAGCGGCGCCATTTAACATGCCTACCAAAAACTCTTTTATAACAGTGTTATACGATTGTTTATCAGTAAGGTCGCTAAGCGAAATACGCCTTACGGTTACCGCCAGGGCCTGTGTTGCGGCATTTCCGCCCATACCGGCAATTACCGTCATGTAAGCTGCGATGACCGGTATTTGCTGTACTGTAGAATCGTAATGCCGGATAACCGATGCAGCTAAATAGGCAGTACCGAGGTTGATAACCAGCCATGGGAGGCGGCTTTTTACTGCATCTTTCCAATTACCGCTTAGTTCTTCGTCTTCCGATACACCGGAGATCTTTAAGATGTCCTCGGTGCTTTCCTGCTCCATTACGTCCATTATATCATCGACGGTAACCCTGCCAAGCAGTTTCATGTTATCATCAACAACCGGAAGTGTCGTTAAATTGTACTGCGAGATCAGCCCGGCTACGTCCTCCTGGTCCAGGTCCGCTTTAACAAATACAAAATCGGTGTTTACCAAATCCCTTACGTGGGCATCAGGTTTGGCAGTAAGGATAGACTTAATGGATAAAATACCCTGCAAAGTATTGTTATCATCCACCACGTAAATGGTATAAAATTCCTCCATCTCTTCCGACTGGCGCACAATGTCGTCCAATGCGTCTTTTTTATCAAGGTTAATGTTCACCTTAATAATTTCGGAGTTCATCAAACCACCGGCAGTATCTTCGGCATATTTTAACAAGGCACGGATACTATCGGCGTCTTCCTGGTCAATGTCTTCTAATATTTCCTTTTGCTCATCTTCATCCAGCTGCGAGATAATATCGGTCGCATCATCGTAGTCCAGTTCTTCAACTATTTCCGACCGTTTTTCAGGATTAAGGTTTATCAGCAACTCCCCCGGACGATGTTCTTCGTCCATTTCGGAGATGACTTCAGACGCAATATCGGTCGGAAGGATATTAATGATCCTTTCCTTTGCTTCAAGCGGAAGTCTTTCAAACAGCAAAGCAATCTCCGAGGCGTGGTATTCCTTCAGAACAAGCTCTAATTCAGCGTCATCGCCCTCGAGCGCGGTTTCGATGCGGAGCAGATCGGATTTATCGATTTCAAAAGATTGCATACCCGACTAAAATACATATTTATTATGGTTTAATTTTACAAAGTACTCCATATTGAGAAAAATTTGGCAATTTGAAAATGATATATCCCTCATTTTCAAATTTTCAAATCATAAAATTTTTAAATAGAAAAATATTTCCCGAAAGGACTACTTCGTACAAATTAAAAAAACTACTTTTGCGCAAAATATAACGGGTGGTTTTAAACTTCCCCAATTAAAAAAAATTAAAATGGACGCAGGCCCGAGTTATAGTTATCAGCATGATCTTAAATATGCCACCCCGTACCCCAGGGAAGGCAAAGAGGTATGTTTGGTACAAAAATACCATCTTCTGCTTTGCACTTCCACCAGCTAATTCATCAAAAGCTGGCAGGACAATCCATACGTGTAATTTTAATAAATCCCTCCCTTTTAAAAATCAAATTTTCCGGCATTTCAGCTATTATTTGCATTGTGCCTTTAGCAGTCCGGGCTGACTGCCCTTTAAAAGGCCAGACACGGCAATAATTTAATATAATGTTAACATTATAAGTTGTTAGTGCATTTATTATTGTTGGAGTTTGGTTTAGTTGATCATTCAAAATCATTCAAATATTACAGTAGTTCCTTTTAAAAGGCGCTGCTTTTTTACAAATTATAAAAGGAGGACAATACTATGCCAACTGCTATAAAAGAAAAGATAAAGAAATACAGCTTCATTCACCGGAGCAACGGGCATAACCCACAGGAGTTTGATAAAGCCTCCATTACAAAGCTTAAAAGTATAGCCGCAGGCAGCAGCAGCAAATCGCTCACTTTGTTAGAAAGTCATATCAATGGTTTGTCAAATGATGAGGTGCAAGACCGTTTAGATGTGTTTGGGCTAAATGAAGTGGTACACGAAAAAGCCCCGGCCTGGTACATTCAATTTTTCCAGGCGTTTGTTGACCCGTTTATAGCGGTTTTATTTATTCTTGCCGTTATTTCGCTTATCACCGACGTTATTATACAGAAACCCGGCGACCGGGATTACACTACCGTTGGCGTTATCAGCACAATGGTGTTGATAAGCGTTTTGATGCGCTTTGTACAGGAGTTTAGAAGCAACCAGGCGGCAGAAAAGTTAAAGTCGATGGTTAAAACTACTGCTACCGTAATAAGGATTGAAGGAAAAGCCGAGCTCGACATTAAAAATTTAGTCCCCGGGGATATTATCCAGCTTTCGGCCGGGGATATGATACCGGCAGATGTCCGTATACTGCAGTCAAAGGATTTATTTGTTAGCCAGTCCATGTTAACAGGCGAGGCCGTTCCGGTTGAAAAGATCGGGGACGCGGCTGCCAATACGGCAAAGCAGTCGCCTTTGGAGCTTAACAATATTTGCTTTATGGGCACCAACGTAGTGAGCGGCACTGCAATGGCCGCCGTAGTTAACACCGGTGAAGACACTTATTTTGGCTCCCTTTCGAAATCGCTGATAGGTAAGCGCGCTGAAACCAGCTTTGATAAAGGCGTGAACAGCGTTAGCTGGCTGCTGATACGTTTTATGCTGGTAATGGTGCCATTAGTATTTTTAATTAACGGGTTTACCAAACACGACTGGCTGCAGGCCTTCCTGTTTGGCCTTTCGATGGCTGTGGGCCTTACGCCGGCCATGCTGCCCATGATAGTTACGGCTAACCTCGCCAAGGGGGCTGTAAACATGTCGAAACGGAAAGTGGTGGTTAAGAGGCTAAATGCTATACAGAATATTGGCGCCATGGATATTTTGTGTACCGATAAAACAGGTACGCTTACTATGGATAAGATAGTTTTGGAACGGCACCTGAATGTTTATGGACAGGAAGATAATGAAGTGATGAAATGGGCCTATTTGAACAGTTTCCATCAAACCGGGCTCAAAAACTTACTGGATGTTGCTGTATTAGAGCATGTTGATATACATTCCTGTTTGAAAGAAGGGGAAACCTACGAGAAAATAGATGAGATACCGTTTGATTTTCAGCGGCGAAGGATGTCGGTGATCCTGGAGGGGCCTAATCATAAGCACCTGCTGATCTGCAAGGGCGCTGTTGAAGAAGTATTGGACATGTGCAGCCATGCATTTGATCCCGGCGAGGATAACAGCCTTCAGATTGAAAAGGATGATGTTATCCCGATGGATGATAAAATGCGGGAAATAGTGCTAAAAAAATCCCGGCAATTAAATGCCGAAGGCTTAAGGGTATTACTGGTTGCCGTGAAAGAATACGATGAACGGCCCTTAACCTATACCAAAGCTGATGAAAGTGATATGATATTGACAGGCTTTATCGGCTTTTTGGATCCGGCCAAGCCGTCGGCAGGCCTGGCTATCAGCGCGCTGCATAAATTAGGCGTCAGCATAAAAGTGTTAACCGGCGATAATGAGATCGTCACCAAAAAAATATGTAAAGACGTTGGTATCCCGTTCACCCATATTTTATTGGGCCGCGACCTGGAAGCAATGACTGACGAAGAGCTTAGCAGCCAGATAGACGAAGTAAGTATCCTGGCAAAGTTGAGCCCTGTTCAAAAATCGCGGGTGGTAAAGGTTTTACAGGCGAAGGGCCATACTGTTGGTTTTATGGGCGACGGCATCAATGACGCGGCGGCCTTACGGGATGCTGACGTTGGCATTTCGGTGGACACTGCGGTGGATATTGCAAAGGAAAGCGCTGATATTATCCTGCTCGAAAAAGACCTGATGGTATTACGCAAAGGGGTTATTTATGGCCGCAGGACGTTTGGCAACATCATCAAATACATAAAAATGACCGCCAGCAGCAATTTTGGCAACATGTTCAGTATGCTTGGCGCCAGCGCCCTCTTGCCTTTTTTACCGATGCTGCCGATACAGATACTGATCAATAATTTATTGTATGATATTTCGCAGGTATCTATCCCATGGGATAAAATGGATGATGATTATATTGTTACGCCGCGCAAATGGGACGCAAGCGGTATAGGCAAATTTATGCTATACATTGGCCCGATAAGCTCGATTTTCGACTATGCAACATTTGCTGTATTATGGTTTTTCTTTAAAGCAAACTCACCGCAGCACCAGGGATTTTTTCAAACTGGATGGTTTATTGAGAGCTTGCTTTCGCAAACGCTGATCATACACATGATACGCACCCGCAAAATACCATTTATACAAAGCTGGGCGACTGCGCCGGTGTTAGCTTTAACAACAGCTATTATGGCTATTGGCATATACCTGCCCTTCTCGCCCCTGGCTGGGGCCTTTAAACTGGAGCCTATGCCATTTATGTTTTTCCCATGGCTGTTAGGGATTTTGGTTGCTTACTGCATTTTAACGCAGTTAATAAAAGGGTGGTTTATTAATAAATTTCATCAATGGTTGTAGGTGTCTTGTAGAGATGCAATATTTTGCGTCTCTAACAAACATGTTCATCAGGCGTCGTAGGGGCGCAAAATTTTGCGCCCCTACAGCGTATAACCATATTTTACAACCGTGTTCAATTTATCGAATTTTGCCAGGGTTTGATTTACCTGCGTTTTCCTGATGGATACCTGTATGCTGTAACTGTTATCGAAGGTTTGATTTAGGATGATTAGGCCATCATCTTTAATGATCTTCATTATAGCATTCATTTGCAGGTAATCAAATTCAATGGTGTAAATGTCATTGACCGTTTTTTCGATGATCTTTGCTTGTCTCAGCGCTTCTTCGGTCGCTGTTTTATAGGCATTGATTAGACCTGGTACACCTAATAACGTACCGCCAAAATAGCGAACAACAACAACTATTATGTTTGTAAGGTCGCGGGAAAGCAAAGTGTTTAATATCGGCCTGCCTGCCGTCCCCGATGGTTCGCCATCGTCATTGAGGCGAAAAACGGAACGGTCAATACCCAATCTCATAGCCCAGCAGTGATGGTTGGCTTTGGGGTGTTCGGTTTTTAATTGTGAAAGAATATTTTTTAGTTCATTTTCTGAACTCAAAGGAAATGCAAAAGCCAAAAACTTGCTGCCGCGATCACGGAATATGCCTTCAGTCGGTCTTTCAATGGTTCGGTAAGTATCTTCAAAAAGCATTAACTGATCAGGATTTAGCGATGACTATTATAGCAATAATAGCTATAACTATGCCTGCTTTATTGAGTAAACTCAACTTTTCTTTAAAAATAATCAGCCCGGTTAAAGCGCCGGCGACTATCACGCCAATATTCATTGCAGAAAAAACAGTGGATGGCTGGTTTGCCAAAGTTTTATGAGCCTTTAGGTAAAACAGGATATTACCAAAATTAGCAATCCCCAATACCCAGCCAATTAAAATATGCGGCCAGGAGAACCGCATTTTCTTTGTGACCACCTGGTAAAGCAGGCCAATCAATGAAAATATAAAAGCCATTACAAAAACAATAAAAAGGGAGCTACTGTATGTAATTGCCTTAAAAGCCGCAATTTGCTTAAACAGCACGTCAATAACGCCCATCCCAATAAACACGATCAGCAAGTATAACCAGCCATTGCCCGATGCCCTTTTGCCTTCAGCATGCTGTCCCCACGGTATAGTGCAAATAATTGCTGTAAAACCCAGAACGATGCCAACAGATTTTAATGGTGTTATTTTTTCACCGAACAGCAAAAAAGCGGCAATAATCGGAATAAATAACGATAATCTTTGCGCAATATCTGTCCGCACAATGCCTGATAACCGTACCGACACTGCCAATATTACAAAAAGAGCTGGCAGCAATAAAGCTAACATTGAGTAGGTAACAATTGGTGCATTCTGCAGGTTTTGCAGCTGGGGCTTTAAAAATATCCAGGTTAGGATAATGGCCATGGAGTAATTCCATGTAATAGCCTGGTAAACATCAATATGGTACCGCTTAGCAAGCTTTAACATGATGGACACAGTGACACTAAAGAAGATACTTAGTATAATGTAGAGCATTGGGTTAATTGGTGAATTAGTGATTTAGTGAAGAGGTGTTCAATTATTTACCAGGATTCGTAATCTGTCCGGGCCTATTGTAAATTCTTGTGCTTTTTCGCAGGTTAACGCAGGCGCTTGTATGCCCTTTTTTAAATAAGTTTCGCCTGTAAAAATGCGGGCCTCATCCCATAAGCCGGCTTCAATAAAACTATTCAAAGTGTAAGCACCCCCTTCAATAATGACCGATTGTATATCCTGCAAATACAACTGGTACAAAATATACTGGGGCACGTACCGGTCGAAATCCTCGAGGGCAATATACTTGTTTTTACCAACTATATCTGTTTTTACTTCATTAAATATCAGTGTTTCAACAGATTGATCGAATAAATTTAAGTTTTTATTTAGTTCGAGCCTGCGGTCGATAATGACCCGTTTTGGCGATTTGCCTTGACCGTACCTTACATTTAATTGGGGGTTATCGATAGCGGCTGTGTTTTTGCCTACCAATACTGCATCTTCTTCACTTCGCCATTGGTGCACCAGCTTGCGCGATTCCTGACCTGTGATCCAGTGCTGGCTGGCATCATCAGGCGCAAAAAACCCATCGGCTGTTTGCGCCCATTTCAGTATGATGTACGGGCGTTGTTTTTGCACCCTTGTAAAAAAACGGCGGTTCAGCCATTGGCATTCTTTTTCCAAAATCCCTGTTATTACGTTTATACCTGCATTTTTCAATTTTTCGATGCCTTTGCCATTTACCGCTGCAAATGGGTCGGCTGCGCCGACCCCTACGATGGGGATTCTGTGTTTTATGATCAGGTCGGCGCATGGCGGCGTTTTACCATAATGGGCACATGGCTCCAGTGAAACATACAGGGTTGACTGATCCAATAATTCAGCTGCATCGCTGAAATTGCTGATAACCTGGTTAATAGCGTTTACTTCGGCGTGGGCTTCACCGTATTTATGGTGGTAGCCTTCGCCTATGATGATACCATCCATAACAATAACAGCGCCTACCATGGGGTTCGGGCTTACGGTTCCCATACCCAATGCGGCAAGGTCAAGACAGCGCTGCATATATTTTTCATGTTCCACCATGCTGCAAAAGTAGCTTTTATGTTACTTTGTTCCATGAAAACCATAAAGGATGTTTTTGCTGACTACCGGCAGGGCCTAAATACACTATACGATACAAATGAAATAGAGGCTATTACCTTATTGGCTGTCAGTGAAATATGTAATTTATCGAAAGCAAAAATAAAAGCTTTTCCTGAATCTGAATTGACGCAACAACAAGCCGATAAGATATCAGAAACTCTGACCCAACTAAAAACGGGCAAGCCCATACAGTATATTTTAGGCAAAACAGAATTTTATGGCTTAACCTTTAAAGTTAATCCATCGGTACTTATCCCGAGGCCAGAAACGGAGGAACTCGTAGAATGGGTCCTTTCATCAGTTGGCAGTTCTCAGTTTGCAGTTGACAGTTCTCAGTTGGCAGTTCGTAGTGGGCAGTTAGCGGTGGGAAATATTCTGGATATTGGTACGGGTAGCGGCTGCATCGCCATAAGTTTAAAAAAGAATTTGTCGCAGTTTAATGTATTGGCCATTGATATTTCAAAGGACGCGCTGCAAACCGCAAAAGATAATGCGGAATTAAACCAAGTCGATGTTGAGTTTATTGAGGCCGATATTTTAAACCCTAACTCACTACTCACCACTCACTACTCACTACTCATAAGTAATCCCCCTTATGTTACCCAACGTGATAAAACCCAAATGCATACCAATGTAACCGATTTTGAACCGCACAATGCCCTTTTTGTTCCCGAAGGCGACCCGTTAATATTTTATAAAGCCATTGCTGATTTTGCTGCTGGTCATCTAATCGAAAATGGCTTATTATTTTTTGAGATCAATGAAAATTATGGGGAGCAAATTATTGAGTTATTGAGTAAGAAAGGCTTTGGTGAAATTGAACTAAGAAAAGATATGAGCGGCAGGGACAGGATGGTGAAGGCAGTTTGCAGTTAGGAGTGGGCAGTTAGCAGTTTCGACACATGCCTGCAAACTCAAAACGGCAAACTGCTAATCAGCTTCTCGGATGAAACTGAATAATAGTCCCCTTTAAATATTCCCTATCCAAATGCGTATAAATCTCTGTGGTAGTAATACTTTCATGCCCCAGCATTTCCTGAACAGCGCGCAGATCGGCCCCGCCTTCAACCAGGTGGGTGGCAAATGAATGCCTGAAAGTATGCGGACTGATGGTTTTATTTATGCCAGTAACCTGGGCTAATTGCTTGATAACCAAAAAAATATACACCCGGCTTAGCCTGGCTCCTCTCCTGTTTAAAAAAACCATATCCTCCTCCCCCTTTTTTATAGGGATATGCACCCTGATATTTTCTATCCAGTTTTTTAAAGCTTTTACCGCCGACCCGCCTATCGGCACCAAACGCTCCTTACTGCCTTTGCCAACTACTTTTATAAATTCAATATCAAGGTAAAGATTTGACAGTTTAAGCTCCGTCAGTTCGGATACCCGCAGGCCGCAGCCATACAGCACTTCGAGTATAGCTTTGTTGCGCGCGCCTTCGGGTTTTGATACATCAATGGCGTCTATCAGTTTATTTATATCATTAATGCTTAAAGTATCCGGCAATTTTCGCTGTATTTTGGGAGATTCGAGCAGCTCCGAGGGGTCGCTTTTTATCATATCCTCCATCAGCAGGTATTTATAAAAGGCTTTTATTCCCGATAATATCCTGGCCTGGGATGATGGGATCATGCCAAGTTCGCTGGCCCACACAATAAATTGCCGTAAATGGGTTAGGGTAATGCTTTCCGGATTCAGCTTATCCGCTTGTATATCAGCAAATTGGTATAGCTTTTCTATATCCCGGCTGTACGCCTCGATAGAATTTTCAGAAAGCGACCTTTCCAACTTCAGATAGGCTTTGAAACCTTTTATTGCCGAACGCCAATCCAAATTGATTTTTTTTAATGTTTTTACTTAAGTTTGAACTGATGAAGATACAAATTATTAACGGCCCTAATTTAAACCTGCTCGGTGTACGTGAAAAATCGATTTACGGAAATACCGATTTTGAAACATACCTCGACGGCCTTCGCAAGCGTTATAATGATCTGACAATTGATTATTACCAGAGTAACGTTGAAGGCGAAATTATAAACAAACTGCACCAAATTGGGTTTAGTTATGACGGTATTGTATTAAACGCAGGGGCTTATACTCATACTTCCATCGCCATTGCCGATGCCATTGCTGCTATTAACACGCCGGTTATTGAAGTTCATATCTCCAATGTTTATAAACGCGAAGAGTTCAGGCACGTTTCAATGCTGGCCGCCAATTGCAAAGGTGTTATTGCCGGGTTCGGGTTGGATTCGTACTGTTTAGCTATCGAAGGCTTTTTAATTAAATAGATATATGCGCAGAACAATTAAATTAATCTCATTATTAATAGTATTAATTGTGATTTTCTCTGCATTTAACGGTTTTGCCCAATCTAAAGCAAAAAAGGCGGTAGTTACAAAAAGGGAATCTGAAAGAAAAGCGATGCATTCGCGCGATTCCCTGTTACATACGCTTAATAGGTCTGATACCTCCATAAACAGCCTGCTGCAACGTGTTGAACAATACACCACATCGTTTAACCAGATCAGCAATAACTTGGCTGATGGCATAGATACCGCTGACGTAAGCCAGGCCTTGCCGCCTGTTATTAAAAAGATCGATAAAATCAATAGTGTTTTCAAAACGCATAAATCAAGCACTTTACGTTATTTGTTTGTATTGCGGGATAACCTTGACCATATACAGGGCGTGCTTGATGGCTGGCAATCAGACCTGCAGGATGTTAATACCAAATTAGTAGAAAACCAGACCGACCTGCTCAAATTTACAAAAGACACCGTATTAAAGACAGTTCCTTCGGATAGTTTGGTAAGACGGACTTTTTTTGCGCAGTTAAGAAACGCGAGGCATATATGGCACGGCATTGATTCAATCAACCGGAGTGCTCTTTTAAAAGTTAACCTGCTGCAAGACAAAATAGCGATATCGTATACGAAGACGCTTGATGCAAGCGACCAGATCGATTCTAAAATAAAAGGATTTGCCATGAAGGCAATGGCGGGCGAATCTGGTTATATATGGGAATATGATCGCCAATATGCTGATTTTGGTTCAGCGTTAAACGGTACGATAAAACTTAACGTATTTCTGTTTAGTAACTTTCTAAAAAGCGAAACAGTAACACATTTAGCCGGGCTTGTATTTCTCATCCTGGTATTTAGCTGGATAATATTTAGCCGTACAAAGGTGTTAAAGACCAACGAAAACCCGGAACAAGTATTTACGGAGGCAAATTATATTTCTAAGAAACCAATTATATCATCGTTGCTGGTTGTAACTACAATAATCCCTTATTTTTATGTCCACCCGCCTACAGTTTTTTTAGAAACATTCTTTTTGGTTTCGATTATTTTATCTTTTATACTTATTCGTAAGGAGATACCTAAAGTGCTTTATAATTTCCTGGTCTCCATGTTCGCGATTGCAGTTGCATATAGCATCAGCAACTTATTCATAGAAATTTCAAACATCGACAGGTACTTTGTATTGCTTTTAAGCATCATTTCAATTGGCACCGGCCTTGTATTTTATAAAAAGCTAAAACAAGCGCCCGACGATCATCTGCCGTACACCGAGCTCGTTTTGAAAATATTTATTGCCATGCAAACGTTGTCATTGCTGCTTAATGTAACTGGCAGGTTTAGCCTGGCTAAAATAGCAGGGGTAACGGCTGTTTTTAATCTTTGGCTACTGGTGATACTTTACATCATAGTTAATATCATAGTACAGGCCTTGTTTTTGCAATTTCAAATAAAAAGGGGGCCTAACCATATAATAAACTGGATTGATTACAACCTGGTGCAAAAAAAATTCAAAAACACTTTGCTTGTCGCCGCGTCCCTGCTTTGGGTGTTTTTCCTGCTGCAAAATTTAAACATTGATGATTGGGTTAATGATAATATTGCAGATATTTTAAATGAATCCCGCAGTATTGGCGGCGCCTCATTCACTTTTGGGGGATTTGTTATTTTTATATTTGTGATCTGGCTGTCGTCTATAGCTTCAAAAGTTATAAGTTATCTTTATGATGTTTCGGCCCAGCGCGTTACCGATCTTTCTGTTTCGAAGAAGAAAAACCGGACCTCTGCCCTTATTATAAGGATGGGTGTCTTTTCGGTAGGCTTCCTGCTTGCAGTTGTTGCCTCTAATTTTCCTTTAGACAAGCTTACTATTATTATCAGCGCATTTGGCGTTGGCATTGGTTTTGGCCTGCAAAATATTGTAAATAATCTTGTATCGGGCCTGATTCTGGCATTTGAAAAGCCAATTAATATAGGCGATGTTATCCAGATCGATGGGCACATGGGCACCATGAAAGAAATTGGCATACGCTCGAGCAGGGTTGTAACAGGGGATGGTTCGGAAGTTATTATACCAAACGGCGACCTGATCTCGCACCAGGTGGTAAACTGGACATTGAGCAACAGCAACCGCCAGATCGAATTGCGGGTTATAACTGCTTATGGTGCTGATGTCAATAAGGTTACAGACGTTCTGAAGAATTTACTAAGTAACCGGGACGATATTATGACCAATCCCGGGCCTGCCGTTTTTGTAAACGATATGAACGAAAACGCTGTTGAATTTAAAGTCCTTTTTTGGGAAGCAGATATAAGCACAACCGGTACATTGAAAAGCAAGGTACTGACTGAAATCTATGAGGCTATCGGTAAAGAAGGAGTTCAATTGCCTTCTACTCAAAAAGATATTTACGTGCATTTTCCAGACGGCGTACCGTTAACTAACCCTGCGGAAAAAACAAGCGGGACAAAAGAGAAAGATTCCAAAACCACGGATGCTAAAAAAAATCCGCCGGGTCGAGCTCAGTAAAATGCCTTTTCTTTTTTATAAAAAAGGCCCATACTAAACTGCCTTTGTATATTCCTTTCAGGGGATAATGTTTAGTTTGCAGTTTTCTGTTTGCAATTTGCAGGCTACCGGCTTCTACTCCGGGAGTTCCTGCTTTCGGACTTTCGGACTTCCGGACTTTCGGACTCCTAAAAAGACTCCCCACAAAATTCTGGTGTGCACGGCTAACGGCCCAGGCGTCCTTACGTTTTCCTTCACCCAAAAAGCGGAAGATAGCCAATAGGTCCATCCATATCCTAATAGTTATAATAAATACGGCCCGCCAAAATGGCAAGTTATTTTGAAGCAGTAACAGGTTGTTCCTGAAATTAAGAAATGTTTTAAATGGGTTCTCCACGTTCAAGGTACCGCCGCCCAGGTGAAACACCTGCGATTCGGCGCAATACATCACTTTGTACCCAATGTTTTTTAAGCGCCAGCAAAGGTCGATCTCTTCCATGTGCGCAAAAAACCGGTCGTCGAAGCCATTTGCTTCCACCCAGCAATGTTTCTTTATGAACATGGCTGCACCGGTGGCCCAAAACACTTCGCCCGAGGTTTGGTATTGCCCCCTATCCTCTTCAATTTCATAAAACATCCTTCCACGGCAAAACGGGTACCCGAAGCAGTCAATAAATCCCCCGGCTGCGCCTGCATGTTCAAAATGGTCCCTTTGTGCAAATGCTTTTATTTTGGGGGCGGCTGCAGCTATCAACGGGTCGCTTTCCATTAAATTGATCACCGGCGCTATCCACCCCGGTGCAACCTCGACATCCGAATTAAGCAAAATAAAATAATCGGCCTCCACCTGTGCCAAAACCTTGTTATAGCCCCCGGTAAATCCATAATTCCGATCGTTTTGGATGATGCGGATTGATGGGTATTCTTGCTTTAAAAACTCAACGGAACCATCATTGGAAGCATTGTCGCCAACAATAATTTCAAGATTGGGCCATACAGAAGTCATTACAGAAGGAAGAAACTGCCGGAGATATTTAAGGCCGTTCCAGTTTAAAATAACTACGGCAACTTTAGGTGGTTGGTTCATTGGTTTATTAGTTCATTAGTTCATTTGTGTCTGTTTGTGAACTAAGATAGTCTGTCTTTGTAAAAATCATCTTGTTAATTAACTTATTTCGGTTCTTTAGTTTATTGGTCTGTCTTATTAGTTTGGTTGCCATATTTCGTATTTCACCCATGAACTAACGAATGTATTAGTCGCTCATTAGGTAAATTCGCTATCGCTGCGATAGGTATGCGCCCTGACCAATGAACTAATGAACCAGTGAACCAATGAACTAATGATGCGCCCTGACCAATGAACTAATGAACCAGTGGACTAATGAACATGTTCCGGCTTGATTTTCCATCTCCGGTGCGACCATAGCCAATATTCGGGTTTTTCTTTAATTAATGATTCAAGGTATTTCACGTGAATTTCGGTAATTTCAAAAGGTTTGGTTTGTTTGGGGTCTTCAACCAAGGGCACAAAGGTATAAGTATAATGGCCTCTTTTTATTAATTCAATTTTATAAAAAATCACCACACAATTGATCACTTTCGACAACTTCTCAACCCCCAGGAACACCGCAGTTGGCTGATTTAAAAAAGTCACGAAATGTTTAGCATCCCCGAGCGTTGGTGTTTGATCGGAAGCAAGGACTGTAAAAGTCAGCTCGTTTTTATATTCTATCATTTTACGAAGGGTCTGCCGCATGGATATCATCGTAGCCCCAAAACGTGAACGGGTTTTGTTAAAAAAATCGGTAAAAACTTCATTTGATTGCGGTTTATAAACGATCATTCTTCTTTTATCCGTCAAAAAGCCAAAGCTTAAACAGGCCATTTCCCAGTTGCCATAGTGCCCGGCAGCGGCAATAATACTTTTACCCTGGCCAAAATAATGCTCCATTACTTCGGGGTTTGTGCATATCATGCGGCGGCGAACAGATTTGGCCGACATGCTGACCGATTTTATAGTTTCCATCATCAGGTCGGCCATGTATTTGAAATATTTCCTTTCAATTATTTTACGTTCGGCAACGGTTTTCTCAGGGAAGGAATTGAGTAAATTTTCCCGTACAACTTTTCGCCGGTAACCAACCAGGTAATAGAGTATTACGAATAAAAGGTCAGCAATTAGGTACAGGAACCAGAAAGGCAGCAATGAAACCAAGTACAAAAAGAAGGTACCCAATCTTGAAAGCCCTTTTTTTATCATTATTTTCGACGGATTTTTGCTACAAACATAAAATATATGATTGAAAAAGGCGCTGTGCTACCTATGTTTTATCTCCCCCCGGTTGAATATTTTGTGAAATTGAATATGTACAAGCTTGGTATACTGATAGAAAGGGAAGAACACTTCCCCAAACAAACCTACCGTAACCGCGCCAATATCTATTCGCCCGATGGCATACTTGCATTAACGGTACCGGTAGTACGCGGTGCAAAAAATCATACCAAGATAAAAGATGTAAAAATCAGCCATGATTTCGACTGGCAGCGTTTGCATTGGCTAAGCCTGCAGGCTTGTTACCGCCGTTCCGCTTATTTTGAATATTATGAAGATGAGTTTGTACAATTTTATGAGAAGAAATTTCCATTCCTGTTTGATTACAATGAACAGCTTTTACGATTTATATTAAAATCAATAAAGTTAAAAGTTGATTTGAATTATACGGTTACCTACGAAGCCGAATACCCCTCTCTTATTGATCTCAGAAATTCTATGAGCCCCAAAAAGGAAGCAGATTTTAACCAAAAAGCCTACTTCCAGGTTTTTGAAGAACGTAAAGGCTTTCAGAAAAATCTGAGCATTGTCGATCTGCTGTTTAACCAGGGGCCGAATGCAGTTAATTATTTGTGATGCTGCCATTTTCTCATCATCGTTAATATTTGCAACAATGACGTTACGATACTCATTCTAAACAATTTCTGATGAACTTTGTATGATTATTGTGCTTCGTACACGTCCAAGGTTTTAAATAATGCATAAATTCACATCAGCTAAAATATTTTTCTGCCTCGCTGTATTGCTGTTTGTTGCAAAGCCATTTTTAGGCTTTACCATGTTCAGCCGTGTACACCCTCCTGCTGTTGACAACATTTTTGTAAAAGCATTTACCAAACGTAAGCTTGAAGACCCCGAAAACAGTAATTTGAGTGCAAGCGCAATTCAAAAAAAATTAGCCGAACCAGTCCAGGCTTTTATTTTACGCTTCTCTTTTCTTTTATGTATTATTTTCCCGGTAGTTTATGCCGCAGGCCTTAATATAAACAAGCGATTTCTGCGCAGGCTTCAATTAAGCCTCTCGCCAACTCAGCCTGCATGGCTGCTTAACGGTAAACTCATCATTTGATATTCTTGTCTTAACCGCGCTCTGC
>Ga0207060_10194_pt1 | contig 21967 bp, 13 predicted proteins | sample Alteio_BWMinCont_30_FD_153270 | JGI IMG/M metagenome (GOLD analysis project Ga0207060, IMG submission 153270) | Enriched cells from forest soil in Barre Woods Harvard Forest LTER site, Petersham, Massachusetts, United States -... | ecosystem: Environmental > Terrestrial > Soil > Temperate forest >...
TTTCCGATTCAAGGCCCGGCGTAGTATGCACCGAAGCGATAGGCTGCAGGCGAAGCGATTTGACCATATTCAACGCTTTGAGCTGTTGCGCGCCATGTTTTTCAAGGAAAGCGGGCAGTTTCTTCTCCAGCGCCACGGGATCAGCCCCGGGGCGTAGCTTAATATACGAGCACATAAAGTTATTGCCGGCATACTGCGAATTATTAAGCAAATACTTGCCGAAACCGCCGCTGCGCATCGTAACAAAAATATTAGCGGTAATATGCGTTTTGCCCAGGCTCTCGTCGACCACGCCGTTTACTTTGAAATCGTGCTTGCCGTAAGCGTTATCGATGGTGATGACTTTGCCCACCGGGTCCGCGCTGCCAAACAGCTTGAGAGCCGTCGGCTTCGATAATACGATGGAATAGGGCTGGGCCAGGATATCCTTTGTGTTTTTGCCGTAAACAAAATGGTATGTCAAAACGTCGAAAAACGTAGAATCGACATAAACCAGGCCGCTTTCATCAAACGACTTATCCTCATACCTCAGCATACTGCTGCTGTTGCCGATCATGTACGACGAGCAAAGGCGTGCATATTGCACCACTTCGGGAAAATCGCGCTTTATGGCAGGCGCTGTTGGCGGCGAAACGGTTGCCATTTTGTGCTGGTCGCCGGTAAGGCCAAGGGTGGTAATAACGCGGTAAATATTTTGCGCGTCGCGGTGATGTTTGTCGTAGCTGTATTGGTCCTGCACATAAAGCAGGATATACAGGCAGCACAAGGTGCCCACGGCAAGCCCGAAAATATTAATGAGGCTGAACATTTTGTTCTTCAGCAAAAAACGCATGGCGGTTTTAAAATAACTTTTAAGCATAGCTGATACTTTAAATAAGTGACCGGTCGCGTAAAGCCGGTCAATATAAATACCAAATAATTATTTTATTGTATATCAGTAATTTATGGGGTCAATCAAACTACTAATGCGTTCGTTTTTGATACAATGGGTGTTCGTTAGTGATTAGAGGTTGGAGATTAGTTCGGAAAGTCCGAAAGTTCGACCGCGTGCCGCAATAGCTTTAGCGGTGGCACAAAGAAGATCTGGCTGGCATTATTGTTATTAATACCTTATTTAACCTTTCTGTCCCACTAATTCATTATTTGTCACATTTTTAAAAAGCGTAAATTCCCAGCCTGTATCATTGTATCGAAATACAAAGACAATGAAAGTCAAAATCAGAAAATATGAACAATTGCTCTTCGCCCTTTTGGCGATGATGGCGATCATCAATTATATTTTACAGCGCTTACACCTGGCGGCGGCTTATGTTACCGGGTTCGAGATGTATAATGGTACCCACAACAAACCTTTGAGCATACCAAAAAACACTACAAAATTAGCGTTCGAACAGTATAAAAATCTGCACCACAGCGTTGCTTTTAATTACCAGGCCTATATGTTGCTGCCGCGTATTGGCGTGGTGCTGTTATTTATGGCGGTTTATTGCTGCCTCAATTTTTTTACCATCCCGCAATTGCGGCGAAGCTATAGGTCGTTTTTTATTTACCCCTGGGTTTTGTTTCAAATATTGGTATTAGGCTACCTGCTTGCCCTTGGGGTAAACGTGGCCACCTGGTATGCGCACCCGGCCTGGAATAATTATGGGGAGTTTCAGTTATTTGCTTTTTTTGGCTATAATGAAACGCCCTTAACTAACCTATGGGCCGGGTTCAGCAGCGCACTGATATTTTTAGCCGTTTATGGAACTTATGCCGCCATTAGGGAATTTGTAATATACCGCATCGAAAATTCAGGCCCGAAAAGCAATTACCGGGTACTTATCGCCAATCAAATTGCGGCTTCCTTTTGTATCTTTTTGCTGCTCCCGGCCCTGGCATCGTATGTGCTCATTATTAAAGATGACAGTATTTACCGGGCTTATTTTGTTTTTATACCATCGGTTATATTCATCTATTTCAGTAATACGTATTGGCTTTTTCCGCGCTTTGCCGGCACGCGGGGCATTTCTTTTCAATTTGGCTGGCGGCTTGCGGTTTCTACCTTCGTTTATGCCTTTCCCTTTGCTTTATTTGGCGGCAAAGCAGGGGGCGTAATGCCAAACATCTGGGTGATCAACTGGATAGTTCAACTTGCTATAGTTACGCCAATTACCTGGATGCTTTACCTGCAGCGGAAGGATGAAATAAGAGAGTTGAGGGGCGCCGAAATGGCATTGTCCAAATCGACGGCAAATTTGCAGTTCCTGCGGTCGCAGATCAACCCGCACTTTTTATTTAATGCGTTGAACACGCTTTATGGCACGGCCCTGGTGGATGGTTCCAAAAGAACGGCCAACGGCATACAAATGCTGGGCGATATGATGCGGTTTATGCTGGATGACAACCACCTCGATTTTATCCCCTTGAGTAACGAGATCAGCTACCTGAAAAATTATATCGCCCTGCAAAAATTGCGCATCCAGGATTCGGACCAGATCAATATCAGCGAGCATATAACTGTTGACGATTGCGGGTACCAGATCAGTCCGATGCTGCTGATCCCTTTTGTGGAGAACGCTTTTAAATACGGGATAAACCTGAACGAACGGTCATGGATCAGCATTGAACTAACGTGCGATAAAACCGGTATCTGCCTGAAAGTGCGGAACAGTTTGCATAGCGCAGAAACTAACGACCCGGAAAAAAAACATGCCGGTATTGGCCTCCAAAACGTGAAGGAACGGTTAATGCTTTTTTATGAAGGACGGCACCAGCTCAGCTATGGGCCGATAGGGAACGAATATATTGTTGAACTGATGATAAAACCAGGAACCCATAAGTGATGAATAAACTGCAGGCCATAGCTATAGACGATGAGCCCATCGCATTGGAGGTTGTAAAAAACTTGCTGGGCGAGGTGCCGTTTGTTGAGTTGGTGAAATGTTTCACCAAAGCGATAGACGCCATTACCTTCCTGCAGGAAAATACCATCGACCTGATATTTCTGGATATTAAAATGCCGGGCCTGTCGGGCATTGAATTCCTCAGGTCGCTGCCAAAGCCGCCGATGGTGATATTCACAACTGCTTACAGCGAACACGCGGTGCAAAGCTTTGAGTTGGATGCCATCGACTACCTGCTGAAGCCGTTTTCATTGGCGCGGATGTTAAAGGCCTGCAATAAAGCTTTTGAGCTATACCAACTGAAGAGCAACAATAAACAAGCTACCCCGGAATTATTACCCGTCATATTTATAAAGAGCGGCTACGAACAGGTAAAAATTGACCTCGCCGACCTGCGCTACGTGGAAAGCGTGGGCAATTATATCCGGTTCCACCTGGGGGCGCAAACTATTGTTTCGCGCCTTACGATGGCCGAGGCAGAAGCGCTGCTGCCGGGGAAGGCTTTCGTTAGGGTGCACCGGTCGTTTATGGTCGCGAAAGCAAAAATAACCAAAGTGGATAAACGAAGTATATGGCTGGATAAAACCGAAGTGCCCATTGGCGCATCCTATGCAACTGAAATTGAAAACCTGCTAAAATCAGCCCCAAATAAAGGTATCACCGTAAAATAAAATCAAACCATGATCCGCAAAAAATTAATGACAATTTTATTGTCAACGGCATTTGCTTTGCCCGTTTTTTCCCAGCAAATAAAGCAAAATACACCAGCCTACAACGCTATAATTAAAGGCATTGTGGTTGATACCAGCGTCAATCTCAAGCTAAAAGATGCTGTGGCAATCGTATTAAACAGCAAAGACTCCATCATACGCCAGTTTACCAGGACGCAGCAGGATGGCAGTTTTTTGATGAACGGATTGCAAAAGGGCAGCTATATCCTTTACGTTTCGTACCCGGGCTATGCGGATTATTCTGAAAAATTCAGTTTGGATTCCAGCCGGATGAGTAAAGAGTTTGGCATGATCGGCATGACCCTGAAAGCCAACCTATTGAAAGAAGTGATCATCAAGGGAACGGTATCGGCCATCAAAATAAAGGGGGATACTACCGAATATAACGCCAAAGCCTATAAGTTAAGCCCGAACGCTAAAGTTGAGGATTTGCTAAAACGGCTGCCAGGCATTCAGGTGGACAAGGATGGCAAGATCACTGCCGAGGGAGAAACCGTCAATAAGGTGCTGGTTGACGGGGAAGAATTTTTTGGTGATGACCCTACGCTGGTGACCCGGAACCTGCGTGCCGATATGGTGGATAAAGTGCAGCTGTTTGACAAGAAAAGCGACCAGGCCACCCTAACCGGTATGACTGACGGCAAAACAGATAAAACCCTGAACATTAAACTTAAGGCAGATAAAAACAGCGGCTATTTCGGCAAAGCTGACGCGGGAATCGGCTCCGATGGCTATTACCGGGGGCAGCTGATGTTTAATGCCTTTAATGCCAAGCAAAAGATCTCGGTTTACGGGATCGCAGGCAACGATGGCAAAACCAGCCTCGACTGGCAGGATAATGCCAAATACGCTTCCTCGAATATTGACATATCCCAACCCGGGATGATGATAGACCTGGGCGGTTATGATGAGTTGGAGTCGTTCAGCGGGCATTATAGCGGGATGGGTTTGCCTGTTGCACGTACAGGGGGCGCGCATTACGATAATAAATGGGACCACGATACTTTAAGCATCAATGCCAATTATAAGATCGGGGAACTGACTGTAGATGGCACCAACGATGTACAAACGCAGAATAATATCCCGACAGGCAGCCTTAACAGCAATTCGGATCAAACTTTTCACAACCATATTTTCCGGCAAAAAACGGACGGCGTTTTCCAGGTGAAGCCGGACAGCACTTCGAGTATCAAGATAACCTGGAACGGGGGCATCAAAAACACCCAACAGGATAACAACACCTTTGCCACCACTGATAACGAAACAGGTTTGTTACTGAATGACAATTTATTAAACAGCTCGTCAAACACCGGTCAGCAGAACCTTACGGGAGGTGTGTTGTACACTAAAAAATTAAAAAAGATTGGCCGGACCTTTTCTTTAAACCTGATCGGCACGGTCAATAAAATTAACACCACGGGGTATTTAAATTCAAAGATCAACTTTTATACAAACGGGCTGCCGGATAGCTCGCAGCTGACCGACCAGTTTAAAACCAACATTACTACTAACAACGCGGTGAATGCCCTTTTGAATTACTCCGAACCTTTATCAAAAGTAATGTTAATGATGGTGAGTTATGGATTCGCCTCGGGGAGCAGCGCGTCTGACCAAAGTACATTCAACCGCTTGCCGGGCGGGGGGTACGACGTTTTGGACAGCCTGTACAGCAATAATTTTAAGGTGAAGCAGCTGACCAACCAGGCCGGCATCAGTTTCAACTTCGTTAAAGATAAAACGATGTTAACCTTTGGCAGCAAAGTAAGCAGCGTTGATTTTCGCGAGCTGGATGTTTACTCGAAAAGCAATTTGAACCGCAATTTTAAGCTTTGGAACCCTCAGCTCAGCTTGCAGTACCACATTTCGCAGCAAACATCTATCAGGCTGAACTATGAGGGCAATTCAAATGAGCCAACGGTAGCGCAGCTACAGCCAGTGCTCATCAACAACGACCCGTTAAACATTACGCAGGGCAATCCTAATTTAACGCCATCGTTTACCAACCGCCTTTTTGTTGGTTACCAGTCGTACAACCCGTTAAACGGCCAGCTTATCGGTGTGTTTACCGGGTACCAGTCCATCGCCAACCCGGTAGTGAGCAACCTGGCCACCGATTCTGCCGGCAGGACGATCAACAGGTTTATCAACCTAAATAACGAAACTACCAGGAACCTTAACTTTTCCGTCTTCTACGACCGTAAAATTAAACCCCTCGACATGATGGCCGGTATTAACCTCAACATTAACGGGAACACTTATTACGACATTTCAAATAACGACCTGAACCGGACCGATTACACCGTTTATACCCTGCAGGCCAGGTTCAACAAATTTGTGGCGAACGTTTACGAATTCAATGCCAGCCTCGGCCCCACTTACACTGTAAGCGGGTCGTCTTTACAGCAAAATATCAATAATAACGGGCGGGGCTTTACCGGCAACGGCGACTTTACGGTTTACCTGCCGGCGAAATTCCAACTGTCCGCCAACGCTAATTATCAATACAACAGCAAAACCGGCACATTTAATACTGATTTTTCCAGGCTGATCATTAACACCTCCGTCAATAAGCTATTTCTTAAAGACCAAACGCTAAAGCTTTCCTTGTCCGGCAACGACCTGCTGAACCAAAATACCGGGTTCAACAGGAATGTCGCCGGCAACCTCATCACGCAAAGCAATTACACCACCATACGGCGGTATTTTATGCTCTCCCTCACTTACGACTTTAATAAAACCGGCGGCGATAAAACAAAAAATAACTAAACTCATGAAAAAACTGATCTTAACCCTAAACATCATAGTTGCTATCAGCAGCGCTTTGTATGCGCAAAACGTGCGGTTCGTTCGCTCGGGAATTATCACCTGGCAAAAAACTGTTAATATGTATGCCATCATACAGCGGGGCATCGACAAGGAAAATGCCCTTTTAAAACCGGCCTTCGAGGCTTATAAACAGCAACACCCGCAGTTTAAGCAACTGGAAAGCACGCTGATGTTCGGCGATAATAAAACCCTGTTTACCCCGGTTGCAAAGGCCGCATCGGTTACCAGCTTTTTTAACGACCCGCAAATAGCCATGCAAAACAATATCGTTTATGCCGACCTAACCACCCGGCAGCAAACAAGCAAACGCAAGGTGTTTGATGATACCTACCTTTTGCGGGATAGCCTGCAGCCTATCAAATGGAAGTTTACGGACGAAGTGCGCGATATAGCCGGTTATCCCTGTCACCGGGCAAACGGCCTTATCCTCGATTCTGTTTACGTGGTTGCATTTTATACCGATAAGATCCCCGTTTCCGGCGGGCCGGAATCGTTCAACGGCTTACCGGGCATGATCCTGCAGGTGGCGCTCCCCCGCGAAAATGTGAGCTGGATAGCCACGAAGGTTGAAGAAGTTGATTTACCGCCCGGTTCAATTGTTCCGCCAACAGGTGGCAAGGTCATCAATTATCACGAATTGCTGAATAAACTGAGGGAGGTTTTTAAAGGGAACCCGCAAGGGGAAATGGCGGATTTGAGGGGGTTTTTGTTGTAGGGGGTGTTGGAGATTAGTCCGAAAGTTAGTAAAGTCCGGAAGTCCGAAAGAAACTGCAACGGACGTTTTGGCAACAGATAACTTAAGGTAGATAGAAGAGTAATAGCTAACAAAGAGTCGCAATGACGGTTTGATGGATTTTTGCGGGTTAACTTAAAAACTGCACGCGAACCTGCAGACGCTGCAAATACCCAATGCACAACTCCAAAAATAACCTCCCAATTAATTAGTTTTTCCTGTAACACTCCGGCTCCAACCGTCGTCTTATAGCTATGAAATTAATACAAGTACTTTTTTTGACCTTATTTACGCTATTTCTGTTCAACATTGCCCATGCACAAACTGCGGGCGGCAAAATTTCGGGGTTAGTTTTAGATGATACAAAAAAACCGCTCGACGGGGCAACCGTGATCTTGCTTATCGCGAAAGATTCTTCAGTTGTAAGCAGCCAGCTTGCGAATAAGGATGGCAGCTTTGCCTTTCAAGACTTAAAGGATGATACTTACCTAATAAAGGCCACCTTTATAGGCTTTAAAAATTACATTAGCAGCAATGTGGTTTTGAGCCAGCAGCAACCGGTTACCTTACCGGCATTTAGTTTGTCGCCAACCGGGAAAATGCTGAATGAAGTAGCCGTAACTGCCAAAAAATCATTCATCGAGCAAAAAATTGACCGCACGGTGGTTAATGTAGGCGCGTTGATCTCCAATACCGGCACCAACGCTTTGGAAGTGCTGCAAAAAACACCTGGCGTGCAGGTAGATGCTGACGGCAACATTACCTTTAAGGGAAAAAGCGGGGTTTTGGTAATGATAGATGATAAACCTACCTATCTGTCGGCGGCAAACCTGGCTACTTACCTGAAGTCGTTGCCATCGTCGTCGTTAGACCAGATAGAGTTGATGGATAATCCGCCGGCTAAATATGATGCTGCGGGAAATGCGGGCGTCATCAATATCAAAACCAAAAAAAATACCATTAGGGGATTTAATGCCGTAGCATCTGCCGATTATGCGCAGGGTTTTTATGGCCGCACGAATGAGAGCATCAACATGAATTACCGCATTGATAAAGTTAACCTGTTTGCCAACCTTGATTATAATGAGCAGCACACTTACAGGCGGCTGGAAATTGACCGGGATTATTTGGATGCGAACGGCGACCCGACCTCATCGCTAAAGGATATTTCGTATTTCAGGCCGACCAGTTATAATACCAATATCAAGGCGGGAATGGACTTTTTTGCGACACCCAAAACAACCTGGGGCATTGTATTTACCGGCACGATAGAACACGACCATGACAGCAGCCCGGTGTATAGCCTGTTATATGGCCAAAACGGCGGATTGGATTCGACCATCAACACCCTCAATACATCCAAAAACAGCTTTAACAGTAAAGGCATAAACCTTAACTACACTCACAAATATGACAGTACCGGCAGGCAACTTACTTTCGACCTGGATTATATCCGCGATATGTCGAACAGCAACCAGTTGTTTGTAAATAATACTTTTTTGCCCGACGGCGCTTTGACAAATTCTACAATCCTGACCGATAATTTGCCGGCTACCATCAATATTTACTCCGCAAAAGCGGATTATTCGCACCCGCTTAAAGGCAAAGCAAAAATTGAGGCGGGCGTTAAAAGCAGCTATGTAAATACCGACAACGCCGCCAATTACTTTAACGTGGTTAATGGGGTAAGCACTATTGATTATAACAGTACCAACCGGTTTTTGTATAAGGAGAATTTAAATGCGGCTTATGTAAATTTTAATAAAAACTTTGGCCGCTTCTCGCTGCAAACAGGCCTGCGGGTGGAGAACACCAATGGCGACGGGCACCAGCTGGGCAATGCCGAGCGAGCCGATTCATCGTTTATTAACCATTACACCGACCTGTTCCCGACAGCGTACCTTTCATACAACCTGGATACAGCAGGCCATAACGTGATGGTTGCTTCGTATGGCCGCCGGATAGGTCGGCCCAATTACGGCAGCTTAAACCCTTTTACCTTTTTTGTTGACGAGTTTACCCAGTTTTCGGGCAACCCATTTCTGAAACCGCAGTTTACCGATAATTATAAGCTGGCCTATAGTTTCCGCAGCCTGTTCACTGTGGCGCTTGCCTATAATTATACCACCGACGTGCAGGGCGAAACTATTCACCGGGATGGCGACGTATTTATCAGCACCCAGGGCAATATAGGGCAGCAAAAAACGCTCGATATTTCCGCCAATACCAATTTTTCTCCCACCAAGTGGTGGACGATTAATTTATATGCCGAGGTGTACAAAAATACTTACCAGGGGGCATTTTATACGGGCTACCTCAACCAATCGGAGGTAACTTTATCAGGCAATGGTAATAACCAGTTTACCATATCGCCTACCTGGAGCGCTGAATTAAGCGGTTTTTTTGATACAGGCGGCACTTATGGCCAGTTTATTACGCTGCCCAAAGGCATGCTTAATGCAGCTATCCAGAAAAAAATACTGAACAATAAGGGCAATATCAAGTTAACGATGCAGAATATGTTGCAGTCCTTTAGCCCGCGCGGCACCATTACCAATATTGTAGATGCGACTGCAACTTTCCACAACACACTGGATACCCGGGTGGCAACCCTTGCATTTACCTATAGTTTCGGCAATTCGAACAATAAACCTCAAAAACGCGAGACCGGCGGCGCCGAGAGTGAGCAGGGGAGAGCGCATTGATTTCGGATTTCGGAATTTCGATTTCGGAATTTCGATGTCGAGTTTTAAAAGTCTCCCCTACCGGGGGATTATTCACACTGTCATTTGTTTTTTAATGGCGTGAATGAGAGCTTCGCCGTTTAGAGGGGGCTAAATGTTCAGACTTCAGCAGCAATCATTTAACAATTTGATAAAACTATAAGAACAGACATATATATTTGGCACTCGTATCTTGGTGAATTAAATTAATTGCCGGTTTGCCATCCGGCAATATTTAAAATATTTATGTCGCAGCCTGTCGCCTCCAACCGCTTTCAAAAAATATATTCCAGCCCGGCCTGGGTGCTTGTGGCGGCCTTTGGCACCTATTTTTGCATGTATGGGTTTCGTAAACCCTATACGGCCGCAACTTATACCAACGCGGTTTACTTTGGCATTAATTATAAGTTTTTGCTCATTATTGCACAAACAATAGGGTATGTTATTGCCAAGTGGGCAGGCATAAAAATAGTATCTGAAATTAAGCGCGAACGGCGCATTGCGGCCATTATTGGTTTTATTGCATTTGCTGAATTAATGCTGCTGCTGTTTGGCCTGGTGCCACGCCCCTGGAATATTGTTTGTTTGTTGTTAAATGGCCTTTCGCTCGGCGTAATATTTGGCCTGGTGCTTGGTTTTTTAGAGGGGCGTAAAAATACTGAGTTCTTAATTGCCGGCTTATGCGCCAGTTTTATAGTGTCGGATGGGGTATCAAAATCCGTTGGCACCATGCTGCTTGGCATTGGCGTTACCGAAAAATGGATGCCTTTTTTTGCCGGCCTTGTTTTCGTAGTTCCAACGTTGATCTTTATTGCGATGCTTGCCATCGCTCCTCCGCCATCTATAAGAGATATAGAAAACCGTTCTGCGCGCGAACCTATGACTGCGGCCGACAGGTGGCATTTTTTCAATAAGTATGCGCCCGGTCTTACCGGCATTATATTGGTTTATTTGTTTGTAACGCTGCTGCGGAGCGTCCGTGCGGATTTTGCCGTGGAATTATGGTCGGGTTTGGGGTATCACCAAACGCCGGCATTGTTTACACAGTCCGAATTACTGGTGTCTTTTGGGGTCATCATCATTATAGGTTCCGCCGTCATAATAGCAAACCACTTTAAAGCCTTTCAATTTTCTTTGCTCATCAGCTTTACCGGGTTCGCAATATTGTTATTCACAATACTTGGGCTTAATAACGGGCTTGGCAAATTTCCATTTATGGTATTAATAGGCCTGGGGGTTTACATGCCTTATGTTGCCGTGCACGCCATAGTATTTGAGCGCCTGATAGCTGTAACCAAAGAACGCGCTACTGTTGGTTTCCTGATGTATATTGTTGATTCAGTGGGTTACACGGGGTATATCGGTTTAATGCTATTGCATTATTTTATCCCGCCGGGCAGCAGCATACTGCTTATTTTTATCGATATGTGCGTATATCTTGGCGTAGCCGGACTATTGCTGATAATATTTTGCTACCTGTATTTTAAAATCAAGTTAGAAAATAAGGGGCAATCGGCTGCACAATTATCCGCCGGGTAAATTGGGGCTGAACGTTTTGGAATGCAAAATTTAAGTCATAGGTTTATTCCGTAAAATAAACGGATTATAAACAGCAATCAAAACAAACCAAAAATGAAAAAGCTAAGCTTAATTTTTACTGTAGTCCTGGCGCTATTAATGTCGCTAACCGTTAAAGCACAAACTGTTGCTGCTGCTGCCAGTACCACTACCGCTCCCGCCGACTATTTCCCCGGCAAATGGAACGTGATAGTAAAAGGTACACCCAATGGCGATGCCAAAATGACTTTTGTTATTGAAAGGAAGGACGGCAAGTTAGCAGGCGCTGTGCAGGATTCGACTGGTAAGGAAATGACAAAAATTACATCTATCGATGAAAAAGACAAGACAATCACCGCTGCTTTCACCGTCCAGAGCTACGATGTTACGCTAACGCTTGAACCTGTTGATGCCGATGATGTTAAAGGCAGCCTGATGGGCATGTTTGCCGCGACAGGCGTGCGGGTAAAAGAGACTAAATAACAACCGATACGTCCTGGCTCAATTTCAATTTTTCTGCCTGTTACAGCGGCAGCGAATAGTAGAACGCAGCGCCTTTTCCGGGCTTGCTTTCGGCCCATATTCTGCCGCCAAGCAGGGTGATAAATTCACGGCTTAGCGTCATGGCCATGCCAGCGCCGCGGTCGCGTGATTCCTGTTGCCGGAACGTAAACAGGTTGTTTAGTTGATTTTCCGTCATTCCATCCCCTTCGTTGCTGACGGCTACGACAACCTCCCGGCCATCCGTTTTTGCCGTAATCTTGATGACACCATGCAAAGGGGAATATTTTACAGCGTTGTGGATGAGGTTGCGGTTGATGAACTGTATGATCTCGCGGTCGCCTTTTATTGTTTGCTGCGGGCCGACGAGGTTGTTTAAAATAAGCTGCCTCGCGTCTAAAGCATGTTTGAACATAACGGCCGACTGCGCTACCAGGTCATGAAGATTGAGATCTTCGGAAATAAACTGGTATCCTGTCAATTGTTTTTTTATCCACTGCAGGATGTTATCGAAGGTAAGGAGGATATTCTGCACATCGTTTTCTATCTGGTCGAAAGATCTCAGCCTTATTTCTTTGTCGAGGTCTTCTTCCCTAAGCAGGCTGATCATGGTGAGGGTTTGGCCTAAGGGCGCCCTGAAATCATGGGCAAGCATACTGAGCAAGCGGCTTTTAAACTCGTCTTCCTGTTGAAGCACCTGGTTCTGGCTGCTAATCTTTTCATTTAGCTGCTGCAATAATTTTTTCTGCTTGCGCGACCGCAGATAAACGTTTATAATGGTGAGTGTAGTTATGATGCCAAGCACACTGGCTACAATAAACCAGCTTTGTTTTTTTCGGTCGAGCGTATTGAGCTGGTTCAGCTTTTCGAGCCTTTCCTGGTCCTCGTTATACTTTACGTAATCACCCAGGAAGCTGTTGTTGCTGTCGTTCTGTTTGTCGAGCGCCTCAATTAGCAATTTGGCGGTTGCAGCCTGTTTAGCAGCGTCGTGTTTTATTTGATAAACCTGCAGGATAGATTTCAGGATGTCGATCTTCCAGAAGGCGTAGTCATTTGCACCTGCTGTGCGGTAAATTTGCAGGAAGCAGCGCAGGGCATCGTCCGGCTGGTGAACAGCAAGGTAGTAGGATCCGTAAAGATCAAGGCCTTCCAGCTCGTGGTAGTCCCACCGGTGCTTCCGCGCCAGCGTAAGCGACTGTATGATAAGCGCCTTTGCCGCCGGATAATTTTTATCGGCTAATAGTAATTTGGCCCTTTCCTGCATTAAAAAAAGCAGGACACGGTCGTCGGCAGACTTTTTGGCGATCTTTTCGGCCTTATCGATGTAAATAAAAGCCGAATCAGCTTTAATTCCTCCCAGTTCTACATAATTAGCATACAACATGCTCAATACCGAATCTGTTTTTACCCGCCGGCCCATGTACAATGCCCGCCTGGCGAATTCCACCGTCTTGCCGCTGTCGCTGGTAAAGCTGTAGCTGATGGACGAATTCATAAGCATCTGCGCCATTTCGCCGGTGTCAGGGAGTTGCGCATAAACCTCGTATGCTTTGCTGTAATAATTCAGCGACTGGCTGTAAAGGCCTTTTAAACTCAGGCCGATGGCGATATTCGCCAATGCATCGGCCCTGCCCCTGGTATCGCCTAAGCGTTCGGCAATGCGATTTGCTTTTATCCCATAGTAAAAGCTGCTGTCGGCACTTTCCATGTGAATCAAAAACCCGACCTTATTCATCAGCCTCATAACCTGCAGGCTGTCTTTGGAAACGCGTAATTCCCGCTTTAACTGTTCCAGTTCCGTGTTTTGCCCCCGGGCAAAAATTGCTATAAAACAGGCTATAAAAACTAATAAAACCGTTTTCCATAGCCGCAAGGCCGGAACGCCTAAACCCGGGTGATCGCTCATACATAGTTAAACGAAAAGGAGTGGGTTAAGTTTATCACTTTTGGAGATTCACGCATATCATGACTGTATAATTACCCATACTTTTTCTCAATTTAAACGCAGGTAATTATAACAACGACAAAAATCGCCGGCCCTGAAAAATAATAACAGCAAGCGGCGCATTAGTTAACCGTTAAAATTTAAACATCATGATAAAAAGTTACTTCAAATTAGGGTTCCGGAACCTTGTAAAAAACAAGCTCTCGTCGGTAATTAACATACTTGGTTTGGCGCTGGCCGTAGGCTGCTGCCTGGTTGTATTCCGGTTTTTTGACTGGTCAATGCACATGGACAGCTTTCACAAAAAACGGGACAAGCTTTTTGTAGTCGAAAGAATTTCTGAGCAAAACGGCAACCAGCAGTATTGGGGTAATTCGCCTGAGCCGATGGGCCCTATGCTGAAGGCTGATTTTCCGCAGGTGAAAAATTTTGCGCGGCTGCGGGATTTTGACGTTATAATAAAGCAAAAGGACAATGTTTTCAGGTCGCAGGTAAGTTTTGTTGATAATAGTTTTTACCAGATGTTTGATTTTCCGGTAAAATGGGGTAATAAACAACAGTTTACCGGCGAAGACGGCATCGTGTTAACAAACGAGATATCCCAGATGCTTTTTGGCCAGCAAAACCCGGTCGGGAAAAACCTGGTAATACGGTTTAGTAAAAATGACAAAGAAATATTGGCAAACTTTACGGTTAAAGGCGTGCTGGAAGACCGCCCCATCGACGCGTCGTTTTATTTCTTCGCACTTGTTCCCTACCAAAGGATGCAAGCCCTTGGTATGGATTCCCCTGGCGACTGGAAAGAGCGTGTAAGTATGACATTCCTGCAAGGCGACAACAGCACATCATTAACCTCGCTGAAACAGGATAAATATTTAAAGCTATACAACGATGCCAACAAGGTTGATAAAATTGTCGCATATAATTTTCAGTCGTTAACAACCATGAATTTTCATGCATACAAGGTGCAGCCGCTTCGCTTTTCTTCTACGCCGATAGTTGGCTATATCATGCTGCTGGTTATAGCCATCGCAACGCTTTTAATAGTTTACTTCAACTATACAAATATTGCTATGGCTTCGGCATCGGCCCGGCTGAAAGAGATAGGGGTTAGGAAAGTAATGGGAAGCGGCCGGAAACAGATCATCGTTCAATTTATTACCGAAAACCTTATCCTTTGCACGTTTGGGGTATTGGCCGGGCTGCTTTTGGCCGAAACCATCTTCCTGCCATGGTTCAGCCGGTTGAGCAACGTCGACCTTGCCAAAAACCTGTTTACAAATTATCGCACCTGGGTGATGTTAGTTATGCTGATCATCATATCGGCATTGAGTGGATCGGCTTACCCTTCGTTTTATATATCGGCGTTTAAACCGGTAGATATTATGAAAGGGAACAGTAAAATGGGCAGTAAAAACCGTTTCAGAAAGGTGCTGCTCAGTTTTCAATTCTTCCTTACGTTTTTGGCTATTTCAACGACGTTCGCAATTTTGCAGGAAACAAAGAAGATCAACGCGAGGCCCTGGGGGTATAACCCTTCGGATAATGTGGTGGTGACCCTGGATAAATCCACCAATTTCGAGGCATTTAAAAACCAGCTGAAAACCAGTAATAAGGTGAGATCAGTTACCGGGTCGGTGCAGTCTCTTGGCAACTACACTACGCAATTGGTAATAAACGCCGATGGGAAAGATCAAACCGTACAAGGCTTAAATGTTTTACCCGGCTTTGCAACCCAGTTAGGCGTTAACATAAACAAAGGCCGGGACCTGGCCGCCGACTTCGGTACCGACCAAAGCTCTTCGGTTTTGGTAAATAAAGCTTTCCTGCAACAAATGCACTGGGCATCAGGCATCGGGAAAACCATTATGTACGAAAAACGCAGGTACGCCATCGTAGGCGAGGTAAGCGATTTTCATTATCAAAACTTTCAAACACCAATCGGCCCTTTAGTTATGATGGGCTGCAAACCAAGTGAGGTAGGCTACGTATATGTTAAAACTGCGCCCGGCCTGTTCACGGCCGGGCATGAAGAAGTAGAGAAAGTATGGAAGAAAGTAAATCCGAATTTACCCTTCAACTACTATTACCAGGATTCGGTGTTTGATTTTTATTTCCATTTATTCGTGCAGGCTTCACAAATACTTGGGGCAGCCTCATTTATTATGATCGTTATTTCCATTACCGGGATATTCGGGCTGGCTTTGCTGATATTAAGCAAAAAAATGAAGGAAATATGCGTACGGAAAGTGCTTGGCGCCGGGATGGGCAATATCATTTACCTGGTAAACAAGGAATTTATAGCGGCCATCGGTTTCGCTATTTTGTTTGGGATACCAATGGCATGGTACGTCACCCGGAATTTATTTGACCAGGTGACGCCCGAATCAAAGGTTTCCGTTTACCCGATTATTCTGTCCCTGGCAGGCCTGCTGATCATGAGTTTGATCAGTGTTTCATGGCACATATTCAGGGCACATACGGCAAGCCCGGCGGAATATTTGAAGGATGAATAATGGGAAATAGTTAGTGTTCATTTCGCAAAATTTACATTTAAATTTCAAGTAACTTCATAACCAATTATTTATCAAATTTTAACTTTCCTGAGCGCCTTAATTTCGCCGATCGTTGCAGTATCCATTTTTTCAATAGCTATGGTGAAGGCAATACTGCTCAGCAATTTGATATCCTGTTTTAACCAGGCCAATGTTTCAGCCGGGTAAACGGTGTGCAGTTCGCGCAGTGCCCAGCCCACGCCTTTTTGCACATAATATTCCTTGTCGGGAAGGAGAGGAGCCACCAGTTCCCTCACCTGGTTAAATGCGGGATGCAGCTTTTTGGTGCGGCTATAATAAAGGAGCGACACCACGGATTGTCGTCTCTTCCATAAGTTTTCGTCTGTGTTCCATTTCTTAAGCTGTTCGTAAACTTCCTGCGGCAGCACGACCAATATTTTGGTATATATCTTGGCCAGGGCATCGCACAGCCCCCAGTCGTCCACCTGGTCCTGCCATTGTACGATCACAGGCCACATTTCTTTTAGCTGGGCTTCGTTTTTGATATACCGTTCCAGGAAAAAGTATGCGTGCAGCCTGGGCCAGAAGCTATCTTCTGTGCACCAAAGCTGGTCCCATATCGCTAATTGCGCCGTAAACGGCAATGTTGAAAAAGAATATCCGCGCTTTGATTCACGGCGATGGGTAGGCACATCTCCCCGGATAGCGGCGATATGGGTGCGTATTTCCTGCAGGTGGGTTTGGTTGGTATTCCGTTTCATCTGAACAAAATTATTGATTTTTGGGAAGGGAGCCTAACTTGTGCCGCCGGCATGATTATTAAAAAATTTATCCATTTTTACCTTACATTGCTTTTAAACTGTAAATACAAGTGCCCCACGCCGTTACCCGTTTTAATAGAACCCGACTGGGCCCAACCCCCAGCGGTTTTTTGCACCTGGGCAATATATTGTCGTTTGCAATCACAGCAGCGTTAGCTGAGAAAACCGGGGCAAAAATATTGCTTCGAATCGACGACCTTGACCAGGCCAGGGTAAATAAAATTTATTTACAGGACATTTTTGACACGCTGAATTTTTTGGATATCCCCTGGGATGAAGGCCCACGAAATGCAAAAGAATTTGAAGAGGTCTATTCACAACTGCACCGGATGGTTATGTACCGCGAAGCATTGCAGCGACTGACCAAAGCAGGTAAAGTATTTGCCTGCACCTGCTCACGCCGGCAGTTAAGTAATGCTGAACCGTGTGCCTGCTTAAACCGGCAAATTCCATTAACTACCGAAAATGCAAGCTGGCGGCTGATCACCGGGAGAAGCCCGGAGTTGGCGGTTAAAAACTATGATGGAAAAGTGATCCGCGCAGCTTTGCCCGCAGAAATGCATGATTTTGTTGTGAAAAAGAAAGACGGTTTCCCTGCCTACCAGCTTACGTCGGCGATCGATGATCTTTTTTATGATGTAGATTTTATAGTGAGGGGCGAGGACCTACGGCCCTCCACACTGGCGCAGCGGATATTGGCATTAGCGCTTGGGAAGAACAATTTTGGGAATATAACATTTTACCATCATCCGCTGCTGATGGAAGCGACCGGCAAAAAACTTTCTAAATCAGCAGGGGCAACTTCGGTAAAATATCTCCGCGAAAGCGGGAAAAGCGCGGCAGATGTTTACCAGCTTATAGCATCAATGATGGGCGTTGAGGAACCGGTTGTTAACTGGCGGCAGTTGGGGGAAATCGCAATCACTCGCTTTCCCGGCCAGCAAAGCGCCTGTTAAGGCTCAACTGTTAATTGTTTAAGCCCATTGATGCCCGGCATAAAAAAATAGGCCCCGCCTTTGGTCGTTACAAACTCCGGCAGATCATGAATGCGTGTCCTGGCCGGGCAGGCCTGTGTGCTGAACGCATTCCCGTCATTTCGCTGCCCGATCAGTGGGTCTGTCTCATTATTGAGCGCACCAAAGGCAGGGTTGTTTGCCCAGTTCTGCTGGATAAATTCAAATTGCCTTTCGATATTGCTGTTAAGGCAAATAAAATGCAGCCCGCGCTCTTTTTTATCGTCGATGTGCACATCTGCTATCTTATGGCCATAAGAGCGCCCGCGCCTGAGAATTCGGTGCCTGTTGACCGTTTTTAGGGAGACCGCCGGGTTATCAAATAACGAATCGCGCGGATTGGTTCGGCGGATGTGCGCGCCTATGGGGCAGCCAAAACCATCCGGGTCTCTATCCGCATAGCTGAAATTATTATGCTGGTCTACCCCGTCTGGAGCTGCGGGATCAACGTGGGGGTTGAGGGTGAGCGGCGCACCGCTTGACCACCGGCCCACTATTTTTGCGCCGAGTTTTTCCTGGTCTGCAGGCGAACTAATACCGGAAGCATCGCGGGTTGTCTCTTCAAGATAATTCCAAAACCGGCTCACATCCTGTTCCAGCTGGCGGAATACAAGGTAAGTGCCATTACGGCCAAAACTAGGCATTTTTGGCGTTGCGGGCAGCGGGTCTGTCGTTTGCATTTCGTTCTCGTAGCCCAGGATAAATTCCCCCGCCTTAATTACGGTTGCATGCCCGGTACGGCCAAGCTGCTTCGTTTCGCGGCCGGTACCTTCAATTACCGGTTGCCCTATACCGTCTAAAAAACCGAAATTTTCCTTTGAATTAGCATCCCGCCCAGCAGACAATAACTTGATCAGTTCAACGCCGCCGCTCGCCCGGATGCCTGTTTGCAGTAGCCCCGATTGTTTTCCCAGCTCATCTTCGTCCCTGGCAAATAATAAAAGCAATACATCCACCGGGTTGTTTCCATTGCCCCACGACCAGTTAACAGGTGCACTTTTGCCGGAATCTCCTAATAGCTGCTGCCGCACCGGCGTGCTCATCCCGTCCTGGAAAGGCGCTGAAAACGAAGCCAGGTCATTTGCGGTAAAACCCAGTTTTGCGAAACCAGTTGCGGTGAAGGCGATGTTAAGCGAAAAGTCGATCTTCCGGTCCGTTCCCGTGGTGATACTGCCGTTGATTTGAGTTAACCAGCGGCGGCACGATGCCGCATCGGTGATCTTCAACAACAGGTAATTAGCACAGGGCTGATTGCCGGCGTAAGAGCTCAACACAAATCCCTGGATGTCTGCATCTTCAAGCGTTGCCATATTAAAAAAGTTTAAGCCAATTTTTTGTGTCCGTTTCAGAAAGGTCGGTCAGTACATCTTCCCTTATAGCGCTGTCCTTGTCGATGTTCTGCACCGTCAATGCAGGATAAGCGCTGTACCACACCAGCGAGGGCACCTGCATACTCCGTGCAAATGCCTTAAAACGCGGCTCGTCACGAGCGCCGTCAAGAACCAGGAAACGGGTTTCGGGAAATCCCACGGTATTGGTCCATACTCCTGTGAGGCCAAGGCTGGCCTTGTCGATGAAATCGTCGAGGTAACTGGTCCAGCTTCCGTCAAAGTTACTTAGGAACAGGAGCTGTGTATCGTTAATTACCGACCAATGTGCAAAGTGAATACTCGGTATCCCGCTCAATGTCCCCTTATTGGAAACACGCGCCGCCAGGTTTACTGCAAAAAGCACTGATTTTAGCGTATTCAGGCGGAACTTGCCCGGTTTTATTGTAGTGATACTCGCCAGGTGGTTTTGCGCGATCTGGTTCTCGGTGCTCATTAGGCTGTTGACAAGCGAAAGGGAAGCCGGCCCCGTTTGGGGCTTGTCGGTTTTTTCCTTCCTGCGCAAAATGGCGAGCAAAATCAATGTTACAGGGAGGAGCGCTATGGCAAGCACCAACACCAATATAACGGTGATCACCAGCCAAACCCAGGCCATAAACTTTTCTGATAAGGTTTGGTGCGGGGAGAGTTGGCTTGTTAAAGAACGGTCAACCTGGGTTGCCACAAAATCCTTCACGTTTTTCCTGAGTTGCACGGCCGAAAAATCAGCGGGTTTGGTTTTAGTAAACAGCTGGTCTAAATAAGATTGCAGTTTTTGCCGCAATTTGCTGTTGTCGCTAACGTTCTTCGCCGACCGGCCAACATTTCCTACAAAGTAAGCATTTGGCATTACGACATTTGCCGCTAAAAAATCCTTTAATTCCTGGGCCTCATAAGCAGCCGGCTTATAAGCTAAACAGCATTGATAAATTTGATTGACCCCGCTGCCGGCAACGCTCAGCAGTTCATCCAGGTAACTATATATATCGCCATCAAAGTTGTTTTCAAATATGAGTAGGGACGGCTTTCCTTCGCGATCGGCGATCACGAAGCTGGCAAAATGTAAAAGGCTGAGCGAGGCAAAAGGGATGTATGCGTTATTATAAAGATCGGAACTGACTACCGCCAGCATACCTTCCAGCTGCTTCCTTTTTGTTGAATCAATCTCCGTAATAATAGTCAGTACCGTCTGCCTCATATCGTTAGAAATTTGTATTTAAAAATAGTAACGCGCTTGCCAAAAGAATTTTAAGCGGTAAATAAATAAGGTTTATAATGCCTTTCGGATTCAATAAGATTAAGTACCTGAAAGGTAAGGAGCTTATTTGATATTACAAAGGGTGTTTTAACGGTTTTTTTAAACTATCCTGGTTATGCCATAAAGCTTCGATACTTTATTTCTCCGTCCTTTAAGGTCCGAAACTTGTGTCCAGGTCAAACCATCGTCTTTTATGGCTTGTATCCAGGCTTTTTTTGAGCTTTGATCATCCAACGAAACGCCTAAAACGGTAAAGCCTTTATCTTTATACTTATTATAGACAGCAACAACATTTGGATTTTCATCGCGGCAAGGGCCACACCACGACGCCCAAAAATCAACTAAAACATACCTGCCCCTAAAATCCGTCAGCATAACTGGTTTGCCATCGGGATCGGGCTGGGTAAAATTTATAGCCATAACCCCCGATGCGGATTTCACCGAAGCTGTTATAGCCTCTCCTAAGCTTTTACCAAGCGGGGTATGTTTTACCTCTGGTGTTAGCCGGTTATAAGCTTTTTCAACTTGTCGTATTATATCGGCATCCCGCTTTAACTCACTTAAAGTTACCAGGCTGATATAAGAACCCGGATGTTCTTTAACAAATGCAAGCTGGATAGGCTCCATTTCTTTATTTACACTTCGCAGCTGCTCACGTAAAGGACCGGTGGTATTTACATCCTTTTGCTGATCGGGGCTAAGTGCATCAAATTCTACTGATATTTTTGTCCGCTTGCGCAGCAGATCCTTTAATTCAGCTTCCAAAGCCACCATATCTTCGTTCGTAGGCGTTCCCGAAATTACCGCGTTATTAAGGGAGTCGGCCGACGTGACTAAAATATTTCCCGGTTCGACATAAACATCAGCGGCATCATACACTATCGCCGCAGTCATCGGGTTTTCATTCTTGTACAACGTCCCCTTTGCTTTGCCGGTAATCACGCCTTTAAATTCGAATGTATTGTTTGCAGCGATTGTAGAATCAGCTTTCACCGAATCTTCAACTTTATAAACAAGGTAAATTTTATCGCCGTCTTTAAAAGCGCTGCCAATTCCCTTAACGGTAAAAGGCGATTGCGCCAAAACAGCAA
>Ga0207060_10195_pt1 | contig 21845 bp, 23 predicted proteins | sample Alteio_BWMinCont_30_FD_153270 | JGI IMG/M metagenome (GOLD analysis project Ga0207060, IMG submission 153270) | Enriched cells from forest soil in Barre Woods Harvard Forest LTER site, Petersham, Massachusetts, United States -... | ecosystem: Environmental > Terrestrial > Soil > Temperate forest >...
TAAAAGATAAATATAATACCTTTATAGCTTTGGCAGATGGAAGTCTAGCAGAATTAGTTCTTGCTAAATGGTTAGCAAAGAATTGTGTTGCATTAGAACAAGACTGATTCTACACCATTCATCGAGTATTGAAATATCTTTTTCTTGGAACCAGGGATGATAAGCTTGCAATACCTCTTCTACTTGATTTTCAAGAATACCGGAAAGAACAATAGTCCCTTTAAATTTTACCAGTTTTGCAAATTGTGGCGCTAATTCTTTCAAAGGGTTTGCCAAGATATTAGCTAAAATTAAATCTGCTTTATGAGTTACAGTTAAAGTAGAACTTTCTAAAAAAGTTTCTTGGAGTTGTTCTGGGGATAATCCAATAATCTCATCAGAATAACCATTTTGTCTTGCATTTTCTTGGGTACTTTGTAGTGCTTGAATGTCATGATCAACCGCATAAACTTTTTTAGCACCCAATTTTAAAGCCGCGATCCCTAAAATACCGGAACCACAACCATAATCAATGACGATATTATTGATGGGAGGGTTTTCATCCAACCATTCTAAGCATAAATGCGTAGTAGGGTGGGTCCCTGTCCCAAAAGCAAGGCCAGGATTTAAAACAATATTAATAGCTTTAGGATCAGGGAGTGTTTCCCAAGTTGGACAAACCCAAAGTCTTTGTCCAAACTGCATGGGGTGAAAATGAGCCTGACATGTTCGTTCCCAGTTTTGATCTTCTAAAGCCTCAATTTTCATAGAATTCAAAGCTTCTTCGCCCAACTGTTCTTGAATATAAGCATTGAGGAATTTTAAATCGACATTTGCATTGAATAAACCAATAACACGAGTTTCATCCCACAATGGTGTGGATCCTGGTGGAGGTTCATACAAAGGGTTTTCTTTTGCATCTTGGAGGGTAACAGCAAGGGCACCTGCATTACTTAATGCCTCTGACCAGAGTTCTGCTTTTGCATGGGTTGTTTCGAGGATAAGTTGTAGCCAAGTCACGTTAAGTAAAGTAGCATTAAATAGACAGTTTATGTTCAAGATAATGAATATTAGTACCACCAGTTTGGAAATGAGCATCCCTCATTAAATTTTGATGTAATTGAATATTCGTTTTAATTCCCTCAATTACAATTTCATCTAAAGCATTGCGCATTCTTGCAATGGCTGTTGTACGATCGGGTCCAAAAGCGATTAATTTTCCAATTAAGGAATCATAATAAGGAGGAACATCATAACCACTATAAATGTGGGAATCCCATCTAATCCCGGGACCTCCGGGGGCATGAAACTGTACAATTTTTCCAGGGCTAGGTACAAAAGTTTTAGGATCTTCAGCATTGATTCGACACTCAATAGCGTGGCCTTCTATTTTAATATCGTCTTGACGGATTGAAAGGGTTTCTCCAGCAGCAATGCGTAATTGTTCTTTAACAATGTCTATACCACTAATAATTTCAGTCACAGGATGTTCTACTTGAATTCGCGTATTCATTTCAATGAAAAAGAATTCGTCATTTTCATATAAAAATTCAAACGTACCAGCACCTCTATAACCAAGTTCAATACAGGCATTAATACAAGCCTTGCCAATTTTTTTTCGTTGTTTATCTGTTATACCAGGGGCAGGTGCTTCTTCTATTATTTTTTGATGGCGTCGTTGCATAGAGCAATCTCGCTCTCCTAAGTACACGGCATTTCCTTTGCCATCGGCAAGGATTTGAATTTCAACATGACGAGGATTTTCTAAAAATTTTTCCATGTACACGCAAGCATTATTGAATGCAGCTGTTGCTTCAGCTTTGGTTACAGATATCGCATTTAACAAAGCAGCTTCGCTGTGGACTACTCTCATTCCACGACCACCGCCACCGCCTGCCGCTTTAATGATTACGGGATAACCGATGTCTCGAGCCAGTTTTAAATTTTCTTCAGAATGATCAGTGAGAGAGCCACTGGATCCAGGAACACAAGGCACGCCACTTTTTTTCATCATACGAATGGCTGAAACTTTGTCTCCCATGATGCGGATAGTTTCAGGTCGTGGGCCAATAAATATAAAACCACTTTCTTCAATGCGTTCAGCAAAATCTGCATTTTCAGCTAAAAAGCCATATCCGGGATGAATGGCAACAGCATCGGTAATTTCAGCGGCACTGATAATAGCAGGAATATTTAAGTAACTTTGTTGAGATTGAGGTGGCCCAATACAGACGGATTCATCGGCAAGTTTTACATGCATTAAATTACTATCAACGGTTGAATGCACTGCAACGGTTTTGATACCGAGCTCTCGACACGCTCTTAAGATCCGTAATGCGATTTCACCTCGGTTGGCAATGACAACTTTATCTAATATAGGTAATACAGGCATATTTATTCATTGCCTATGATAAATAAAGGTTGTCCGAATTCAACCGCTTGACCATTTTCAACTAAGATTTGCTTGATAGTGCCCGTATGATCGGATTCAATTTGGTTTAACATTTTCATGGCTTCAACTATGCAAAGAACATCGCCAGCTTTTACGTGATCGCCCACTTCCACAAAGGGCTTATCATTAGGACTTGAAGAGCGATAAAAAGTACCAACCATGGGTGTTGTAACTGTATGCCCAATGGGTGGTGCTTTTCCTATAGGTTCTGGTGTGACAACAGATAGAGGAGTAGTCGGAGGATTTGTTCCTTGAGGGGGAGCTATAACATGAGAATAATGGGTGTGAGCTGAGGATTGATTTACTCGACTGATACGTACAGATTCCTCTCCTTCACGGATTTCTATTTCAGAAACTCCAGATTCCTCGAGTAATTCAATTAACTTTTTTACCTTGCGAATATCCATAAAACGGCACTCACTGCGTTCACAATTGTCTAGGTTTCTTCAGTTTTTTTCTCCCGTTTCACAGGAGAAGCTGGTGCATAGCACCGGATGAGGATACAGTTTGCCGGAGTTAGAAGATTTTGTCTAGTGGTTTCTAGTGGTTTGAAGTAGATTGCGATAAGTTTGAGTGTTTGTCAAATCGGGCAATATGACTGTGAAAGTTAGATTTTTCAACTTCACCCACCACACGAAACTTTGTAACTTCTTGGCCTGTTGGATTAAAAAATAACACGGTCGGGGGGCCGATAATGGCTAATTTTTTTAGTAATTTTTCTGTCTCTTCTGTAATTTCAGTGATGTCTAATCGAAGCAGATGATAATTGGTCATTAATTTTTTTGTTTCAGGATCTTCAAAAATGGCGTGATCCATTCGTTGACAAGAAATACACCATTTGGCATAGACATCTAAGATAACAGGTTTATTTTCATTTTTGGCAGTGGTTAAACCCTGATGGAGTTCATTGATATTTTGAATGGTCACAAATTCAATTTTCTGATTATTTTTGAATAGATGATTCCAGGTGTTGTCTGGGATAACTCGCATAATAATGGACCCTGCTAAAACCAGGAGTAATATGCCGGTTACATTTTTAACAGCGACCATCCAAGATCCTGCTTTAGGAAGAAAGCGGCTTCCTAGACAAGCAACACCGAGTAAAGGGAATCCCATGCCAAGTGACATCATAAATAAGGCAAGTCCCCCTAAGAGAGAATTACCTGTTTGGCTTATATAAGTGAGTGCACCAATCAAAGCTGGGGTAACGCAGGGGGACGCCATCAAAGCAGAGATAACACCCATGCCAACAGCGCCTAGGGCAGAACCATGTTTTTGTCTTCGTTCAAGTTGGTGTAAGCTGTTTGACAAAATTTGAGGTGCTCGAATACTGATCAGATTAAATTGACTGAGTGCAAAAAGGATTAAAAGTATACTTAAGCTTATTAAAAATGGAGGCTGTTGAAGAGTCATTTGCCAGCGGTTTCCAACGAGCCCTGCGATAACGCCTGCGCAGGCGTAGCAGACGGCAACACTTAAAACATAAAGGCTGGCCAAAAAAATGGCACGTCGCGAAGCGAGCGGTTTTTCAGCACCCACTAAAATATTTGCCATGATTGGGATCATGGGTAATACACACGGCGTGAATGCGAGTAGCAATCCTAATCCAAAAAACATGAGTAGCGTGATAGGAATACTTTTATTTTGTAAAAGTTCTGTAAAGTGATCAGATCCCGCTTCAGTTTCAGCGCCAGTTGCAGGGCTAGAATTTGGCGCAGATGGTGATGTTTTTGTTGGTGTAATCGGGGAAGTATCAAGTCCAGTGATTTGTGCAATGTCTGTTTCTGAAAAATGGATTTGTTTAGTTTGTGGAGCATAACAAAATCCCTCTTCTGAACATCCCTGGTAAGTGACTAATAATGCAGGTAAGGAAGAAGCAGGGATAGGAATATTGAGATTGAGATTCTGGGTATAAACTTTATAGTCTCCTAGAACAGGATCTTTTTTTGTTATTGCAGCAGGTAAAGTAACAGGAATATTTTTAATCTCTTCTGGAGTTTTTAACTGAAATTTTAAATGTTCTTGATATAACTGGTAGCCGGGTGCAATGTCAAAGTTGACGAGAATTTTATTATTTTCTAGTAACTTCGCATTCAATATAAATGCTTTGTCTGCGGGTAAAAAAGGAGACTCCTCTTCTTCAGCAAAACTTATTGAAGAGAGAAGTATTAAAAATACAATTGCAGTTAATTTGATTAATCTTGTTGCTATATGACTGTTTTGTCTATCCATTGGAGATATCCTGTAAATCCTTGAGTGATGGAAAGGGCTACAATTTCTGGACATTCATAAGGGTGGGCCTTAATCAAAGAGCTTTCAAGAGTAGTATAGACACTTTTCTTAGTTTTAATAATAAGTAATTGTTCTGAACTGGTTTCAATTTTATCTTGCCAACGATAAATACTGGTTAGGTTCGGAATGATATTTACACAGGCGGCAAGTTTAGCGTCGATAATGAGATGTGCAAGTTTCTCCGCAGTTGCTTGATTTGGGCAAGTACAGAGAACAACTTGGTACTCGGAGTTAGGCATTGTTTGCCTCTGACGTTTTATATCGATCAATAGCGAGAAGAATTTCTTTTACTGCGGAGTCATGACCTTCCCATCCTTCAACTTTTACCCATTTATCTTCTTCTAAATCCTTATAATGCTTAAAGAAATGACAAATTTGTTCAAGGAGTAAAGGATAAAGATCCTCTGGTTTTTGAATGTTCTGGTACAATTTAGTTAATTTGTTGATGGGAACCGCGAGTATTTTAGCATCTCGCCCAGATTCGTCAGTCATTCGTAATAGTCCAATAGGACGTACACGGATCACTGAGCCGCTGAGTAAGGGCAATGGACTAACAACTAAGGTATCGAGTGGATCACCATCCTCAGCTAAGGTATTTGGAATGTAACCATAATCGCAAGGATAACGCATAGTAGATGCCATGAATCGATCGACAAATAAGGTTCCAGAATTTTTATCGACTTCATATTTTACAGGTTCACTGTGCGCAGGGATTTCTATAATGACATGAATATCATTTGGGACATCACGACCAGTTGAAATTTTCTTAAACATGATTGCATTAAATTAATTTATTATTCGTGAGAGCGAGTGGTGCTTGTAAGCACCACTTCGCTGATATTCGATTGGTAATTATTAAACTTACCACCAACCGCTATCTCGGCCACCACCGCCGCCGCCACCTTGTCCACTTCGGCTACGGCCACCACCGCCGCCGCCTTGTCCACCACCGGAGCGGCCACCACGACCACCACCGCCAGTACCACCTTTCTTTTCTTGTGCGACATTCACTCGAATGGCGCGACCATTTAGGTCAGTGCCATCTAAAACTAGGGCAGCTTCTGCTTGAGCTTGTGTTTCAAAAGTAACGAAGGCAAATCCACGGACCCGGTTAGTTTCTCGATCAATAGGTATATTCACCTGAACAACCTGACCAAATTTAGAAAAAACTGCTTCTAATTCTTCTTTGGTGGTTGAAAAGGCTAAATTGCCAACAAATAGTTGATTTTGCATAAATAATGTCTCCTGAGACTCGACTGGACTGTATTTCATGACACCGGTTCCTTGAGAAATAAGAGCCGTTCAGGATGCTTATTTCGCCGGGACTTGGTCGCTATGATCATACATCAGTATGATCACGAAAGTATTATAACGTGAATGCTTAGTCAGTACCAGTGATATTTTGAGAGACATGGTGTCAGACACCTGTTGCCGGGGGTGTCTGACACCTTTAAGTGGGCCGGCACGGGGACCGGCCCCTACATTAGCAAATTAGTCAATAAACTAAATTTTTGACATGTAGTTTTTAGGGTGCCACTCCTGCTCTATCGACGGCTGGTGTTGCAGGTGCAGCAGTAGTTATTGACGAAGCTGCTGCAGATGCTTGAAGGCCAGGTGCTGTTGATCGTGCCGCCTCAAAACTGGCTACACTGGTTACAGATGGTTCAGCTGCGCTTGGTACAGGTGATGAAGCTTCACCAGTTAAACCACTTGTCTTTGCCTGTAGCTGTGCTTGTAACGCTGCTAATTTTGCTTCATAGCCTTTTGCAACTTTTTGCCGTTCTATCTCAATTATTTTTGCTTTTACTTGTGCTTCAAGTTTCGTAATGTCGGAACTAATAGTTGTTTTGAAGGTTGCAACTCTTGCTTGCATTGGTTTTGCTTCCGCTGCGAATTCCATAACCTGTTTATGATAGCCTTGCAACCTAATAAGTGCTTCATTTGCTGTTTTCATTACATCTTCAGTTTCTCTGTGGGTTTTTCCATCATCATTTTTGTCACGTGAAAGCTCGCCTCTTGCATAACCGACTAGCCCCTGTCTTTCTAGATCATCCGTGCTTTTCGGATTTCCCACTATTTTTTGAGCAATCATTTCATTACGATTTTTTATAAGTTGAGCTACGATTGATCGCTCTCCTTGAAGTTTAGTCTGTAAAGTACTTAACGTTTCATTAAGCTCTTTTATCTCTCCTACTTCCTTAATTTCCTTAATGTCATTACCAAGGCTGTCAACTCGTCTTTCAAGTTCTATTAAGTCTGTATCTGCTGCTAATAAAGCACTTGTCCCTAAGTTCCATTCTCTGTTTATCTCTATTACACGCTGATTGCCTTCTTCTCTGTGTTTACTTAATTGAGCTCTGGTTTGGATCCCTTTTCCAGCATCGGCTAAAAAAGGCAAATTCCTCATAGCTAAACCTAACAATGCTAGAAGCTCTTGTGGATTTGCTGCCATATTAATACCCTCCTATTTTCCACTAATTAATGATAATGTGATGTATTGTAACTTAATCTGAAAGCGAAATTCAAGATACTTTTACTTCCATTAACCCCAATAAATCCAATTGATCTACCGTCCTATTTAAAATGGATTTATATTTGATTAATTCATCTTTTGATATAACTGGAACAATTTTCCCATAAATATTGCTCTTTTCTGTATGAGAAAAATCAACGTTAAGAGATTCCCATAATCCATTTTTTGAATTAAAAACCTTAGCTTGGTGTGCCCCACCAATGTCTATTAATTGCCCATTATAACACAATGTTAAAAGATAAATGTCCCAAACTGTATCTTTGAAATGGGAAGGGCCAAAAACAATATAAGAAGACACATCTGGAATGATAGTTTCAAATAAGTCTTCAGGGATATCGATATCAATGTCATATAAATCTCGGGTTGCGCCGTAATGAATAGCAGCTAAGCCACCGGCTATTTGAAATGGGATACAATGCTTTTCCAGAATACCAACTATCCATGAAAAAGCTTCCTGAACATTAATAGAGTCCATAAATACCTATCTGAGGGGGATGGCGCTCCCTACGGGGTTCGAACCCGTGTTACCGCCGTGAGAGGGCGATGTCCTAGGCCTCTAGACGAAGGGAGCATTTCTTGTTCTTAATGGTAGAAAGAGTGATATTATATACCAATTTTGGGTTGATGTACTTTATGAGGTCTAATTTATTTTAAATGCTAACTAACTTTTTCCAATGGCTAGGGCTTAGCCAAAATAAGAAGAAATTAAACAAAAAAGGGCTAGAACGAGTTGTTTTGTCCCGATCTCAGCATACGATTTCTCGCAAAAATATTAGTAGGGCTGCACTGAAGGTTCTTTATCGCTTACGAGAACAGGGATTTGAGGCTTATCTTGTGGGAGGTGGTGTTCGAGATCTCTTGTTAGCTCAACATCCTAAAGACTTTGATCTAGCTACGAATGCATTGCCAGAGGAAGTTTACAAATTATTTCGCAATAGTCGGATGATTGGTCGGCGTTTCCGTTTAGTTCATGTTTTTTTCAGTGGGCATATTGTAGAAGTGGCTACTTTTCGATCTCCTCAAATGGATACTAACGAAGCCGATCTTTTGCATTCTGAAGAAGGAATGATTTTGCGAGATAATATTTATGGCACACTCGAAGAAGATGTCTGGCGTCGAGATTTTACTGTCAATGCCCTTTATTACAATATTTCTGATTTTTCTGTAATAGATTATGTGGGGGGATTAAAAGATTTAGAAAATCGCTGTTTAAGGATGATAGGTAATGCAGAACTGAGATATAGAGAAGATCCTGTTCGTATGCTTCGAGCCATTCGATTTGCAGGGAAGCTGGGGTTTTCCATTCATCCTGAAACAGAAAAACCTATTTATGAACTGGGTAATTTAGTCCGTAATGTTCCAGCGGCACGATTATTTGAAGAATTTTTAAAAATGTTTTTAACCGGGCATGCCGTTGTTAATTTTCAGTTGTTGCGACATTATGAATTATTTAAAATATTATTTCCAAAAACAGAAGAAGCATTGATGGGAGGGAATGAAACTTTTGTTCAAACTTTTATTTTAAACGCTTTAAAAAATACCGATAAACGGGTGATGGAAGAAAAACCCGTAGCCCCCCCTTTTCTGTGGGCTACTCTTTTATGGTATCCGGTTAGGCTGGAAACTCGCAAACGCATCCTGAGTGGAACACCTGAATTGCCTGCATTATTGGAAGCAATTGAAATGGTACTAAAAGAGCAACAAAAATCTATTGCTATCCCAAAACGATTTACACGTATGATTCGAGAAATTTGGATTTTACAAGTGCGTTTAGCTAAACGGGGTGGGTATCGAGCAAAATTATTATTCTCACACGCCAGGTTTCGTGCTGCATATGATTTTTTAATTTTGCGCCTAGAGTCTGGGGAAAAGGAACTCGAGCCCTTAGTTTCTTGGTGGACAGAGTATATTAATTCTGATGAGGAAACACGTTTAAAAATGGCAGATGCGGTCCAGGCCTCTGGCCCAAAGGGGCGACGGACTAGACATCATTAGGAAAAAGAGGGATGATTCGCAAGTGAGAGTAATTAGGAGATTTTAATATGAAACCATACATGTTAATTGAAGGAAGTCACACTGCCCTTGAAGCTTTTGAATCAAAAGTCACAAATGCTTTAGAGGAAGGATATACACTGGCAGGGGAATTAGTGACTCAAGCAATTGGTTCTGATATTAGATTTTATCAGCCAGTTATTTTAGAAGATGATTACGAAGATGAAGAGGATGACGAAGATGAAGAGGAAGATGAAGAATAATAATGATTCTATTGGGGCGAATGTTCGTGTTCGCCCTGTGTCCTGGCAAGCATTACAAGCACATCAAAAATCTTTAGAAAATGTTCATCTTAGAGATCTCTTTGCTGCAGATCCCAAGCGTTTTGAAAAATTTTCAATACAAGTGGGAGGGCTTCTGCTTGATTTTTCTAAACAACGAATTACTGAAGAAGTTTTACAAAAACTGTGTCAATTAGCAAGGGAATGTGATATTGAAGCGATGCGAGATGCCTTGTTTTCAGGTTTTAACTTAAATACTTCAGAGCAACGACCTGCTTTGCATACAGCTTTAAGAGATCCTAAAAAGGATCCTCTTTTGGTGGATGGTGTGGATATTAAACCTTTAATCAGCATTGCTTTAGATAAAATAGAAAATTTTTCAGAAAATTTACGAGCCGGAAAATATTTAGGAGCAAGTGATCAAAAAATAACGGATGTTTTGAGTTTGGGAATTGGAGGTTCTGAATTGGGACCAAAAATGGTTTGTAGAGCGTTACAAGCCTTTCAAACAACTGATATTAAAATTCATTTTGTTTCTAATGTGGATGGACAATCTCTATATACTTTATTAAAAAAATTAAATCCACACAATACTGTTTGCATAATTAATTCAAAAACATTTACAACGCCTGAAACAATGACAAATGCCAATATTGTGAAAAATTGGTTTTTAGACACATTTCAAAACGAAAAAAAAGCAATTAAACATTTGTTGGCAGTGACTGCTTATCCTCATCGTGCTCAATCATTTGGCATTCCTGCCGAACAAATTTTTGAGTTTTGGGATTGGGTAGGGGGGCGTTATTCTATATGGTCAGCGGTAGGTTTGCCGATTGCAATTCTTTTAGGGGCATCGCAATTTAAGGCTTTTTTAGCAGGCGCTTATAGTATGGATGAACATTTTCAGAAGGCACCACTTGCAAGTAATATGCCCGTATTATTAGCTTTATTAGGGATATGGAATATTAATTTTTGGGATTGTGATACTCATGCGGTTTTACCTTATGAGGACGGTTTGATAGATTTCCCCGCTTATTTGCAACAATTAGAAATGGAAAGTAATGGCAAAATGGCTGGAAAAGAAGGTGGTTTTTTAAGTTATGCCACAGCACCAGTTATTTGGGGGGGGGTTGGTTGTAATGGACAACATGCTTATATGCAATTGTTGCATCAAGGTTCAATGGTCATTCCTGCAGATTTTTTAGTAGGGGTGCAAGGCAACCATCCCTTTGTAGAGCAGCAAAAATTATTGGTGGCCAGTTGTTTTAGTCAGAGTAAAGCTTTAATGGAAGGTACGTTGGAAGTTTCAGAAGCCATTGATTCATCAGAAGAAAATCTCAAAAAATTTGCTAAGTTTTATCCAGGCAATCGACCCAGTAATACTATATTATATAAAGAGTTAACACCCTTTACACTCGGATCGCTCATTGCATTATATGAACATAAAGTATTTGTACAAGGAATTATTTGGGGTATTAATTCTTTTGATCAATGGGGTGTTGAATTAGGGAAAACTTTGATTAAAAATATTTTGCCTGAGTTGGAGAAGGAACAACATATGATCAACATGGATCAATCGACCGAAGGGCTAATTGCGTTTTATCAACAACACCAAAACCTTAATCATCAATAAATTGGGTAAAAGATTCAACCGGTTCTCGTACTGTCCGATACTGATTGATAGGATGATTATTATCGGGATACCCAAGTGCCATCCCACAAAGCAGTGATTTATCGTTTGAAATCTTTAGCAAATTGCGAACAATATTGGGATATTCGGCAAGTGCGGCTTGTGGGCAAGTTTCAAGATTAAAACCATGGGCTGCAAGCATCACATTTTGAATAAACATGCCCATATCAACCCAAGAACCTTTTTCTAGATCACTATCTAGAAAGAATAGAAGACCAATGGGGGCTCCAAAAAAATGATAATTTCGATACCAGGCTTCTTTTCGTTTTTCTTTTTCATCTATTTGAATGTTGATGGCAGAGTAGAGTGCTAAACCACAAGCTTTGCGTCGACTTTTATAGGGCTCACGCCATGATGTAGGGTAATAATGATAGTCAGGATCTTCCGGGATACCGGCTTCTCTTGCTGCAATAATGGCCTTACTAATTTGGAGTTTAAGAGAACCTGTTAGCACAACAATCTTCCAGGGTTGCGTATTGACCCCAGAGGGAGCAAAACGTGCAATATCTAAGATTGAATAAACAATTTCTTTGTTGACAGGTTTATCAATAAAGGCGCGACAGGAATGACGATTTTTGATGGCGTCGAATACGTCCAATCTATTGAGTGGTCCTTTTTTCTCGAATTTCATCCAATGTTTTACAATCGATACAGAGTGTAGCGGTGGGGCGAGCTTCTAAGCGTCTAATGCCAATTTCTACACCACAAGATTCACAATAACCATATTCTTTATCATCAATTTGTTGAAGTGCTTCTTCAATTTTTTTGATAAGTTTACGTTCACGATCACGGGTTCTAAGTTCTAAGTTAAAGGTTTCTTCTTGTGTTGCTCGATCATTGAGATCTGCTAAAACACTGGCTTCTTTCATTTCAGAGATAGTGTTATCAACTTCACGCATTAATTCCTTCTTCCAGGTTTCTAAAATACCTCGGAAGTGATTAAGTTGCGAGTCATTCATATACTTTTCCCCCGGACGAGGTTGGTAAGGCTCGAACTTGTAAGGCATCACACTATTATTGTGATCTTTATGCACGGTCGAGTCAGATTCTGACTTCTTTTTTCTAACTTTGGCAACCATACGTTTAATCTCCATACACACGTTCTTAAACTATTATCTATAGCAGAAAATCAATTTATTATCAATAGTGTATACGCACCATAACTACCTAATCTGGGAAACTATATTAAAAAAATTTGAAGTTTGGCCGATTATATTGATATGAAATTTAAAACTCTTTTAACTGAAGCAACACTTTTAAGACGCTACCTCGGGTTTCTTACGGAAGTTGCCTTAAAAAACAATAAAAAAAGAACAATTTATTGTCCAAATTTGAGCCCTTTATTAAAATGTGATGTTCTTGGAAGTAGGGTCTGGTTTTCTAACTCGGGACGTTTGTCAAGAGGGTACCTAGATGTTTGGGAGTTGGTAGAGGTGAATGGGGGATATTTAGTAAGTATCCACCCTGATCATCCAAAAACACTTTTAATGGAAGCAATAGAAGAGGGAATTATTATTGAGTTACAAGGATATCGATTCCTTCAAATGGGTATTGCTGGTAGAGGATTGAAGAGTGATATCGAATTGTTATTGAATCAAAATGGAGAACAATGTTTTCTATGTATTGAACAAGTGACTTTAGAAAATGATAAAGGAGAGGGATATTTTCCAGAAGTTCGAGGAGGAGGCATTTTACATCTTCAAGAATTGATGACATTGAGAGATATGGGGCATAGAACCATCTTGTTTTTGTGTGTGACGCACACGGGTATTCAGTGTGTAAAACCTGCAGAAAACATAGAGCCTAGCTATGCCAAACTATTAAAAGATGCCCTTGTTAAGGGTGTTGAAGTCTTGGCTTATCGATCGCATATTTCACTTCAAGAAATGGTATTAGAATCACGGATCCCTGTTGTCTTGTCCGAGAATATCCTGCATCGCTAGAGAATATATATTAATTGAATTGTCTGTGTTTATCATAACGGTATGAGATAACTCTTACTCTGTAAGATGATCTTGATTTTTTAATTGTGAATCTAAAATATCGAGGGTTGCTTCTGAAATATCATTTTGAGTTCTATTGCTTATTCGTTCTTTTATAATAGGATAGGAAGAATTAAGGTGTAGTATTTTAAAAGATATTGATAATTCTAGTGCTAATTTTTTAAAAATTTCTCGAAATTCAAACTTTAAAAATGTAGCATCTACAATGACATTAAGCCCTGATGTTAAAATAGTTTTTGCCAGTGTTTTTAGTGTATTATAAGTTTTTTCAGTGTTCTTTTTTGAATAAAGAGTAGAGGTGCCTACTAATTCTGGGAAAAGTCGTTTTCGTTCTACATCTGATTGAATTCGAATGGCTTTAATAATTGCTGCTAATGATAAACTGATGGAAGACTTTCCGCTTCCTGAAACGCCACACATAATAATTAACATAGGTTTAGCAGGTAAAATATAATTATTGGCTAGATTTAGATAAGTTATAAATTGGGGATCTTCAACCGAATAACCCGTTAAAAGGGCAACTTTATCACGAACCATGGTGCGATAAATCTTATAAAATCGTAATAATTTTAAACCTTCATAGTCTCCCGTGATTTCTAAATAGTGATTTAAAAAATAAAAAGCTTCAGCCGGATGATGATTGACTTCTAAATCCATCACCAGAAAAGCCACTTCGTTCATGATGTCAATCCAACGAAATTCCTCGTTAAATTCAATGCGATCGAAAAGGGTAATTTTTTGATTCTGTAAAATCATATTGCCAAGATGAAGATCTCCGTGACAATTCCGTATAAATCCTGAGTTTTTTCTTTTTTTTAAGAAGGGTAGATAATGAATGAATTCTTGTTGACACCATTTTTCTAGGGTATTTAATTGAGTTGAAATATTTTTATTAGTGATTTTTGATAAATCAGTAGTTTTTGATAAACAGTCTCGAAAATTATCAGACATTTCTTTCCAAATTTCTTCAGGTGTCCCATAAGTGGATTGGCTATTGCTTTTGTCAGTTTTTAGATGAAATATTGCGAGTTCAGAAGCAAATGAATAAAGTTGTGCTTTTAATTCTTGTCGTTCAAAAACTTCTGGTAGTAATTGGCTTTGTTCAAATTGATGCATCTTAACGGCATATTCAATAATAGGACCTTCGCCATTTAATGTTGGTTGTGTTTCTGTATTTGTGATGGGAATGACGCCAATATACAATTCTTTTGCAAAAGCTTGGTTTAGTTCTATTTCTTTTTCGCAATAAAAATGACGTTTTTCTAAGGTTGAGAAATTGACAAATCCAAAATTAACGGGTTTCTTGATTTTGTAAGCATAACTGCCTGTTAAAATTACCCAAGATAAATGCGTTTCTAAAACCTTAAAATTTTTAACGGGGTGCGGATACAAGTTAGGATTTTGTAGCTTTTGAATAAGCAGATCATCCATGAAAGTATCCTTTTTATTTTATAGTTTTAAACACTCTTTCCGCAGCTTCTAAGGTGAAATTTAACACGGCTTGCGTATGAGCAGAGGAAATAAATCCAGTTTCAAAGGCAGAGGGTGCAAAATAAACACCTTCTTGTAACATGCCGTGAAAAAATTGTTTAAATTGAATAAGATTACATTTTGCAACTTCTGAATAATTTCGGATGTTTTCTTCATCTGTAAAGAAAAAGCCAAACATGCCTCCAATTGAATTTGTTTGAAAAGGGATCTGATAAGTTTTTGCAAGACTCTTTAAGCCGCTCATGAGGTAGTGATTATTTTCTGATAATTTTTCATAAAAACCAGGTTCTAGTAGTTCTTTTAAGGTAGTAATCCCCGCAGTTAAAGTGATTGGATTTCCTGATAATGTACCCGCTTGATATACAGGGCCTTTAGGCGCTAAATATTCCATGATTTCTTGTTTTCCACCGATTGCACCCACTGGCATGCCACCGCCAATAATTTTGCTAAGACAGGTGAGATCAGGTGTAATGTTATAGAGGGATTGAGCACCTCCCAAGGCCACGCGAAATCCAGTCATCACTTCATCAAAGATAAGTAAACTGTTAAATTGATCGCAAAGATTTCTTAGCCCAGATAAAAAGTTTGGTGTGGGAAGAACACAGTTCATATTACCAGCAACAGGTTCTACAATAATGGCAGCAATGTCTTTACCATAGTTTGAAAACAATGCTTCAACTGTGTTGAGATCATTAAAGGGCGCAATTAAAGTGTGTTCCGTAAAAGCTTTAGGGACACCCGGAGAATCTGGAAGAGCAAAAGTTAAAACCCCTGAACCCGATTTAACTAATAAACTGTCGGAATGGCCATGATAACATCCTTCAAACTTTAAGATTTTATCTCGACCGGTATATCCTCGCGCTAAACGAATTGCAGTTTGTGTGGCTTCCGTTCCTGAGTTGACCATGCGCACCTGCTCTATGGAAGGCATAAGGCGAGTAATAAGTTCAGCCATTTCAACTTCAATAGGGTTAGGGGTACCAAATCCAAGTCCTAAAGCAGTGGCTGCTTGCACAGCTTTAACGACTTTGGGGTGAGCATGTCCAAGAATTAAAGGTCCGAAAGCACCGACATAATCCACATAGCGTTTATTCTCAACACTAATCAGGTAAGGGCCTTCGCCTTGTTTAAAAAAAATAGGATTGCCTCCAACTCCTAAAAATGAGCGAACAGGAGAATTGACCCCCCCTGGGATAAGCGTTTGTGCCCTGGCCAATAATTCGATAGAATGTAAAGTCATTGTTCTCCTAAACTGTGTTTTTTAAGAACTGTGATTTAAGTATTTGATTCTAATCCTCTAAATGAGAGGAATACAACTTTTGTGATATCTTTAATATTAAGTGAGGTAACTTAAATGGAATATTTTAATTTAGTGGATATAATCTTATTAATAAGTTTGGCTGCCATATTAACTATTTTAGGGTTTTTATACAGAACTGCCTTTTTAAAACATGCTAAGGCAATGGCAAAAGTTGATCTTTCTATTCAAAAGCAAGAGCAAGCCAATCATCACTTGGCGCTTATTTTAAATGAACTCCGACGTTCAAATCAGTATTTGGCAGATTTAGCAGGTTTGGAAGGTGTAGAAGGGATAGAATCAGTGCCGCAAGAAGAAGCTTTAAGTCATACTAAACTGTATATCGGTAACATTGATTATTCCGCGACTGAAGCAGAATTAGCATCCCATTTTGCACGGTATGGAAAAGTGGAATTTGTTAATATTCCTGTTAACCGATATACCGGAAAGGCAAGAGGTTTTGGTTTTATAACATTCTCTTCTCCGCAAGATGCAGAAAATGCAATGGAATTAAATGGCAGTGAATTTAAAGGCCGGCAGATCCAAGTGAATTTTGCAAAGGAACGAGAGACGGCATAATACTATGACAAAGAAACGATACATGTGTTTATTATGTGGCTTTATCTACAACGAAGAAGAAGGATGGCCTGAAGAAGGTATTCCTGCGGGAACTGCTTGGGATGCTATTCCCCCCAATTGGCGTTGTCCAGATTGTGGTGCTTGTAAGGCAGACTTTGAAATGGTAGAAATTTAATGGGTTGTTTCTCGAACCCAATTAATTAATCCACCTCTCATCAAAATTTCAATTTGTCGATTCGATAATTCATGATGCAAAGGAATGGTGGCTCCTGTAGATTCGAGTGTGAGTGATAAGGGTTGACGATGTTTTAGAGCATCTCTTATGCCTTTGAGTATAATTGTATCTCCAACATTTAAACGATTGTAATCTTCAGAGTTTGTAAAGGTAACAGGCAGAACACCAAAATTAACCAGATTTTGCCAATGAATTCTTGCGAAGTGTTTGGCAATCACAATTTGTAAGCCAAGATAGCGAGGTGCTAAAGCGGCATGTTCTCGACTCGATCCTTGCCCATAATTTTCTCCTGCAATAATGGCATGCCCTCCGAAAGCTTGAACCTTTTTTGCACGTTCGGCATACGTATTGTCAATCATGTCGAAGCAAAATTCACTGATTTTTTGAATATTACTGCGATAAGGTAAGACACGGGCGCCTGCGGGCAGTATGCCATCGGTAGAAATATTATCTCCAAGTTTTAAAAGAATGGGAATTTTAATGTCATCTAAAATGGGTTTTATTTCAGGAAGAGACGCAATGTTTGGGCCTTTAATTAAAGTGATTTTTTGAGCTTCAGCAGAAGATAAAGGTTTTTGTAGCATGCTTTTGTTGATGATGTTTTTTTTGGGCAATTTTACTTTGGGGTAAGGAAGTCCTAAATCTCGGGGATCAGTGATAACACCTGTTAGGGCTGAAGCTGTCGCTGTCTCGGGGCTGCATAAAAATACGCTGTCCTCTTGTGTGCCCGAACGTCCTGGAAAATTGCGAGGCACTGTGCGAAGACTGTTGCGGCCAGTTGCAGGGGCTTGGCCCATACCAATACAGCCATTGCAACCTGCTTGATGGATTCGCGCGCCTGCATGGATCATTGCACCCAAATAACCCACTTCTACCAATTCTTCTAAAATACTTCTCGCACTGGGATTGACGTCATAAGAAACCCTAGGGTGAACTTGTTTATCTTTAACCATCAATGCAGAGATTGCAAAATCTCGAAAGCCGGGATTTGCGGAAGATCCAATATAGGTTTGGTAAACTTCTTTTCCTGCAACTTCACGGACAGGAACAACATTGCCGGGGCTGGAAGGAAGAGCAATTAAAGGTTCTAATTCGCTGAGGTTAATGGTTTCATCTCGATCATAATTGACACCTTTATCTGCAACCCAAGGAGACCAATCATCGATGCGACCATGACTCTTAAGGAAAGCGGCTGTGATTTTATCTGAAGGAAAGACGGAAGTTGTGGCACCCAATTCGGCGCCCATATTAGCAATGACGTGTCTATCCATGGCTGTTAAGTACTTTAAGCCGGGACCATAATATTCAATAATATAGCCAACACCACCATCGACATCATGTCGTCTGAGTAACTCTAATATAATATCTTTTGCGCTGGTCCATTCTGGGAGTTTTCCTGTGAGTTGCACCCCCCAAATTTTGGGCATTTTGACGTAAAAGGGGTGTCCAGTCATTGCCATTGCCACTTCTAAGCCCCCAGCCCCTATTGCTAACATGCCAAGGGAGCCTCCGGCGCAGGTGTGACTGTCCGATCCTAACAGTATTTTTCCGGGCATTCCAAAATGTTGCATGTGGACAGGGTGAGAGACACCATTACCAGGGCGACTATACCAGATCCCAAATTTTTGACATGCACTTTGTAAAAAGAGATGATCATCCGGATTTTTATAATCTTCTTGAATTAAGTTATGATCGACATATTGTGCAGATAATTCAGTTTTAACTTGTTTAATGCCCATGGCTTCTAGCTCTAGCATTACCAGAGTGCCTGTTGCATCTTGTGTGAGTGTTTGATCAACTTTTAAAGCAATTTCTGATCCCGGTATCATAACACCTTCAATTAAATGAGCTTTTATAATTTTTTGAGCAATATTCATTCGCATGATTTTTCTCCGTTTTTTAAAATGGTTTTACGACAGCCAAGATCACTACTGCAATTAGTATAAACACAGGAAATTCATTCAACCAGCGATAATAGCGAGATGAGTGTCGATTTTGATCACGTTGAAATTGGCCACGAAGATAACCACAATACAAATGATAAATAATTAAGACAACAACTAAAGTTAATTTTAAATGTAGCCAGGGGGCTGAGCGATAAAGGCTCCAGGCGTAGCCATAGAGCATCCAAAAACCAAGGATTAGGGTAAAAAGTGCGCCTGGGGCCATAATGCCATAATAAAGCTTCCGCTCCATTATTTTAAAGCGCTCTTGGCTAATGGGATCTTGGCTCTCTGCGTGATAAACAAACAGACGGGGAAGATAAAATAGCCCGCTGAACCAGGTCACCATGGCGATAATATGGAAAGCTTTAACCCATAACATTATAGGATCCTTAATATAGGTCATTGACGAAAAACTAAAAAACCTGCATAATTCTCTCATGAGTACACTAAAACAGCCAGAACAGATAACTTTTACAGAAGCAGCACTTGCCCGAATCCAATATCTAATGGCTAATAAAGAAAATCAAAACTTAAAATTACGCATTTGTATTGAAGGAGGCGGGTGTTCTGGTTTTCAATATAATTTTGACTTAGATGATCAAAGCAATGCAGATGATATCCTTATTAATAAGGTTATCGTTACAGATCCTATGAGTAATCAATTTTTATTAGGTGCAAGGCTTGATTACATTGAAAATCTTCAAGGTGCCCGATTTGTCGTTATAAATCCGAATGCTGAGACCACCTGTGGATGTGGTTCTTCATTCTCTCTTAAAGAGTGATACTCTCCTCATCCCGCTATTAAAAAATGAATGATTCGATTTAGAATGAGTCCTTACTTGATTTCAAGAAATCATCAACTACACTGATAGTATTCTGGGTATGCCATGGTTGTTTTGGCGCGGTATGGCAACATTATTTTGAATTAGGAAGGAGACCTATCATGAGAAAACAATCATTGCGAATTTTAGTTCCAGTCGTGTTGCTTGCAGCTACAACGGCAGCAGGTGCCATGGAAGATACTTTTCGTGGATTTTATGCAGGTGTCGGAGTAGGGGGTTCATTTCTGAGTGGGCGTGAAAGTGTAGACCAAAGTGCAAGCTCTGCTTCTTTGCTTACTAGAGCGCAAAAAACTTTGGGTAATAGCTCTCAGCGTGGCTTAACAAAAAATTCAGTTGCGGGTAATTTATTTCTTGGGTATGGCTCTACATGGGATCCTCTTTATTTAGGTATAGAAGCTTCTGTCACTGGTACTCGAGCACGGACAAAAAATAGGGATACACAAAACCTTCAATTAGTCCCTTTATTAACTTCTACTACAACGAGCACTCTTGTAACGAATACTCAGACTAGGCTTAGACCTTGGGATTTGGGGCTTGATCTGCGTCCAGGTGTTTTACTAAGGCCAGAGACCTTATTGTATGGAAGAGTGGGTGTCGCTTGGAATAAACTTTCTGTAAGATCTACTCAAACTTATAATGATCAAGTTTCTCAAGTGGGTACTACCTCTTTTAACCTTCCTGCACTTTCTCAGACCACGAGAAAACATAAAAACAATACATCTTTAAGATTAGGTGCTGGATTAGAGCAAGAAATTTGTGAAAATTTGGTTATTCGAGGGGATTATGTCCACATCTGGGATCGTAAAGCTCGTCTGAGTAGTACTGCGTCACAACAGGTAACAGCAGTTCCTCCAGGAGGAGATACAATTACCATGACGGCTTCAAATAGTGTTAGAAGCAGAAAAGTAGGAAGTAATACCGTTATGTTGGGTGTCTCTTACTACTGGCAATAGACAATGGTATTCCACTATAGCGTTCCAGATAAATCTTATCTGGAACGCTATAGCACGGATTGATACAAAGGACTTAAAAACTTGTGGTTACAAATAATCACTTCTATAGTGAAAATATACGTTAACTTTCGAGTTGAAATTTAGGCAGGAGACTAGGATTATGACAAGGACATGTTTTAGCAGAAGCTTATTACTTCTGCCTAATTTTATTATGGCTTGCTTTCTGAGCAACTCAGCGATAGCCGTCACACAACATATAAACGGTGGCAGCACGACACCTTTTGATCCCATTAATTTTAATAACGTCTCTTTAGACAATCAACTTCCCGATGCGACAGTAACAATTGGGGATGGTGTAACTATAGGTGTTAGTGGCGCTGGGGATTCTGTTGTAAGTAATATAGCTAATAGTGCTGTCAATACTGGTGTTGTCAATTTTTTAGGTAACTCTATTGTGCAAGGAAATCTAGGTGGGGCGCCTTCTGCTACTTCACAAGTTTTGTTTAATATCAATAATTCTGGAGCCGCGGCTGGCACGATTGTGACATTTGGTGGAGCAGTCAACGCCAATACTATTGATTTTCAGGCTGCATCAACAATGACATTTAACGGTGCTAATAGTTCGGCCGCATTACATTATAATACTTTTAATGGTACGGCCATTCTTGGCCCGAACGCAATATTCAATGGTGCAGCAACAAATACAGCTGCAAATATGGGTATGTTGGTACTTAATAGCGGTAGTCATTACATCGGGGCAGTTGGGAATGCAACCAATTTTGTAAATACAATCACTCTTTTGGGTAATGCAGGGATTACTGGTGCTATTGCGTCTCAGAATACTGTTGTTGGGCCAAATACTTTAACTCAGGTAGGTGCTGTTACTTTTCCTTCTAATGCACAACTGACAGTCAGGGCTAGTAGCGATACAGCCTACGGTAGTATAAATGCGCCTGGGGAAGCCATAAATTTTACAACAGGTCTCCAGGTTAATATGTTGGTGGAGAATACGACTGTCCTTACAGGTGTCCCTTTACAGGTTGTCACGGGAACCTCTGGAACATTTGGACCTGGATCTGCGCCAATTACCACTACCAGTAACAACGTACGTTACACCTTTACAGGTTTGAATCCTGCGGGCACAGGTAATGTATTAATATTTCCAGTGCCTACAAATATTCCTATACCTCCCACTTCTCCCGCAGCACCGATAGCAGCGGTAATTACTGCGACAGCTCTTGGACCTACAGGGGATCTTTTAATAGTGCAACAGGCACTAA
>Ga0207060_10197_pt1 | contig 21742 bp, 15 predicted proteins | sample Alteio_BWMinCont_30_FD_153270 | JGI IMG/M metagenome (GOLD analysis project Ga0207060, IMG submission 153270) | Enriched cells from forest soil in Barre Woods Harvard Forest LTER site, Petersham, Massachusetts, United States -... | ecosystem: Environmental > Terrestrial > Soil > Temperate forest >...
AACCTTTAAAATTTTTCGTACAACCCGTTTGCAATCCCCTTATCCAAATATTGTTTACGGCTTCGTGGATTATAAATCCGCATCAGTTTAGGCTTTGGATCACAAATCCCGGCAACAGTAGTACATAAGCTCAGACTCCCGGATTTACGATGCGTTAAGGCAAGACGCCTCACAATAAAGGCGAAAATAGCCGGCAAAGTTTTTCAGGCAGTTGCTTAAACAAGGTGCGTTTGCCCCAATCCCGCGGGTTTATTTTTACTGCATGTTTCAGGTCATCTTCAAATGCCCGCTTTAATTGCTGCGCTAAGGCAGCATCATATATCATGGCGTTTACCTCGAAATTAAGTTCAAAGCTCCGGTGATCCATATTTGCCGTGCCTATAATGGCCAATTGCCCATCGGCAACCACGGTTTTGGCGTGTACAAATCCTTTTTTATACAAATATACCTCAACCCCGGCCTCCAGTACTTCATTGTAATACGATCTTGCGGCTGCATTTACCAGTGCGGAATCTGATTTAAACGGAACCAGCAGCTTGATCTTAACGCCGCTCATCGCCGCAGCACACAATGCATCAAGTATCGTTTCGCCGGGGATAAAATATGGAGAAGTGATCAGCAGTTCCTCTTTGGCCAGGCTGATGGTTTGCATTAAAGCATACATGATAACCGGCGTATCAGAATCCGGGCCGCTGGCAGCGATTTGTACAATGGCCTTCGACTTTGTTTTTGTTGAACAAAAATACTCAGGAACGACCGGCAGCTTTTTGCCGCAGCAAAAATTCCAGTCGCAGATGAAAAGATATTGCAGGTAGTAAACACCCGGGCCTTTGATCATTACATGTGTATCCCGCCAGAAAGGTTTAACCGGGTTGATATAACGGTCGCTTACATTGATACCACCCACAAAGCCTGTACAACCGTCAATAACAATGATCTTGCGGTGATTGCGGTAATTGGTACGGTTAGACAAGGCGATGAACCATATTTTATAAAAAGGAAAAGCCTCGACCCCGCCTTCCACGAGTTCGCGGACAAAACCTTTGCGGATACCCCGGCTGCCGAAGTCATCATATATAAAACGCACCTTCACCCCTGCCGCCGCTTTTCTGATAAGAATTTCTTTGATCTGGTTACCGATCCCATCGTTCTCGAAAATATAATATTCCATATGGATGTGGTGCTGCGCGGCTTCAAGTGCTGCAATTACCTGCGGAAATTTGTTCTCGCCGTTAAGCAGCAGGCTTACCTCATTGTTCCCTGTCAACGGGCTATTGTCGTGCAGCAGCAGGCGCGCAAGTTCCTTATGGCTTTTTACCTCCGCTTCGCCGCTATCCCAGTTTTTTTCTGACTCATGAACAATCTTTTCGGATATCTCTGCCAGCAAGTTCTTATCTGAAATGATCTTTTTACTGTAGAGCTTATTTTTACGATAATTCGCACCTACTGCAAAATAGACAGCCATGCCTATACCGGGAAGCAGCAAAGTCACCAGCAGGTAAGCAAAAGCCTTGCTGGTTGATTGAATATCATATAATATTCGCAGGCAAACAAATATTACCAATGACAGGTAGGCTGCCCCGAGCAAAATATACCAGTTCATCTGCCCATGATCCTTTCCAGGTATTGATGTATCGATTGGCTACTCCAGCCGCTCAACCTGCCTTTTTGTATGATCATATTCTCGCCCTGGGTAATGCCCACCGGGTAACTTAATACAAAAGGGGCGTCTTTTGTTTGCCAGCCCTGTACCTGGCCGAAACGCAGTACGTTGAAATATAACCGGTCGCCTGAACCCGACACGGTATAATAACCATTGGCAAACCTGGCCAGGTACGGTTCCGGATGAATTAGCAATTGACGGTTTTGCGGGTGAAATTCATAGCTCACCGGTCCTTTATCGAACACCGATTGATACCCTGTATAATAACCGGTATTTGTTCGTTTTATGCAATACCACAGCAGGCAATTAAAGGGTGCCGGGGTGGTCATATCAGCAGCTGGATCGAGCCTGGATTTACAAAACAGCGCTGCGCCAACATAAAGCAGGGAAATCGATATTCCTCCGGCGGCCCATTTTATACGCGATATATCCCCGGTTTTCCGAATCAACAGGACCAGCGTGGCGATCAGCAACGAAATCGTAAACAAAGGGTCGACCACAAAAAGAAAGTGAAACGAAAATCGCTCATGGCTGAAAGGCTCCAGCAGGCCTGTTCCATAACTGGTGCAGGTATCCAGCAGATCATGTAACCCCATTTCCAGGCAAAAGAACAACGCGAATGCGGTATAACCCACCCACGGATACCATTTGCTAAAAAGATAAGCCAGCAGCAGGCCAGCCAACAGCGCAAAAAAACAACGAATGCGTTATGCCGCGGTGTAACAGCAGCGCCTGGTCGCCGGGCACAAACAAACCGGCAACCGTATCCACGTCGGGCAGGTTGGCCGCCAATGAGCCGAACAGCATGGCCTTTTTACCAAATTTTTTGCCTAACATAAGTTCGCCGGCACAGGCGCCAAGGGTAAGGTGGGTCAAAGGGTCCATTCGGTGTTTTCGCTTGCTAATGTTAATCAATATTTTGCTGATTTGTTTGTTTTTTCGTGGCCTTATCGCCAACCGATTTGTTCGGGGGAAGGCATTTTTGAATGCCAACCCGAATCGACACACCCTTCCCAACTATTTCTCCACCCCCAACTTCCCATTTTACCACCCTTTCACGCATTAAATCGCCGCCTCACCCCCGTTTCCACCACCATGTGGAAAACTATCATTTCCCGCAAAATCCAAAATTGCTGACCTTTAAGAAAATGAAATCGCTCGAAGAATTAAACCGGGAAGCCGCCGATATTAATTTGAACATCAGGAAATTGATGCTGAACAAAAATTGCTTTGACGAAGGCCTGGAAGAGAAGATAGCAGTGGTGGTGAAGATCACGGCTTTAAGGGAGCAATTGGCCCGTGTACAGCGGGAGATCAGGATACGGTCTGAGGATTAATATATCACATCTTACATTATATCTATCAATATCGAATAATTAATGTTGAATATCGAATTTTGAAGTTTTTTTACTTCATCATTCAACATTCGATATTCGGTGTTCGATATTAAAACCTAAACGCAATATCACCCCTTCCCACACACAAATGTTAATACTTTCCTTCCCTGCTTTTTTCAAATCTCCCGCCCCATTCTGTAAAAATTCGTATTTTTAGGGCATCTTTTCCGGCGCAACGATACCAGTGCCGGTAAACAATAATTATAATGTCATGAGCAGCCATCACAAAGATATCGGAACAAAACAAAAGGCGCTTGCCATTAATCTCGACCCTAAAATTTATGGCTCGTTTGCCGAAATTGGCGCCGGGCAGGATGTGGCGGCCAATTTTTTTAAGGCAGGCGCTTCATCGGGCACTATCGCCAAAACCATGTCGGCTTACGATATGACCTTTTCCGATGCCATTTACGGCGTTCAACAGTTGCGCCGTTATGTGAGCGAGAACCGGCTGATCTCCATGCTCAATCATGAATATGGGCTGTTAATTGAGCGCCTGGCTGTACAGCGCGGCGAATCGACCACCTTTTTTGCCTTTGCCGATACGGTATCGGCAATAAATTACCAGAAAACAAACGAAGGGCATGGCTGGATGGGCGTGCGTTTCCAAACGGAGCCGAACGGGGCTTTCAATGATGTGGTACTTCACGTAAAATTACTGGATAACGACAATAATATGCAGCAGCAGGCGGTGGGCGTGCTGGGCGTAAACCTGATGTATGCCTGCTTTTATTATAACGAGAGCCCGCCCTTGTTTTTACTTACGCTGATGGACGATTTGTCGAAAGACCGCATCCAGATAGATATGATCCGTTTTGAAGGGCCGGCCTTTAGCAAAGTGGATAACAGGCTGATGAGCCTGCACCTGGTAAAATATGGTTTTTCGGATGCTGCGGTATTCGGCCCTGATGGTAAAAACCAGCAGCCTTCGGAGGTACTGCATAAAAAGCATACGGTTGTGATACGCGGCCGTTTCAGGCCGCTAATCAATGTGCATTTGGATATGCTTAACAACGGCGTTAAGCAATTTATGCAAGAGCCGGATGTGGACAAGGCAAATGTGATTGTGATAACGGAACTTACCCTGCAGGCCCTGAAAGAACGAAATGCCGACGAAAATGCCGATATCGATGAAAAAGATTTCCTCGACCGCGTGGATATTCTTTGTTCGCTGGGGCAAACAGTATTGATCTCAAATTTTCATGAGTATTATAAACTGGTGGCTTATTTATCAAACATTACTAAACTAAAACTGGGCGTAGTTTTGGGCTACCCCAACCTGGAGTATATTTTTTCGGAAGAACATTATATAGGGCTTCCGGGCGGCATCCTCGAGTCGTTCGCCACCCTGTTCAGCCGCAAGGTAAAGCTATTCGTTTACCCTACTTTGCGCGACGGCGTGGTGCTGAATTGCCTTAAATTTCACCCGCCGGCGCACCTTATCGACCTGTACCGTTACCTGATCACCAATAATAAAATTGAAGACATCAGCCATTATAACGAGAAAAACCTGAGCATACAAACCGATAAAGTGCTGGAACTGATAAAAGAAGGCGCCCCGGGTTGGGAAGAATATGTGCCAGCCGAAGTAGCCGCCATGATAAAAGACCGCTGCCTGTTTGGGTATGCGTGTGTGGTTGAACCCGCGAAAGAAAGCGTGAAGGAATTAGGAGATGATGATGGCAACGTTTTAAATAAGGCTTAACTTTTATCCTGCAATGATAAAGTTATACAGGGTAATCTCACAATCTGAAAAAGATGATTTCGACAGCAATGGCTTCAGGACAGCAAAAACACGGTTGAAGCAAAACAATTTTTTAAATCGAGAGAAGCAACCTCACATTTTGCTACCAAGGCAAAACTGCAGCAATATTATCCGCCCTACAAATATTTATTGATTGCAAATGTCGATAAAGAGGATTTTGATAATATCCCGCATACGAGCATGGAATTAGACAGCTATGATGCTATAAGCATTCATGAGGATAATTTGCCAGCATTTAATAGTTGTATTAAATTTGTAAAACAGGAGGCACTATGACACCACATGAAATTACATATAGCTTTACAGCGACCATATCGCTTTTTCCCACAGAAAATGGCGGGAGGAAAAAACCTGTGTATGATCATTACAGGCCTTCTTTTTCGTTTAGCACATTGAAGCAGTTTTCCGGTGAAATTTCCTTTCCTGATTCAAAAGAATTAGAACCCGGCGGAACTGCTACCGCATTGATAAAGCTTCTTCCCTCCCGGCACATCCGCCAAAATTTAAAAAGCGGGGACGCTTTCACTTTGCTGGAAGGTGATAAGATAGTTGGTACCGGCGTGATCCGGCAAATAGAACAAGAAAACAGGATTGCTATAATCCAATAATCACTACGTTATTCCCGTGGCCAAGGTCCCCAACAACCTTAAATGCGTCTTCGCCCCAAAATGCGTTGCATCTTCTTTTAAAACTATATTAAAGTTTTCTTCCGCCTCCTTAAATTGTTTCAATCCCAGTAAACCGAGGCCGGTAATATACTTGCAATGAATATAATTCCTCTTGTCCAGGTCGTCCTCGAATATCAGTAAGTCGGGTAGCGATACTGCAAAATAATCGATCCTTATTTCGTCATCCTGGTGGGCCTGGCCGTAGCCGACCAGTTTGGTAAATATTTCATCGGCATGAGCCTGGTTGCCCAATTTCTCCCAGGCAAGGCCCTGGTAAAATATCTTATCAGGCTGCTGGTCGTTATAAAACATGGCTGCGCCCGGTTCGGATAAGCCGATGGTGGCTTTGTTCCAGTATAAAATGGCATTTTCCTTATCATTTAAGCCCATATAGGCACAGCCAAGCCAGTAAGAAATATCATTTTCCTGTGCGCCATAGAGCTTTCCTTCCCCTAAATTATGCGGGTATGTTTGGGCCTGGTTTAGTTTGTCGATAGCATCGACAAACATATTTTCCTTAATATCAAGCTTCGCCATTTCAATTAAACTATAAACGTACTGCCCGGATACCCTGCCCTCGCCGCCTTCCCAGGGATGAAATATGCGGTTAGTTAACAAGGCGTATGCTTTTTTATGATCTCCCAGGAAGTTACGCAAGGCTGCAATTTCAAGGTACAGATCATCGCGGCTTCCGGCCACTTGCCTGCGTATTTCAAGATTTGATAACCTGAATTCAGGCGCATAATTCATACGCTTATACAGTTGGTCCAGCTCCATTAAAACCCGCGCGTCCGTAGCATCCAATTCATAGGCCTTTTCAAATAATTTTAATGACTTTTCAGGGTTATTTTGTTTATTGTAAGCGGCAATCGCCAGGTTACGGAAAACCGTCGGGAACGAATCATCCAGCGAAGCCGACTTTTCCCAGGAAGTTATCGCATCGCCATATTGCCTTTTATCGTACCATAAATTGCCAAGATAGTAAAGAGCGCGGGCAGCTGCCGGGTTAGCCTTTTGGGCATATTGCAACACCGCGATGTCCTCTAACCGGTTGGGGAAACAGGCAGCGTTACCGGCATTTGCTTTTTTAAGGAACGAACGGCTCTTATGCTCATCCCCGGCTTTGTGCCAATAATACCCGGTATAATAATTAAGCATCGGATCAGCGTTATCTTTACCGGCACAATGCATAAGCCCGATGGCTTCGGCATACAATCCCAAAGCTGCATATTCTATGGCATAATCAATTAACGTATGAGCGTTGCCGCGACTTAACCGCAACAATTTGGCAAGGGTTGCCTTTGCCTCCGTAGTCTGTTTTAAGTCTGTATGGCAAAGATATAGCTCATATAATACACTGATATTGAACTGGTCGCGGCTTAAGGCTGTATTTGCAGTGGCGATGGCCTCATCCACCCGGTTCAATTTGCGCAGGGTATGCGCTTTTACAAAATAAGCCTTCCCGTTCCTGGCATTCCTGTCCAGCGCCCAATTGATATGTTCCAGCGCCAGAGCATAATCTTTTCGCAATACGTCTATTTGTGCAATTGAAAAATAGGCGCTGGCCTGCCAGGCGCTGCTCCATGCGGCTTTAAAAAATACATCATAAGCTTCATTGATCCTTTCCTGGTAATATAATGAAAGGCCAAGGTTATAATAAGGTTCGCCATCATAAGGATTCGAGTTACGTTGAATGGCGGTTGCAATGGCTTTCCTGAAATACGGCTCGCTTTTTGCAAATTGCCCCCTACGCAAATACCACGCCCCCAATGCGTTATTACTTCTAATATCACCGGGGCTTCTCTTCAATGCTTCCTCATAATATGGCACAGGGCTATAAATGGCATGCCTATATTGTTCCAGGTGTTGCCCTGTTAAAAAAAGGTCTTCAATATGCGCGATCTCTTTTGGTTGAAGCGCCGGTTTTGCGGCTGACGGGATTTCCTTTTTTTCTCCCGGAGTTGTTTCGTAGCGGATAAGTTCAAGCCCATCCGGTTTGTTCACAAGTAAGATTAAAGCATCTGTATCAACGCCTGGTGATGAGATTTCCCGTTCGTATACCTGTTCAGGAGAAAGATCGGCGACTTCATCCAGTAAAACCTGGTCAACACACTTCAAGACGATATTCAAATTTCCTTGCGGTGATGTAGCTAAAACTTTTACAGCAACATTATCTCCATTTTTTTCTAAGCCAATAACAATATCCTTACTGGCATTTTTCACTATCCCAACTTCCCGGTAAGGCATAAAATATTGCGAAAACGATTTTTCTTCATGCGGCATTATCCACGAAAAATCGGGCTGGTTATCGGTGTAAACGCCGGTCATGAGCTCGATATACGGGCCGTCTTCGTCTGTTAAATTCCTATCCCAGGCCTGGCCGAAATCGCCGTTGCCCCAGGTCCATTGCTTTTTTCCCGGTGAGATGTGGTGGTCAGCCACGATCAATACGCCCCCCTTTGTGTCATGCTCGTACCCGCCCAGGAAATTATAATTTGAATCGACAGCCATGTACGAGGTTGGTACAGGGATATTTTTGTATCGCGATATGTCCGTCCCCGGTGAATAATCTACCTTATAATAGGTGCCTTTGGCTATCGGGAATGCAGAAACATCCCTTCGCCCATGATCGAAAACCGCATTTACATCCGGCGGGAAAACAGACTGGTAATCATCGTTAACCTTCACCGCAGGGTTTGCCCACCATAAAAACGTTTGGGGCAGGTTTGTTCGGTTATACAATCGTGCCTTAACCTCAAGGTAGGCTTTATCGGGATACAAGGTAAATCCCGCCATCCCTTTGGTATGGAACATTTTTTCAACTTCGTTTACCCATACAGTTTTGCTGCCGTCCTCATTTTCTTCGAGAGCGAAATCAATAGTTTCAAATGTGCTTGGCCGGTGATGCTGGGGCCAGTTAAACTCAATACCACCGGAGATCCACGGGCCGCATAAGCCAACAAGCGCAGGTTTAATTACCTGGTTATAATAAATAAAATGGCGCCCGGCTATCTTATCATAAGCCATGTGCACCCTGCCGCCTATTTCGGGCAGGATCATGATCTTTAAATATTTATTTTCTAAATACAGGGCGATGTATTCCTGGTCAACTTTTTCATCCTCTATCTTTTCAATAACGGGGTTTGGATACACCACGCCGCTGCTGCCCTGGTATATCCTGTTTTCAAAAAACATCGGGTTCTTATCCGGGGCCCCTGCCCGGTAAGTAGGTAATGTGATTGTCTCCTGACAGATACTCACTTCCATTTTATTGTATGATTAATGTCCTGCGTAACTTTGTTCCAATTCTTCCAGCGTTTGCCCCTTGGTTTCCTTTACTTTTACACGGATAAATAAAAATCCAAAAAAACAAATAACCGAATAAAGATAAAAAGGACCAAAAGTTCCCAAATGTTCAGCCAGCACGGGGAAGGTGAATACCAATATAAAATAAGCAATCCACAGGCTGACAATGGCGACCGAGGATGCAACGCCCCTGATATCATTCGGAAATATTTCAGAAATTATTACCCAGGTAACCGGCGCCAGCGATGTGGCGTACATGCCGATGGCCAGCAGCACAAATAACGACACCCACCCAGCACCGGCCTGCCCTTTCAATAAAAAAGCCAAAACCAGGTATATTATCGATAAGCCCAGCGAACCGATCAGCATCAGCGGCCGCCTGCCTAATTTATCCACCTGCCACATCGCCAGCAAGGTAAACAGGGTATTCACTATGCCAATAGCTACTGTTTCAAAAAGCTGTTTATCCAAACTGGCGCCCACTGATTTAAAAATAGTCGAAGTATAATTAAACACCACGTTTATACCGCAAAACTGCTGAAAAACTGCCAGCGTTATGCCAACCAATACTGCCGGCCTTACCGCTTTTGCAAAAACGGCGCTATAAGAAATATTCCCCGCTTTATGAACTGACTTTTCAATATCATTCATCGTGGACTTCACAAAATCCTGCGAGCCTATCTTTGCCAAGATCCCGGCGGCCTTCACGCCTTTCCCGGCTTTTACCAGCCAGCGGGGGCTTTCGGGCAAAAACAATACGCCAATTAAAAACAAAGCAGACGGTATTACGCCAAGTCCGAACATCCACCGCCAAACGTCAGTTCCTTTTCCTGCCAGCAGGTAATTCACCAGGTTAGTTACCAAAATACCAAGTACTATGGTCAACTGGTTAATAGCCACATTCCGGCCGCGCATACTTGCCGGCGAAACTTCCGCAATATAAAGTGGGCTGAGCATAGAAGCCATTCCCACGCCGATCCCTGCCGTAAAACGCATGGCGATAAATTCAGTTAAGTTTGGCGAAAAGGCCATGCCCAAAGAGGAAAAAGCAAAAATCCCGGCGGCAACAACTAAGCCAGGCTTGCGGCCATAGCGGTCGGCAAGCTTGCCGGCGATGAGGCAGCCCACGATACAACCCAGCGCCAGCGAGCCGGTTAAAAAACCTTCCCACCACGAGGATAATTGAAACGCCGTCCTCAAAAATGGCAACGCCCCCGAAATCACCGCAAAATCAAACCCAAAGAGGTAACCGCCCAGCGCCGAAATAAACGAGATCCGCAGGATATAAAAGTTGTTGTAGGTGAAAGCCGGGTGTGGTTTTATATCCTGCATATTAGGTTGCTATGGTTGGGACTAAATTAGGGTTATTATATCAGAAATGGAGTGGTTCGCGATTTGTAAAAAATCCACAACGCCGTCATTGCGAGGAACGAAGCAATCTCTGCACTTAGGCAGTCAACTATACGGAGCACCTGCGTTTACGGCGTGCGGCTGACAGGTAACCAGGAGATACAGGTCCGTTGATTAGCACGTGTAGAGATTGCTTCGTTCCTCGCAATGACGAGTCGGGGGTGAGATTTCACTCCTCCAAATCAAACTGTTTGATCACATATTTGAGCATATCTGCCGCATCTTTCTTCAAACGCACATTGTCAAGAACCATTTCCCTGGTAACGATCCTTATCAATACCACATCGGCGGCCAACTGGTCAATATCTGGCTGGGTAAGGTTACGCATTTGCCCGTCCGGCACCGTAGATTTCATAAAAGCGGCATCCAGGTTTGCAGGCTTAAAATGTGCCGTTAAAAAGGGATCGAGATAATTACGCTGGTATTGCAGGTTAATATCCTGAACAGTATGCAAAAGCTCGATATGCCTTTCGTACCTCGAAAAGTAGCTGATGATCTCCGAATTGCTGAACTGTTTCAGGTGCAGTTCGTTCTTAATAGCACCCATGGCCCCCAGCGAGGGGTGAAATGGCCACATGCTATGGGAACCGGCAATAAACACCTGTATCTTTTTAGTATCCGCCTTTTGAAGAGGCTGCTGTAGCAGGGTAAATAAAGTGTCGTTGTTTCTCACTATTTGCGTTTCAGCACGGTATATTTCATTTAATTGTACCGTATCGGCTTTCAGGTCCTGCACCAACTGTAAAGTCAGTTGCCTGGCGTGCTCGCTGTTGGTAATATTCTCCCTGATATTTTCAGCAATAAAACCCATCATTACGGCAACAAATATCATAAAGCCTTCCGCCAGGTATTCTTTCCAGGGTTTAGGCTTGTGTTCCAGTTGGGGATGGTGATGTACTTCCATATTTTTTGTTTCGGGTGGTTCGTTAGAATGATTTCCGAACTGTTGTTTATTATCGCCCGCTGGCGGCTTATCAGCAGCAGCATCCGCTAATCTTTCTGCTTTTGGCTTAGCTACTCGCTTTGGTGTGCGGGCTACAGGTTTATTCCCGATTTTATCTATGTCTTGCTTCGCTTTTTTGCTCATAAAACCCAAAGCTAAATATTTAAACAAAGGTTGCGAAAAGTAGATGCAAGATATGAAGATCGAACCTATTGAAATACCTTCCCACACCTAATCCCTCAACGCCACCGCCAGCAAATACCAGGTAGTATGCGGGAGCCACTGCTCAGCCCAGCGCCAGTCGGCATCTTTACCGGTTTTGCTGTATGGGAGGTTAAAATCAATATCATCCTCATTTTCAAAGCCTGATGTTATGCCATTTACGATCCCGCCGGGAGCGTTGGTGTATTCAAAGGTGCCGAAAAAGCCGTAAGCAGGGTTATTATGGCCTGTGCCCTGTAACATGCTGGCGTCAAAAGGGTTTAAGCCTAATATCCAGTTTAGCTGATCGAGCGCGAAATTATCCAGTTGGTTATGAAAAGGTTTATCATCTTTGAAAAGATCAGCGGCCATTCTTGCAGCGGCGGCCATGGAAGACAGCCTTGCATTCTCGCCCTGCCACCACGGCGCCGCATCGCTGCCGTGCGGAAAGAAAAATGAGCTGCGCCTGTTGCCCAAGGTATCCTGAACCAACTGGCGGCTGTAGCCAAAGGGGTTATTCACCTCATGCGTTATAGCCAGCTCAAATTGCATGGATGCTTTTACCACGGCCTTTATTCGTGTTTGCATCTCTGCCGATGCAGAAGGATAGTAATAAAGCAGGCTCACAACCGGGAGCCCGGCATCTGCGGCATGGAAAAATGGCCGGTCCTTGTCATCGGCCCTCCAATAGTTTTTATAACTATGCCATGATGCCAGGCGGGTTAACAATTGGTCCGCCCTTTTTTCCGCTGCTTTCTGGTACACTTCTTTATGGGTAACCTTATATAGCTCGGTGGCGGCACTTAAGGCGCAATAATCATCGAGGATATTTTCCTTACCGTCAAAATCCACTTTCGTATTATCTTTCTCCAAAAAGGCAAATGCATTTTCGGCAGCCTTTAAATAATCGGCATTGCTGAATTCGCCGCAAACCGGGTATGCCGAAGCCATGGCCAAAGCCGCTATAGCAATCCCCCCACCCGACCGGTAGCTGGCCTCATAACTCTTTCGGTCTTTTGGGGCCGTACTTGCCGCGAAAGCCTGGTCCTTGGTTTGTTTTATCCGGTAGCTGCCTTCTTCCGGCTGTATCCGCCTGTCTTCGGGTAGTTTACCGGGTCCGGGTGCGCCAACCGAACGGTAAAACGAGCCGTCCTTTACCTGCATGCGCACCAGGTAATCGGCGCCATACATGGCCTCATCCAATATCCGCCTGTCAATTTGGTGAAAATCTGTACCGGCCCGTTTTGATAATATTTCATAAGTTTTGAACAGGCTCCAGTCCGTTAACGAGATTTGCTGCGGGTTAAAATACGAGGAGAAGGAAAGGTGTGAAAGATGCTTGCCATAGTCGCCGGTAGCGTCGTACCAGCCGCCATGCGCATCAACAGTATCGGTTGTTTTGCCGGCCAATAACAAATGGCGGTCGGCCTTATCAAATAAACCCGAACTTCTTTGTCCTTTAAAATAATAAACCACATCCGAAATTGTCGCTTTCTCCAGCACATTTCTGCCTATTATAAAAGGATAGGATGATACCGTCCCTTTTGGCAAAACCACCTGTAGTTGGTAGCTGCCAGGCGTAGTAAATGCGCTGAAATCAATCGTCCAGAATAGGAAGTTTTTCCATTTGCTGACCGGGCCGCTATAAACAGCCTTACCTGTGTACACCACGTGGTGGGTTTCCGCATCAATAAGTTGAAATATATTTATTGGGATTTTGTTTGCGGCAACAATAACCGCGTGTTTTGCTTTGGTGCCTTCATAGCCAACCTGGTTGGTAACTATTTTAACGGGTTGTGCATGCAGCAGGAAAGGAATGAAAAGCAGCGATAGTAAAATGCCTGTTCTATTTTTAAAAATTATCATATTTAATAAATTAAAGAAAATACCCTGTTGGAAAATGTTTATACATTGGTAAAGCTAATATATTACGTTTTATTGATTAACAGGTAAATGAATGTGACCCGTAGTCAAATTGTATTTGCTCCGTTAGGAGCAAAAGGTCGGTAGAAAGAAAATACCTCCCGGCATTTTGCGCCGTCAGGTGCAATACTTCGCGAACATTCATTCCAAAAATTTAAAGATAACCTCATTATTATCTGGCAGCAAGCCCTTAGCAAGTCATTAATCCGGTTAAGTGCCGTACCTAAAGGCACGGAATTCTTCCTGGTTTGTTTTTCTACCGACCTTTAGACCCCGATGGGGGTCTATTTCTTATCTTTTTATAAACAGCATTAACCAGCGACTATTAATGTGCATACACTCCCGCCTGCATTCGAATGCCGGAAAAATATTTTATAAAAAATCCTTGAAAAGATAAAATTTACTACTTTTATAATAACGATTTATATTTATGGATATTAAATAAGTCCGCAATATAAATCTCATACCTAACATATTCATAGTTTAAACATTGACCCCGGCGGGCAATCAATTCCAGTTACATTTTTAAAACATTCATTAAAACCCTAAAACCATGAAAAAATTAGTAGCCTTTCTCGCTTGCTTTTTCATAGCAGCACAGCTTTTTGCACAGGATTGTATGCAATATATGTACATGCAAAAAAATAAAACCATTGAAATGACCGCCACCAATAGCAAGGGGGAGGTGAGCTTTAAATCGGTCACCAAGGTTTCGGATGTGAACACTTCGGGCGGGGTAACTACTGCCGACGTTGTTTCAGAAGGCTATGACAAAAACGGGAAATTGATGAATACCTCGAATATTACTTATAAATGCGATGGCGGGGTAATGATGATGGATATGAGCTTTAATATGCCGCAGCAATCGCAGCAAAATACTAAAATGGATGTTAAAATGGTAAATAAGGGTTATATGGAATACCCTTCAGGCATACAAGTCGGTGATCATTTAAAAGATGCCACCACGCAAATGGAAATGACAATGAATAATGGTATGACGGCCCTTACTACTGTTCAAATTACTGACAGGAACGTTGTGAGCAAAGAATCGGTAACTACGCCAGCCGGGACCTGGGATTGCTTCAAAATAACCTACAAAACTACATCCTCCACAACGCTTAAAGGCAACAGCCCAAGTGCCGATACCATTAATAACGCAATGAGCGCTATGGATAAGATCAGGGCCAAATTAGGCAAATTCGGGCCAAAGACGCCTTCAAATTCTTCAGAAACTACCGTGTGGTACGCCCCAAATTTCGGCATGGTAAAATTCCAGGGCAAAACCTTTCAAATGGAACTTACCGCGATAAAGTGAAATCGGAAGTCGAAAACTTAGATTTGACAACTTTTTAAAAGTTGTCAAATCTTGAATATCCTGTAAACCATCTTTTTTAATCGTACGGGCTTCCTTCCCGGATCGGGCACGAAGGGTTGCAAACCTGCTATTCCTTTGATAAAGACACGCCTTTACACATTATAGGAGCCTCAAAACTGCCGGTAAGGCTTTTGTTACAGATAAAAATTAACATTTTTTAAGAATTAATACTGATACTATTACAATCCTTTATACGTTTGCATATCCGATGCATTTAAGCTTGGGTAATCATATTAACGCTAAAAACAAAAAACAGCCCCTCTTCCCCATAACATGAAAAAAAACTTTACTATTCTATCAGCCATTTTAATTATACTTTTTTCTTTAAAAGCTAAAGCACAGGACGCCGATATTCCGCAGGCGAAAAGCTACATGGGTTTAATCGGCGGACTATCTATCCCAACAGGCAGTTTTGGCCAAACCAATTACAGCAATAACAGCGCAGGTTTTGCCAAGAAGGGTGGTATGCTGGGTTTAGATGCCGGGGTTTATCTTTATAAAAACCTTGGTATTGGCATCACTTTTTCGTACCAGGACCAGGGCGAGCTGAGTGCTACGGATGCACAAACCCTTGCTACCGGCTATAATACTTCCTATGTTAAGGACGAAACTAATGTTACCACTGTCGACCGTTACCAAAATATCAGCCTGATGGCCGGGCCGCAATATACTTTTTTGTATAAAATGTTCGCGCTTGACCTTAGGGCATCAGCCGGTCTTATAAAAAGCTTTGCAACGCCGTCCCTTGGCGTGGTATTCGATAATTCAAATAATTCAGCCAGTTATCTTAATCAACTCAGTTCCCGCGGTGATACATTTGCTTATGGGGCCAGCATAGGTTTGCGTTATAGCTTCAGTGACAGCTGGGATGTGGGTTTAAAATGCAATTACGTAAATTCAAACGGGATAAAAATTGAAGATTCCGGCCCGTTCACTACTGCCGGCCGCTGGCAAACCAACCTGCCCATAACCGTTATTGAAACTACTTTAGGCATTTCGGTTAAATTTTAGCAAGAACCCGCGAGGCTGCAATTAAATCTTTTTTTAGCGTGTTTAAAGTGCAACCTTATTAAGATGGCTGTCGTCTTATCAATAGTTACCCGGTTATTAGTTCATTAACCGGCATTCATCCTATTAATAACGATCAGCCATGTTTAAAAACTACTTCACCAGCGCCATCCGCAGCCTTAAAAGGTACAAACTATTTACATTACTGAACGTGTTTGGCCTCGCCACAGGCATGGCCTGCAGCATCCTTATTTTTTTATGGGTGCAGGATGAACGCAGTTATGATAAATTTAACGATCATGCATCGCAGATTTACCGTTTGACAGCTAAGGTGTCTGGTGTTGAAGCGGCGGTTACCCCTCCGGCAGTCGGTGGTGCATTAAAACAACAAATACCAAATGTAAAAAGCTTTGCCAGGCTTGTTAGCCGGCAAGCGATTGTTACTATCGGTACAAAAAAGTTTGATGAGAAGCAGCTATTTTATGCCGACCCTGGTTTTCTGCAAATGTTTAATTACCCGCTGGTACAAGGTGATAAAACGACGGTTCTTTCGCGCCCGGGTGGCGTGGTGATTACATCCGCCACAGCAATAAAGTATTTCGGCAGCGAGAATGTGATTGGAAAAACAATGCATATCGATGACGGCAGTCGCGGCCACGAGTATGAAGTAACGGGCGTATTACAAAACATTCCGCACAATTCTCATTTGCAGTTTGATATTTTATTGCCTGCAAGCATTTACGATAAAACGTACGGCAATGAAACGGACAAATGGGGTAATTTCGATGTGTACACTTATTTACTGCTAAGCGATCATTTCGATGCTTCGCCTTCCGCGCTTATTTCGATGCAAAAACAAATTGACGCTATTCATGCAACTAATGACCCAAGCCATACAAAAACGACCTATATATTACAACCCCTTGCCGATATCCATCTGCATTCGCATCTTTTACTTGATGTGGACGGCAACGGCAACAGCGAATACGTCACTATTTTCTCTGTTGTTGCGGTTTTTATCCTGCTGATCGCCTGTATTAATTTTATGAATCTGGCCACTGCCCTTGCCGGTCAGCGGGCAAAAGAAGTGGGGCTGCGCAAAACCATTGGCGCGCTGCGCTCCCAGCTCGTCATTCAGTTCCTGGGCGAATCCTTGCTGGTATCATTCATCGCATTGCTTATAGGGGTGGCTATTGCATGGCTGTTATTGCCGTTTTTTAATGATCTTTCGGCCAAAACAATCGCTATCAACTTACTAAATATAAAAATAATTTCGGGCCTTTTGGGGATTGCCGTATTGGTTGGCTTGTTGTCCGGCAGCTACCCGGCGTTCTTCCTGTCTTCCTTTAAACCGGTAAAAGTGTTAAAAGGCTTAAAGATATTTGGCGGCCAAAAATCATTCTTACGAAACGGTTTAGTGGTATTTCAATTTGCTATAGCCATTGTTTTAATGGTGAGTACTTTGGTTGTAAATAACCAGTTGAAATTTATCAGTAACAGGGATATTGGTTTTAACAAGCAAAACCTTTTATACCTGCAAATGCCGCAAACCGGCGACCTGCAAAACAATTACCAGGCCTTAAAAGCCACATTAAACGAAAACGCCGGAACTGCCGATTATACCCTGATTGAACATTTGCCAACTTACCTTACTACCGGAACAACCGACATAAAATGGGCAGGTAAAGACCCGAATCAGCAAATAATTTTCCCTCATATTGGCGCCGATGGTAATTTTTTAAAAACATTTGGTATCCGCCTTGCTGCAGGCCGGGGCTTTAATGATAATATTAAGGCCGATGAAAACAACTACGTTTTAAATGAAACTGCCGTAAAAATTATGGGCATGACCCCTGCATCGGCCATCGGGCAAAAGATAAGTCTTAACGACAATCCGGGCGAGGTTATCGGCGTGGTGAAAGATTTCAATTTTAAACCTGTACAACAGCGCATCGGCCCGCTTATCTTGAGATATACAAACCGGGGCGGTTTTGTAGTGATCAGGACCAGCCCTGCAAATATTCAACAGGCGATTGCAAAATTAAAGGTTGTTTTTCAAAAGGTTTATCCCGACTTTCCATTCTCCTACGGCTTTGTCGACCAGGACCTTTCGAAACTTTATGTGGCAGAGCAGCAAATGGGCAAGCTTTTTAACGTATTTTCCATTATTTCCATCATTGTTTCCTGTTTAGGGCTTTTTGGTCTGGCAACATTCGCCACCCAAAAACGGCTGAAAGAAATTAGCGTACGAAGGGTGCTCGGCGCCAGCGCTGCTGGTATAGTGGCTATGCTGGCAAAAGACTTTGTAAAACCGGTTGCCGCAGCCCTGCTTATCGCCTTTCCGGTGGCCTGGTGGGCGATGAGCAAATGGCTGGATAGCTACGTTTACCGCATCCATATCAGCTGGTGGATGTTTGCCCTTGCGGGGATAATGGCCATCGTTATTGCATTTTTAACCATAAGCTACCAATCAATAAAAGCGGCGTTGACCAATCCGGTGGAGAGTTTGCGTTCTGAGTAGAGGTGTGAGATTTGAGATGTGAGATAGAAGTAATAGGTCAGCATTCTTTAATCCAAAAATGCAGACACGATACTTGTGTCTCCGAAACAAAATGAATGCATTTACAATTAATTTCAGAAACTTGATCCGGGACGCAAAGTATTGCGTCTTTACAAAATCCTTACTTTTGCATCTCATTTCTGAAATCCCTTGGTGATATGCCGTTTTTCTTTTTAAATAGTTTCGAGAAATAAAAAATTGATTCGAACCCGGTATGGCCGGCAATCTCATTTACATTCAATGAAGTGGAGGTCAATAATTCCTTCGCCTTATTAAGCCGGATGTTTAAATAATATTGATTGGGCGACTGGCCTGTCACCTTTTTAAACGCCTGCCTGAATTTTGAATAACTCATCGGGATCTCCTCCAGCAGTTGATTGATGGCAATTGGGTTTTCAATCGTTTCGCGCATACGGAACCTTGCTTTTGCTATAAACCTGCTGGTTGCGTCAATGTCAAAACCCTCATTCAGGGAAATACTGTTTACTAAACCAAGCATTTCAAGCGTAATGCCACTGATGATCTGGTGATAACCGGAAATAGAAGATTTTACGCAATCCAATAATTGGTGAAATAACCGCTGCATATCTTCATTTAAACCAATATGTACAAATGGCTTTTTCTTATCAAAAAAATGCTGGGCCATTAAATGGTCGGGGTAATACCCTTTAAAGCCTACCCAGTATTCCTCCCAGCCTGAATTCGGGTCAGGCTTATACCGGTGCCATACGCCCGGGAATAAAAAAAAGCAGGTGCCTGCGCTTATCTCAAAGGAACTGGTTTCCGAAGATTCAAAAGTGCCCTGTCCCTTCGAAATATAAACCAGGTAGTAATCATGCAATATTCTGCCTTTATTCCAGGTAAAGGTGTGCGTTGGCGGATGCTCTTTATTAATAGGATAACTTTGATTGACATCTATTTTCGAACACCCCACCGAAGTGATAAAGAAGCCCCACTTTTCATCAATGGCTGATGGGGTCAAATACTTATTGAAATTATGCATTATTGAGTCATTAATCAGGATGTTAAAATTATGTAAAATTATAATTATGTCAAAAAGTACAAAAATTATGCATCTTTATATAAGCAATCAACGCTGAATAGGGTTAGTTTTGATAAATAATCCAAATAATTTTCAGTTTATAGTATAGAATTCCGCCAATTGCATTGGATTCTTAGCCAATTCAAAACCCCACGGAGCGGGCTGAAACAGGGTTATTTGCTTACATTTTTATTTCGTTAGTTAAATATTGGTGCCCCGATGAATTGCCAGGTAAACGAAGATCAGGTTGAATTTTATCAAAAGAATGGTTTTTTGGTGATAGAGGATTTCCTGTCGGTTGATGAGGTAGCGCACTGGAAAGCGGCTGTGATGAATGCGGTGCAGCAAAGAAACGGGCAAAAAATGCCCGGAAAGGATTTGAAAACAGGTGAAGCCGACGGTATAAACGAAGATACCGCATACTACGGCAAAGTTTTCGATCAATTGCTGAACCTTTGGCAAACGGATCAGGAAGTGAAAAAATTGATGGTTGACGAAAAGATTGGGAAAATGGCCGCACAGCTTGCGGGGGTGGATGGCATAAGAATATGGCACGACCAGGCTTTATTTAAACGGCCATGGGCTAACCCAACGTCTTGGCACCTGGACACGCCTTTTTGGTCGTTCTCCGACAGGAACGCGATATCAATTTGGATCGCGCTGGATGATGCAACGCTTGAAAACGGCTGCCTGTTCTTTATACCGGGTTCACATTGCGAAACTACTTTTGAGAACAAAGGCATCGGTATAAACATGGACGGTATTTTTGAGGTTTATCCAAGGTTTGCAAAAGCACAGTCAGTAGCCGCACCTATGAAGGCAGGGAGCTGCTCTTTTCATAATGGGTTAACTATTCACGGTGCAAATGCAAATATGACCAGTGGCACCCGCAGGGCTATGACCTGTGCTTATATGCCTGACGGTAATAGATTTAATGGAACAGCTAATATTTTGCCTGATGATTATCTGCACTCACTTAAAGTAGGTGACTTGCTGGATAACGAGGGGCAAAATCCATTGATATATCAGCGCACAAAAAATAGAATTTAAATAACAAAAAACAGACGAGTAAACCTTTTAAAATAACTTCCGCAAATTGCATGGCGGTCAATTTACTCACCCGGTCGTTGCTTCGCTCGACCACCCTCTCTCCCGCAAGCGGGAAAGAGGGTGAAAGATCACTTTTTCACCCTCTTTGCGACTTGTCGCAGAGAGGGTCGACCAGCGCGAAGCGTAGTCGGGGTGAGTAAACTACACAAGCGATATTAATGCTAAGACGAAGTAACGGGCTGATTGTTGAGCCAACTCTGCGGAAGTAGTTTTTGTAAGTTTTAATAAGTAAAATACAACATGAATAAAACCGGGTACACATTTTTTATTTTACTTTTCGTGCTTACATCAAATGCCTTCGGCCAGAAAAATGCGCCGGCTGGCTTATTGTGCGATTTGCTGCCACATCCCGAATTATCCGAGATCACCAATAAAACCCCTGATTTTGGTTGGATAGTGAATGCGGGAGTAAAAGAAGATTATCAAACTGCTTACCAAATCGAAGTTGCCTCTTCGGCGGCGCTTTTACTGGATGGGCAAGCCGATCTGTGGAATACGGGCAAAGTAACATCAAGCCAATCCATAAATATCCGTTACGCTGGTAAAAGCCTGCAGCCCCACCAGCGCTATTGGTGGCGTGTTTGCACCTGGGGGAAAACGGGGAAGCAGTCAGCCTGGAGCGCGGCACAAATGTTTAATACCTCCGATTTTGATCTGCCCCGGGCCTGGCCGGGTGAAAGCCGGTGGGTTAATATGACCGGCGACAATGGCAAAATAGCCTTTACATTCGAGAACCGCGAACCTGTTAACTTTCATGACGTAGCCCCTGTAAAAACAATTGTCCAAAAAAATGGCAATATCTTTTACGATTTTAAAAAAGACGCCTTTGCTTACCTCGCCATCAATTTTACATGGGACGCCGAAAAAGTAAAAACTGATTCACTGGTACTTTCAATTGGGGAAAAAGGGATCGGCGATTCCATCGACCAAAGGCCAGGTGGGGGCATTCTTTATGGCACCTATAAAATAAAATTAAAAAAAGGCCTGAATGATTACATCCTCGAGATTCCCAGGTTTGTTCCCCAGTTCCCGCATAGCCAGGTAATGCCGCTGCAAATGCCCGAAGTAATCCCGTTTCGCTATTGCGAGATCAAGGCAATACCGGGGCTAAAAGTTAACAGCATTTTCCAGAAAGCTTTATATGTAGAGTTTAACCCCAATGCTTCCTCATTTTCATGCTCGGATGATAAGCTGAACCAGATATACGAGTTGTGCAAATACTCCACCATTGCCAATACTTTCAACGGGGATTATGCCAACAGCGAACGGGAGCGGATGATGTACGAAGCGGATTGCTATATCCAGCAAATGAGCCATTACGCCATCGACCGTGATTTTGCTACCGCGCGTTACAGCACCGAAAATTTAATATAT
>Ga0207060_10196_pt1 | contig 21627 bp, 16 predicted proteins | sample Alteio_BWMinCont_30_FD_153270 | JGI IMG/M metagenome (GOLD analysis project Ga0207060, IMG submission 153270) | Enriched cells from forest soil in Barre Woods Harvard Forest LTER site, Petersham, Massachusetts, United States -... | ecosystem: Environmental > Terrestrial > Soil > Temperate forest >...
AGGGAGTCCCGTCGCTGTCGGTCGCCGTCACCGTGATGGTGTTAGACCCCACGCTCAGTGTGGACGTGCCTAGGGAAAGAGGCATTTACGCGCCAAACTCTGGCACTGACTCTCGGGGATTCAAGAACTGGATGTGCTCATCTTTGCGACTGAGCCATATCAGTCCTACAATGTCCCCCGCTAGAAAGCCGCCCCAAGGATTCGCGGAGGTCACACGGACGGTCAGAACCTGGAGCGCTCCTTGCGGGGACGATATGGAAAGCTGTTTAGGTACGTGTTCGGCCTTGCCGCGATCGCGACCGTGATTGCGCTGGCGCTATCCTTTTCGCCAGGCTCCCTTCGCTCTCACCGGCTACAGACCCCACATGAGACGCTGCTGTACTACTTCGCCCAAGAAATAGGCGAGCCCGCCCTATGCGATGAGATCTCGTGGGCGGTCTATCAGCGATATAACATCTTCTTCGCCGCGGGAGGCGCCTCGTACTTTCGCTCCGACTGCTACGAGCAGGTGGCAGAAGCTCGACACGATGCATCGGTCTGTTGGAAAGTCCGGCCTCTCATAGATTTCGATCCGATCTCCCCAGGGTATTCAGCCCTGGGCTGCCGGCGACGCACGCTGGGGCGCAACTCCTCTGGAATCGCTCTGGACAGCGGTGTGCTCATCAGCACCTTCGAGCAGCTCGGCTATGATATCGATCACCTTTACCTCGAAGGCGTCATCGAACCGGCGATCAAGATCGAGGATGTCTACCGCGGCCTCGAACAGAATCCCGCGGCCATCGGTCGTGCACAACAACAGTTGATGGTGGCGCCGAGTCCTTCAGTGGTAGGCGATGATGCGAGTTACTTTGCTGACCTGGCAGCCATTGGCACGGCGGATCCGAAGTGGTGCGCGTACATTCCGCCAGGTCAAGTCCTGAGCCTGGAGCAGGCGTCATTTCGTGACTGGTGTTACTTCACAGTCGCCAAGAATACGCACGATGTACGAGTCTGCGAGCGGATGACGCCCGCAGCGGCCGAGCCCAAGGTTATTGCCGCCGACTCCCACGGTGTGCGCCCTGATATTGCGGAGCAGTTATCCCTGCACGCTCAATGCCGCTCGATTGAACGCGACATCGCCTTTGGAACACACATTCGGTATGGTCCCGAGCTGCCCGTTGATCCGCACCAGATTCAACGTCTCATCGCCACTCTAGGCATCGCGATGCCTTCGGCGAGCAACTGGCCGCCCTCTGAGATAGCGGCGTACTATCAGCGCTTTTTGTTTTCCCTTGATCCGCGCTTTCACGATGAAGTGCACAATGCAGCGCGTGCGCGGCTTGTGCGCAAGCTATTGACTCTCCGAGCGAACGGGTAGTTGTGTTGCTGCCGCAACGGCATGTCCAATAGCGCCGGGCGAATATGTGTTTCTTATACATGCCGACGAGCGAGTGAGCCGGCGTGGCATCGAGTCTGTTTCCGTTGTTAAAATGCGGCTCTATCCGATGCTGAGAAGGGGTTGCGATAATGTGGACAAGTCGATCATTGAGCAGCATTCTTCTGTCCTGGTGTGCTCTGGTGCTGAGCGCGAGCTGCGCTCTTGCACAATCCCCGGGCCCTCAGCCCTTACCGATGCCAGCGCCGATTGCTGCACCGAGGGATACCCCCTATCTCGCCGCGATCCGTTTGAATGTGGACGCCACCGACGTCGAGCGACGCATCTTCAAGGTTCGCGAGACCATTCCTGTGCGCGCCGGCGAGCCCCTCGTGCTGCTTTATCCCCAGTGGTTGCCCGGCAATCACTCTCCGTCCGGAAGGGTCGATAAGCTTGCCGGCCTGATGATTTACGCCAATGGCGCGCGCGTAGAATGGGTGCGCGATCCGGTAGACGTGTTCGCATTCCATGTAGCAGTGCCCGCGAGTGCGACGACGCTCGATGTGGATCTCCAATTTGTCTCGCCGGTCGATAGCAATGAAGGCCGCGTTGTGATGACGCCGGACATGTTGAATTTGCAGTGGAACGATGTGACGCTCTATCCAGCAGGCTATTTTGCACGGCAAATTATGATGGAGCCCAGTGTTCGACTACCCGATGGCTGGCAATTCGCGACTGCGCTTGAGACCGCTTCAACTAACGGCGACCTCACCACTTTTAAGTCCGTATCTCTCGACGCCCTGGTGGATTCGCCTATCTTCGCGGGCCGGTATTTCACGCGCCTAGATTTGGACCCTGGCGGCGTCGCGCCCGTGCATTTGGACATTGTTGCGGACCGAGCAGATTTGTTAGAGGTGAAGACCGAGCAACTGGAAGCGCACCGCGCCCTGGTACAGCAAGCCTACAAACTTTACGGCTCGCATCACTATAGTCATTACGACATTCTGCTTGCTCTCACCGATCACATGGGCGGCATTGGCCTGGAGCATCACCAGTCAAGCGAGAACGGTACAGTTCCGACCTACTTCACCGAATGGGACAAGAACGCGGATGCCCGCGATCTGCTACCACACGAATTCACTCATTCATGGAACGGCAAGTTCCGGCGTCCGGCCGACCTATGGACCCCGAACTTCAACGTGCCCATGCGTGACAGCCTGCTGTGGGTTTACGAAGGCCAGACCCAGTATTGGGGATTTGTTCTAGCGGCCCGTGCGGGCCTCCTAACGAAGCAACAAACCCTCGATGCTTTGGCATCGACCGCGGCGGCTTATGACCATCGCGTCGGCCGGGGATGGCGAGCACTGCAGGATACGACCAATGATCCCATCGCCGCCATGCGCCGAGCTCTTCCCTGGCGAAGTTGGGAACGCAGTGAGGACTATTACTCCGAAGGCCAGTTGATGTGGCTCGACGTGGACACGCTGATTCGCGAGAAGTCCGGCGACCGACGATCTCTGGACGATTTCGCTAAGGCATTTTTCGGAATCAGCGACGGCAGTTTCGTTCCGTCCACATATGGGTTTGAGGATGTAGTGAAAGCCCTGAACTCCGTTCAATCCTACGATTGGGAAACATTTCTACGCGCTCGGCTCGATGGCCATGGCCCAGGAGCACCCCTTGATGGTCTTACTCGTGGCGGTTACAGACTGGTTTATACCGAAACGCCATCCGATTATTTCAGGGGCTCCGAGACCCGCCGGAAGGTAACTGACCTGACCTATTCTCTTGGCATGGTGATAGCGGCAGACGGCCGGCTCAACGACGTGCTGTGGGAAGGGCCGGCGTACAGGAAGGGACTGACCGTCGGTACTCAGATCATTGCTGTCAACGGAACTGCATTTGATATCGACCGCCTCAAGCGTGTCATTAACGATGCAAAACAGAATCGAGCTGCTATCGAATTGCTTGTCAAGACTGGTGATCGCTTTAGCACCGTTGCCCTCGACTACCACGACGGACTTCGCTACCCGCATCTGGAACGCGACGGAAGCGGGTCGGCGCGCCTAGATCAGATTCTCACGGCGCGAAAATGAGAGGCCATCAAGCTGGCCGTCTCCTTCCTCCCGAAATTGAGGAGTATCGCGATGAGCGCTGGCGCCGTGAAAATACGGCACGCATCGAAACGGTCGTACAGGCCGAGGAGTTTATCGAACGCGTCGGGTTTGCGGCGTGCCTGACCGATGCGCGCCAACCTGGACCGTCGCTTTATGTGGCTGTCTGCGGCCGGCGCGACGCCACCATGCCGCGCAATGTGCAGAAAGATCCGGAAAGCTCTCATACTTGGATATTGAAAGATGAAGTGATGCGGCGCGGTCGCGTTTACTACGGCAAACTTGCTCGCGGCAAAGCGATGTTCCTCGCGCCACGAATGATCCCGTATTTCAGCGCGCTCTGGGGGGTACCGAGGCGTGAAGAGAAGAGGCGCTTGAGCGAAGCAGCGCTCAGAGTGTTGCGAGCCTTGCGTAAGGAGTGGGAGATGGGAACTGCCGACTTGCGCCTCGAATCGGGCGTATCGGATCGTAAACGGTTCACGCAGGTGCTGGGCGAACTGCAAACGGCCATGATCGTCGTGCCGAACGAGATGGTTTACCAACCAAGGTTCAGTTACCTCTGGGGTTTGGCCGAGGAGCGTTACCCGGAAGAGTTGGCGACGAAAGTAGATCGACGCACCGCCCTACGCGAAATCGCCCGCTGCTTTCTTGCGGGGGCAGGCATGACGGTCCCGGGAGAACTGGCGCGTGTCACTGCGTTGACGCGTCCTGAAGCGGGGCTCGGCAATCGAGCGTTAGTGGAGGAAGGTTATGCGGTGAAGGTGGCTCACGGTACGTATCGGCTGGCCGCGTTAGGTGCAACTAGCTCGAGGATGGACCGTCATCTCCTCAAAGAGGAAGTGCCTGTAGATCCCAGGCGCCTGCTCGTGGATCTAACAACTAACAGATTGTGAAACACTCGCGGAGGGGTTTGAGACATGTGATGTGATTTGTGACATAACCCTGGCGTGCTCTAAGTGGCATGAATGGTAAGTAGTTGCGAAAACCGAGAGCACAATTTTGATTTCCTAACCGCGGCTGCGCGAGGAACTACTCCACGCCGCGATCAAATGCCGTCCGCCTCGAACGTTTGTCTGGGTCCGGAAAAACCGGCACTCATGGCGCGAGATCGCGCAGCCGATTGGTTCCTCACCCAGGGCCCGAGTACGCGCTGCCACCACATGATAAATCCAGTGATGAAGAGAACTGGTGGCGCCAGCCCAAACACAAGCCAAAGTATCTTTACGGGCCAGCCACCAAAGTTGCCAACGTGTGCGGCGCGAAGGATCCCAATATTGATGAGGCGAGCGGCAGGGGGGATGAAGCTCAGCGCCTTGTCGAAAGGCTTTGGCAAAACCAGGTAAGCGCCTGTGATGGCCCACATAAAGACAATCGCAAAGGTCCAAAACCCGATCGTGTTGTGAAGGTCCCAGTTAAGACGCTTAGGGTTCGCGTTGCGCCGAACAGTGAGGCTGCTACGCCACCTACGGATTCCTGGCCACCAAATCACCATGCCTGTGATACTCAGTATTCCGACGAGAAATCCACCGACACCGTTGATGAGGCGCCCCGAATAGCCCATGAGCAGGTTCATGTGAAGCTGAGAAATGAAGCTCACCATGCGAAGCCCGAACGGCCGAGCGGTACCCAGGTCTTGACCGGTGTAGGGATTTACAAACCGCTGATCGGCGTAAGTTGCCGCACCGAGTGAAACCACAGCGGCCTCGCGGGGATCCCGCCAGATATTTACCCGTGTGATCATGGAATGAGGGTGGGCTAGCTGCGCTGCTGCTTTTAGTTCAGTGCGACTCAGTAGCGGGCCTGTGATCTCCACCATTTTGGGTGCAGGCAAGAACGTCACGTAGAGCTCATTGTTAAATACGGCGGCACTGCCGCTCAGACAGACGACAAGAATGTAAACGCCAAGGCCTATTCCACTCCAGAGATGAACTTGAAAAAACAGCCTGCGGAACCAAATCGTTTGAGGTCGCTTGACCCACTTGTCCCACGTATTCATGGCCTTTCGCTTTTGAAGTATTAAACCACACCTTCAGGCGTTTGATGATCCTAGCTTCCATATTCTAGATCGGACGCGGTGGGCCGCGGGAATCTCGTCACACTCTACGGCGTGCCGGATGGGCAGCCGATCAAGAACCTGGCAGGTGGTAGGACCGAAGCAGTGCGCTTCAGCCCCGACGGGTCGTGGCTTGCCCAGAGCGGTCTTAAGGGTATTGCTCTCTGGAATCTCTCTACCTCCGCCAAGTAGCCATACTCCGGTCGCACGGTGCACATTACCTGGGTGGCTAGCTTCAAAAGTTACTGCTGGTCGGAGTTAGCACATCCTTGGGTTCACCATAGCAGGTGCATCTAAGATGGGAGAGTGCGCCGCAACTTTCCGCGGTATCGAGCACCAACTGACGTGGCTTCCCGCCGGCAAGGTGCACGCTGTGGGCGTATTGTCGACTATTCGGAAGTAATTGCTACATGCCATAGAAATTGTCTCAATTTAGCGTTTAGCGGTTCACTCACGTGTCCCACCGCCTGAACTAGCCAGCTTTCCTTTAGCACTCTTGCGCACGGCGGTCACCTGCACAGCACCGGAGCCCGAGGGGATCAGACGAAGAGTCTTCGAGAGGGGTGATATCGTAACTTTCGAAGCGGTCGAGGACATATCGCGGCTTTTGCTCAGTAGTTTGCATACTTTCCATCACTACTGCCAACCGCCACCAAGTTCCCGGTAGAGTGCGGCTACGGGGTCGCCGGTTTCGGCAAGACCGCTTCGCCGAACTTGGACGCATCAATCGGGGCGTTCGGCTTGACGTCGGTCATATCGAAATCGGAACGCCCGTCGGTCCAGCTGAGGGTCCAGTGAAAGGGCACCTTGACGCCAGAAACCTCTCTATAATCGGAGTAGTCTACCTGCGAAGGATTGAGGCCGAGCGCAGTATTGGCAAAGCGTGCCGTCCGCACCAACAGGCCCGTTTTCGTTGCGAAGAATAGCTTTACTTGAGTACCTCCGAGAGTCGTTGCCTGCACTACCTGGACTTCTTGGTCGTCAACAGTGGTGAGTGGAAAGCCGACCCGCCAGTTACGGAGGTATTGCTTGATCCCCGCCGGAAAAAACATCTCTGCGTCCAATCGGGCGGCGTCCAGTTCTCCTCCAGTCAGCGATTTCAGCGGAAGCCGAGTATTACTCATCGCTACCCAAGCATTGTGACCGTCATAGGTCGTGATGTTTTCCGCTTTGTCCGATCGATGAACGATCGACGTGCTCTGACCTGGAAATTTGAAATAGAAGTCCGCAGGGACTCTCTCTAGATCCGTATCGAAGCCGGCATATGTCCCCTTCGCGGAAAGGCTCGTGAGTTTGGCCAATCGCTCTGCGCTACCGAGGGCTTGAATATACTTGTCGAGGAGTTGATCGGCAGTAAGCTGGTTCGGATCTGGTTGTTCAACAAATTCGATGTCGTTGGGATCCCGGTCGGGCGGAGTGCCGTACTGCTCGGCCAAACTTGGCGTGCTTCGAGGAGATGTGTCGCTGCGGTGGCAGGTGTAGCAAGTGACCCTGTGAGTTCCCCCAAAGTTCGTCTGATTGAGGGCTTTCACCATAAGCATCATTTCGCGTGCCTTCACCTTCAATTCGGTGTCCTTGGAATAATCCTCACTGATGTGGCATTCCGTGCAGTTCACACTCAGGGATGCGGCAATGAACCCCATCGTCCCCATAAATTGGTCTACTGGAATCCCCTTAAGTACCTGAACGTTCTTGAAGAACTCATCGGACATCAGCGGCTTCGCCGCAGTCGTCACCTGAGTGGCTCGCTGCTCCGACCGACTCGAAACCGCTTGGCCTCGCGCGGGTACTACGCTTGCTTGGTATGCAATCGCCATTCCCAAGGCGGGAATGATTCCTCGCTTGAAGCCAAATCTCACGTCGATCTCCTTCCGTGTCTCGGCGCGCGAAATCGAGTATGGCCACCCTATGAATTGCTATTCGTTAGGAGCGGATTCGAGTCTCTGCCCGCTCCCCGACCCACCGCACTTTACACCTATCAAGGTATCCCGTCTCACGAATTTCATCCCGGAAATTTCAGGGGGCTCGCTTTGCTGAGTTAGTGTGGGATAACACGACACGGCCTAGCGATCGTTCTTCAGGGGGGCGGGCGAGATCCAAGGCTTTGGTAGCGATCTTCAGGAAGAGCCAACAAGACCTTAGACATTTCGCGATGGAATTCAGCGTTTTGCGTATACGTTACTCTGTGGCTAACCCTATCACGTCGTTGACAATGCCTAGACACAGTGATAGCTTCCGGTCGAAGTTCGCGCACTTCACAGAACTTGCCTCGCAACCTGGAGGACATTGGTTGAGACCGTCATTTTCAGGGGATCACTTCTTAATATTCAGGCCGTAAGTAATAACGATGGGCGCTGCGTATCCTACGTCAGGATAACGAGCTGCCGCGGGCATGGGCGACCATCTTGAGTTGTACGCGCGGCAGGAGGTTTCGTTGATGCGAACGAAAGATTTTGTGACAGTCGGTATGGCGGCCGTTGCAATGTTGGGAATGGCGATTTCGGCGTCGGCGCACCACGCCTTTGCGGCGGAGTTCGACGCGAATAAACCTGTGAATTTCACGGGAAAGGTCACAAAAATGGAGTGGGTTAATCCTCATGCTTGGATTCACATCGACGTAAAGAAGCCCGATGGCACGGTTGAAAACTGGGCGGTTGAGGCGGGCACCCCGAATGTTCTCTACCGGCGGGGCTTCACCAAAGAATCCTTATTGCCCGGCACTGAGGTCGTGGTGGACGGATACCAGGCGAAAGATGGGTCGCACCGATGCAACGGCCGTGATCTTAAACTCCCTGATGGACGCACCCTGTTTCTCGGCTCCTCTGGAACGGGCGCTCCATACGAGAGCAAGGATGACAGCCAGAAGTAGCGAGGAGGACTCAGGTGAGAATCAAAACTAAGTCCCGAATGTTTTTGGTTGAGATGGCAGTCGTGAGCATTCTTGCCGTTGCCTTGGCAGAGACGACAGCGATCGGCCAAGCCCCTTCGGGCAGCTCGGCTCCTGCGGCGACCCACGCGGTGTCCGGCGTTACTAAGTCGGTCCCCAAGACCCCGTGGGGTAAGCCAGACCTGCAAGGGATTTGGAGCAACGAGGGCACTATCGTACCGTTCGAGCGCCCCAAGGAGTTCGGTGACCGCCAATTCTTGACCGACGCCGAGCACCAGAAGGCTCTTGACGATTTGGCCAAACGCAACGCGCGCGTCGGACGGGACAATCGGGCCGGCCGCGGCACAGAAAAGGACGTCGCTCGTGCGTATAACGACCTGTGGTTCGATAAACCGACCGCAGTGAGCTACCGAACGTCACAGATCATCGATCCACCAGATGGCAGGATGCCGGCTTATACATTGGAGGCACAAGAGAGAATCAAAAAGCAAAGGGATTACCTTGTGGCGCTCTTACAGGGCACTTCAGGCGGCAAGCCGGGACCGGTCTCGCCGCTCCGATACCAGCCGCCGCCGGACTACAACCTCGATCGCATGAATCGGGCTGACGGTCCTGAAGATCGCAGCAGTGACGAGCGTTGCTTTCTGAATCCGCTTCCCGTGGGCGGCGGCGTGACGCGGATCGTGCAGAGCCCTGAATCGGTGGACTTCTACTATGACATCGGCCAGGGCACAGGATTCAATCGCGTCATACCGATCGCGAACCGGCCGCACCTGCCGAAGGAGATCCGCCAATACTGGGGCGACTCCGTCGGCCGGTGGGAGGGCGATACCTTCGTCGTGGACGTGACGAATTTCACGCACGAGACGAATTACCGTGGTTCCCGGGAGAATTTGCATTTGATTGAGCGCTACAAGCGCGTCGATGCGAACACGCTGGAGATCACGATCACCGCCGAAGATCCGACGACGTGGATCCGACCGTTCACCTTCGTCCGAGAACTGAAGAAGAACCCGGAGAAGCCGAATCAAGTCTACGAAGGCGGGTGCCAGGAAGGCGACTACGCGTTGCTCGGAATGCTCGCGAATACCCGCGCAGCGGAGAAGCTGTTTGCTGAGGGGAAAGGTCCCGACCCGGCGAAAGAAGACAACGCGTCCGGTGGCGGCGACGATAGCCCGAACAATCCTCTCACAGCGCCGCAGCCTCAATGAGCTAGACGCAGGGAAAAATTGCGACTGGCAGAAGCCCCCAAGGTCTGCTCAGAGTGGTAGGGGTGGCTCTCGGCGAACCTCCTCTGGTGTAGTGCGCTGTGTCTTATTTCGACGCGGCCTTAATTCGACGCGGCCTTAATATGACATAGCGGCGAATTGCATGAACACAAGAAACAGGAGCCTGGGAGGGCGGGAATGCGAAGCCGACTCAAATACCTAGCTGCTTTGACTGCGAGCGCCACGATGGTGGCAGCCGTGTACTTCTTTACTGCGATTCCGTCTACTGCACAGGGACAAGCGACTGCAGACCCCTACGGCGGACACCCCAATCTGAATGGCATCTGGCAGGCTACGACGACAGCGAACTGGGACCTCCTAGCCCACACGACTCGTCCCGCCGTTGCGCAGCCCGGCGTCTACCCGGATGTGCCGGTGCTGGCGGCTCCAGTTCTGGCATTAGGTGCGGCTTTCCTCGTGCCGCCCGGCCCCGGCGTTGTGGACGGCAATGAGATTCCTTACAAGCCCGAAGCGGCCGGGATGAAGAAAGAGAATGGGGAGCATTGGCTGGATCGCGACCCCGAAGTGCGCTGCTACATGCCGGGGATTCCGCGGGCCACCTACATGCCGTATCCGTTTCAGATCACGCAAGGCACCAACAAGATTCAGATGTCGTACGAAATGAACGGCGCCAGCCGCACCATTCACCTCGATAGGGTCGATCCGCCGCCCGCTGACACGTGGATGGGTTTCTCGCAAGGTCACTGGGAAGGTAAAACGCTCGTGGTTGACGTGGGGAATTTCAACGACCGAACCTGGTTCTCACGCGCCGGTGACTTCCACAGCGACGCGTTGCACGTCGTCGAGCGCTTCACGCCGATCACTCGTGACGCGATCCGATACGATGTGACCATTGAAGATGCGAACGTATTCACCCGCCCATGGAAGATGAGTATGGTCCTGTACCGGCAGCTCGACCCCAGTGCACGGTTAATGGAATACAAGTGCGTTGAACTCGTGGAGGAAACCTTCCTGGGCCATCTGCGCAAGCAGCAACTTGTGAAGCACTGGGAAGGCGACACGATCTCGATCGACATCACGCGGAAGATTCCCGCGGGTGACAAACTCTATCAGCGATGACGAGGTCGTGAAGACAGCCTGCACCTAACAGATGGATCGGGCCGTCGGGCGGACACGCTCTTTTCAATCGATAAACTTAGGGGACCCAGGGTTCGATGCGAAGTCGTCTGTTAATTTCGCCGGCCGCTTTGATGTTGGTGTTCTGCTATTTCGTGACGGCGCCTAGCGGGGCGTCGGTGAATTCCCTCGGGAGTCAAACCCATTTGGCCTCGGAGTCCCCTTCGAGCGAGTGGATCGCATTCCTCGCTTCTCGGAAGACTGTACCCCTGGGAACGATGCTCTTCGAAGAGGGAGGCAACCAGGGAATTGGACAGTCTCTCGTCGGTTTCTTCGGACGGATGGGAGATTCGCCCTGGAGCACCGGTCTCCACGAATCCCGGTATGCTTATGACTTCATCGAATCCATTCACGTTTGGACGCTCTGTCTATTCTTCGGACTGGCGGTGATGTTTGACCTACGTCTCCTCGGCTGGGCCATGCGCGATGTGCCAGTGGCGGAACTGGCCAGGCGCTTGCTGCCATGGACCATCGCGGGGTTTGTCATCATGGCCATCAGCGGGTCGCTCCTCTTCTACGCCATACCTCTGCGGTCCTTTCAGAGCATCTTCTTCCGCATCAAAATGATCATGTTGCTGCTGGCGGGTCTGAACGTATTGATTTTTCACTCGGGTGTTTATAAGCAAGTCGAAACGTGGAGTCTGGACGCGAAGCCACCTCGAGCTGCCCGCGTTGCCGGCGCCTTTTCTCTGGTGCTTTGGATCGGCATTGTCCTCTCGGGAAGAATGATCGCCTACAACTGGTTCGATTGCGATAGGCAGCCGCAACCTGCAATCATCAATTTCCTTACGAACTGCGTGCCAAACGGATCGGGAAACTAATGTCCTTACTGGCTCTTTTCCACTGGTTTGAGCAAACGGCGATTGGCAATACCATCCGGCAATCACATTGGCTCTTTCCTGTGATTGAGGCTGTTCACCTGCTCGGCCTTGGATTTGTCGGCGGTGAGGTACTGCTTGTCGACCTCGGTCTCCTAGGCTTGGGTATGGAACGAAAGTCCATGGCGCAACTTTCGAGAGATGTTGAGCCGTGGCTGATCGGCAGTTTGGCGCTAATGTTCGCGACGGGTATTCCCTTGTTCCTCTCCGAATCGATCAAGTGTTATTACAGCTTTGCGTTCTGGATAAAGATGGGGGCGCTCTTCTCAGTGATCTTATTTACATTCACAGTGCAGCGCCGCGTGACTCGAATGACCAGCGCGCGGCCGTGGCTATTCAGATTTACGGCCCTCGTTTCCCTAATTCTGTGGTCCGCAGTTGGGTGGGGCGGACGCTGGATCGGGTTTTCCTAGTCCTCTTAAGACCTAGAAGCGTTGATCGAATGCGGGCCCGGCACGTCGCAGGCGGTTCCCAGAAAGAGTTTCCTCCCGAAGAATTTTGGCTTGACAGCACCTACATGGAGTTATAGCGTGCGCGCATTCACTGCGTCGCTTTAATGTAAAACACCGCGAAAAACCGAGCGGCGGAATTGAGAGCAGAAATTCCGGTTAAAGAATTTGTGCAGGAGGGGTTATGCGGAGGCTTTTATCGAGGCTAGTGGTGGTTCTCTTTTTCTTCGGGTTCTTTGGAGGAATTAGCTGGGCGCAAACTACTGGCTCTATTGCAGGGACGGTAGAAGATACCTCCGGGGCATTGATTCCGAAGGCTATGGTAACGGTAACGAACGTTGAGACTGGGACAGCGCGGACGGCGACGACGGACGATCGCGGATATTACCAAGTGTTGTCGCTGCAGGTGGGACGCTATGAGGTCTCGGCCGAAGCGCAAGGTTTCAAGACGGAAATCCGGCAGGGGATTGATCTCACGGTGGGGCAGCAAGCGGTGATTGCTCTTACTTTGGAAGTAGGGCAAGTGGCACAACAGGTGACGGTGACCTCCGAGGCGCCTGTTGTGAACACCACTACCTCCTCGACCGCCGGGCTGGTGGAGGAGAAAGCAGTAAAGGACTTGCCGCTCAATGGCCGAAGCTACGATCGACTCATCACTCTCAACCCGGGGACATCTTCTGTGACGACAAACTTGAGGCCGACGGCCGCCAATGTTTCACAAGGGTACCTGTTCAACGTCAACGGGGGCCGTAGCAACGACAATCTGTTTATGGTGAACGGAATTGAGTTTACAGGGGCCTCCAGGATTGGCGCGATGCCCGGAGGGGCGAGCGGTCAACTGTTGGGAGTCGAGGCAGTGCGGGAATTCAACGTGGAATCCTCGACTTACGGGGTCGAATATGGCAAGCGCAACGCGGGTCAAGTCAACATTATAACCCAGTCGGGCACGAACCAGTTTCATGGGACGGCGTTTGAGTTTCTGCGCAACGACATCTTCGATGCAGCGGACTTTATTACCAACGCGGCTGGCGCAAAGAAGCCGGCCTTTCGAAGAAATGACTTTGGGGCGGCGGCAGGAGGGCCGATTCGGAAGGACAAAACCTTCATTTTTGGCACCTACGAAGCATATCGACAGACGTTGACACAGACGAATCTAGCCATTGTGCCGGATGCCACTTCGCGGCTGGCGGCAATACCTGCGATAGTTCCTTATTTGGCAATGTATCCGCTTGCGAACGGGCCGGAACTGGGTGGTGGACTTGCGGAAAGCTTTAATCCGGCATCGTTTCCGGTCCGTGAAGACTACGGGAACATGCGAGTGGACCAGTATTTTTCAGACAAAGATTCCCTCTCAGGGGCCTATACGGTCGATGATGGCACCAAGCAAACGCCCTTTGCGGATCCATACAGCGGAAGCGTGCTCGCGATCCGGCAACAGGTGCTAAGTTTGCAAGAAACCCACACTTTCACAGCAAACACCATCAACACCGCAAGATTCGGCTTCTCCCGCGCCTCGTTTTTCTCGGATACTACCCCAACTATTCCCTTTCCTGCGAACTTATCCATAGTACCCGGGAGACCGATGGGGTCAGTAACGATTGGAGGGGGAGGCGGCTCAGCAGCAGCATCCACTGTAAGTGTATTTGGAAACGGTGACGTTAATTCCCATGAGCACAGGAATTTATTCACCTTTATGGATTCGGTGCAGACCGTAAAAGGCAGGCATCAGTTCAATATGGGTGTTTGGTTGCAACGGATCCAGCAAAACTCTGCCGGTGTCGAAGCCGCTTATGGGAGTGTCACTTTCGCCGGTTTGCAACAGTTCCTTCAGGGTCAGGCATCTACGCTTGCAGGTGGAGGACTTGGCGATGTGGTTGGTTCCCGGCAATTGATAGCGGCCTTTTATGCACAGGACACCATAAGAGCTACGAGTACCCTCACAGTGACCTTAGGGTTGCGCTACGAGCCGACAAGTGGTTGGCATGAGATTGGTGGGCGTGGCCAAACCTCCGTTCTGGGTTCGAATGGCCTATTGGTGCAAACGCAGCCGAGCACTCTCGGAGGGGGGCTACAGAATCCGCTACAGTATGAGATAACCGGCCCTACGGTTATGCAGAATAGTTCCTTGCGGAATTTTGCGCCACGGCTCGGCCTGGCTTGGAACATCCTCGGGAAGAGTAAGACGGTGCTTCATGCGGGGTTTGGGACTTACTATAGCGAGTTGGATGACAGGAATTTCAGAATTACCGAGGCTTACCCCCTCAGCGTGGCGGCTTCATTCGCCAATACTACATTCCCACAGCAGCTTCCGGTACTGCCTGCATACAGCCCGCTGCCTGCTGGAGCCCTATTGCCTTCTGGAGGTTGGATCCCTACCGCACGAACTCCCACCGTACAACAGTGGAGTTTTTCAATCGAGCAGCGAATCACGCCGTCCACCGCGGTCACCGTCGGCTACGTGGGTTCGCATGGCTACAATTTAATTGACAGCAGCATTACCAATCCCACTCAATCCGTGATTTGCCCAGCCGCACCATGTCCTGCCGCATTGCCTGCCGGAACACAATACTTTCCGTCAGCATCTCAGAGCGCAAGGCTGTTTCCCCTTACGGGCACCGCGGGTTTCTGGGAGGATTCAGGACACAGCTCTTATAACGCGCTACAAGTGGACGCCAGGCAGCAGGTTACCAAGGGAGTGAACTTCCGAGCCAACTTCACTTGGGCCAAAGCATTGGACAACTCTTCCTTCCCCGTGGGCGGTTACCAGGGTAATTGTGTGAACACGCAGAGTCAGGCATTTCATCCGGACGCGGACTATAGCGTATCGTGTCAAGACATCAAGTACCACTTTTCCTTTAACGGGGGGTACGCTTTGCCGATAGGGCAAGGAAGGGCGCTCTTCAGCGGAGTGAGAGGCTTGACTGGAAAGCTGCTGAGCGGCTGGGAATTGAATGGCATCGTTACGTGGCAAACCGGGTTGCCTTTCTCACCCCTAGATGGCTTCAACAATTCCCAGGACGGAAACACCGGTACGCCAGATCGGCCCTCTTGGAATCCCAACTTCTCCGGGAATCTTTATCCGGGGACTGTCAATCAATGGTTTAATCCTAATGCGTTTGTTCTGGCCCCGGCGGGGACCTATGGGAATGTGGGGAGAAATGTTCTGAGGGGGCCTCATCTGGCCGATGGCGATATCTCACTGTCAAAGCAAACGAAATTCGGCGAGAGATACAATCTGACGTTTCGAGCCGAATTTTTCAATGTCCTGAATCACGCTAATTTCGGGTTACCCAATTATACTTTGTTCCAAAAGGGCGGAGCATCGTCCGGGACTGGGGGCGTAATATCCACTCTGCTGACAGACCCTCGGGAGATTCAATTGGGATTGAAGCTGGGTTGGTAACGGGCTAAAAGCCGTTCGACAAACGAATACCGGGGATGAGTAGCAGGAATTCTGAAAAGCAGGAGTGCGAGCTTAAGAAACCCGCTTCAGTACCCGACCCGGGCCCAAAAATCACAATGGTGCTCAGAGGATACCGTTGGTGTCGGGACCATCACGTCACCGCTCGGCTGGAAGCGGAGGACGCTTCCCGAACCTGACTGCAAGACGGGCCATTCGTGGGTGCCATCTTTGGGATGTCCCGTGCGAGCGAACGTAGCCCAGTAGTGCTGCATGCGGGTAGCCAATTGCATCTGTTCGGTCGTGCGCGGGCCCATGGGCTTTTCAGTGTACAGAAACCCAATCTCCGCGGTGTGCATGGATCCCAATTCAAAGCCGGTAGCGTCTGGGACTCCCGAGCCGCGCGGGTCATTCAGCTCGTAGGCAAAGGTCTGAGTGACCTTCGCGAGCGCCCCACCGAGTTCCATCAGCATGGGACAAAAGCCGATACCATTCGGGACTCCGCTGTCGCTGGCTGCCCCTCCGGCCGCATACGCAGGATCGGTAAACGCACTCGGTGGATACGCCGCGGCGACGAGGGGTGCCAGTGGGCCGAAAGCATTCTTGAGGTACTTCTGGAAGTTTTGTTCAGTTGCGGGGAATCCCGTAGTTTCGACCGGGCCGCGCTTCTGCTCGTCGTGATTCGCGCCCACAATCACCGGAATACGATCGATTTCTCCCGATTCGATAGCCTCCATAGGTGCCTTGGACATGAGGTTTCCGCCAACGTTGGCTGTGGAGATGCCCAAACCCTCCGAAGCCGAGAGCAGAGCCGCAGCCGGCTTCGAGCGCAGGCATGAAGCGAACTCTCTAGGATCGGTGCAGCCAGCCTTGGCCGCGAACTTGGCTCCCTGGAGTAGAGCGGTCTGGTGACTGACGATAAAGCCGGAGGTACCAGTGCACTCGCCGCTCTCAATGATCGCGCGCTGGAAGAGACGCTCCTGAAGGTGAGCCGTCATAAGCGTGCAGACGGCGATCCCGCCGGCGGACGTACCCGCGATGGTCACGTTTTCCCGGTCACCTCCAAACGCGGCGATATTGTCGTGGACCCAGCGCAGCGACGCGAGCATATCCAGGAAACCGTAATTCCCCGAAGACGAGTGGTTCGCCGTTTCCGCATCCAGCCCGGAGAGCCCCAGCCAGCCAAACACACCGAGCCGGTAGTTGGCCATAATGACGATCATGTCGTTCCCCGCTGCAAGCTCGACTCCATCTCGGGCACTCGCAGTATTGCCGGCGAAGCCGCCGCCGTGAAAGTAGATGAGCACGGGCATTTTCTTACCTTCTGTGCTGCCGACGGGCCGGTAAAGGTTGAGGTACAGGCAATCCTCGTTTGGAGTGGGGAAATCCGGTAGAGCTCTGCCCTGCACACATGGCGCGGGGAATGTGGCTGCGTGCAGCGTACCGGAATAAGGTTTGGGGGGCAGCGGAGCCCTCCAACGGAGGTCGCCTAACGGCGGCGCCGCGTACGGTACGGCGCGGAACTGTTCGACGCTACCTGCGGTCGACCCCTCAACCATGCCCTGCTTTGTGCGCACGAGAGCGCCGGAAGGTTTGCTCGGAGCCGTTGCCGCCAGGGCAACTGTTAGCGCTATAGCAAGCGGCATGCCGAAAACCATCTTTGCTAGGGAGGCTGGAAACCTGTTGAGCATGGTACTGCTCCTGTGAATTGCGCTAGGCAAGAACCCTTCGGCACTCGGAATTTTGATCGACTTCCCGTCGGCCGGCATTGTACACTCGCGCGTCCAAAGTTGTTAGCAGCGAAGGATGGGATAACCGAAGACTAAAATAGGGTACATAGCCAAGGAAGCCCATTGCGAACCTTCGACGTTACGGCGTGACCCGAAGTCATACCCGTGCGGAGAAAGGAACAATGTCAATGTCATCATCTCCTTCCCGCATGCGTTTCGGCTGTTTAGTTTTTCTTACCTTGAGCCTTGCTGGGCTGGCCCAAGGACAACGAACTAAGCCTGATGATCTGAAGTGGCTCAGTCCCGACGATAGTCAGTTCCGATGGCTCAACGTGGCCGATTGGGAACAGAAAACGGGCGGCTTACAGCCGGTCCGTATGCCAAAATCCTGGCGAGACAAAATACCCGATCGATCCGCTGCCCGCGCTCTTTCCACTGCTGGAGTTGCCTTACGGCTCCGAACTGACTCCAACAAGGTCGCCATTCGACTTACGTTTCTTGACGTGCCCGATGCTGCGAATATTAGCCCGGAATCCGCCTGGGAGCGCGCTCGTCCACCTTATTTCGATGTGTATCGAGACGGGAAGTTTCTCGCCAACGTTCCCGCTAAGATTGCCTATTACGAGCAGGATGTCACCGTCTTCGATAATTCGAGCGCCCCTAAAAAGCAGTCTGAGTTAACAATTTTATTTCCGCATTACTACCGCAACGCGGAAGCGATTGTTAACGGGATCGGTCTAGAGAAGGACTCGGAGGTGCTTCCGCCAGCGCCCAGAAATGTCCCGGTAGTGTTGTTTCATGGCGATTCGATTACACACGGCCACGGTGTGACCAGCCCTCGCGAAACGTACGTATGGCAAACGTGCGAGATGGCAAATTGCGAGGCCTTGAATCTTGGCTTCGGCGGTAGTGCTTGGACGGATATTCCCGTTGCCGACTACATTGCGAGCCGCAACGATTGGAATGTCCTGGTCCTCATGCTTGGAACCAACTCCTTCGGAGGCAGAGATGCAGCGGGGAAGGTGGAAACGCTGGCGCAGTATCGGGATAAATATGGAGCGTTCCTCGATACGGTTCGCGCGAAGCATCCTGCGGCCCCGATTCTGTGTATTAGCCCAATCTTGACGCACGAAGACATCATCCGCCAAAAGAATAAGAACGGGGACTTCGCACAAGATTATCGCAACGCCATCCAGCAAGTCGTTGAACAACACCAGCAGAGGGATCACAACCTATATTTTCTCGACGGCCTAAAGCTGATTAATGATCCGCTCTATCTTATGGTGATTGACCAGGTCCATCCAAATGAGGGCGGTTCTCTCAAGATGGCCGAAGGAATCGCGGCAACGCTGAAGCCAATCCTCAAAGACGTACACGTAACCAATCTTTCAAAGTAGCCAGGCCCGGCGCTTACCTTTCCATCAAATCGACAGTTGAGAGGAGAGAATATTCATGTCCGACGTTTCGATAGCGACAAAGGTCGCGAACCCAGCGCCGCTTGGTCTTGCCGCATTCGGATTGACTACCGTTGTGCTCAGTGCCATCAATGCCGGATTACTGCCTCCTGAGGCTGTGCCCGCGGTTGTGCCCCTCGCATTCTCCTTTGGAGGCTTGGCGCAATTCATCGCGGGACTGCTCGAATTCAAGAACGGTAACACGTTCGGCACCGTCGCTTTCACTTCTTACGGTGCGTTTTGGTGGTGGTACGCCTTCCTGGTGTGGACCACTGGGGCAGGCTGGCTAAAGACGCCCGATGCGCGGGGCATCGGCGTTACGCTTCTGATGTGGGGTATTTTCACCTTGTACTTGTGGATCGCGACGTTTCGCACGAACTTCATCCTGTGGAGTGTTTTCTTGCTGTTGTGGATCACATTCTTCCTGCTCGCTGGCGGCGATCTCGGAATGGGGGCTAGTTGGCACAGATTGGGTGGTTGGTTTGGCCTTCTGACTGGAATTGACGCCCTTTTCCTGTCGTTTGCGGATGTCACCAACGCGACGTTCGGCCGAACCGTGATCGGAGTCGGTGGTCCAATCCTGAGGCCGTAAACCAGGCGCTTCAGAAAGGCTCTGCGTCCATTAGTTGAGTCTTCCGTTCTTGGCTACGTCTGCCATCCGTGCCGGTTGATTTGCGTGCAGTTTTCCAACCGGCATCGCTGAGATTTCAGGCTCGATTGCGATTGAGCTGATCGAAAACAAGGGAGCAATCAGGGAACAAACTAATTTTCTCGCCTCTTTTGTGATTCCGAGGTCGCGGGAATTCCTCGCAACTCCCTGAAACTATACTTCACACGCAGTTTCGACCCCCACCGACGGGGGCATAGGCGAGGAAGACTAGAGCCAATGCTGCTGTGAACTTACGACCGGTAGCCGCAGTTAGAGCTTCAGCCACCCGGTGCGGAGTAAGTACATCTGCTGAAAACCAATAGTCCCTTCCACCGTGTTTCCCCGGCCCTTCTTTGAGAATTACGGCCGCGGCTTCTGCTACATCTTCCAAAGCAGTAAACCCAATGGGCTTGGAAGTGTACACGCTGTATAAACCACCTTTGATCGACCAAACTGACAGGAAATTCTGCATAAACATGTTGGGATGTAAATTCGTCCATGCAACACCGCTATCGCGAAGATATGCTTCAATCATCTGATGCCAGGCGAAAACCGTAGCGTAAGCGTCATGTTCTCGCGAGAATACGCCCAGGTGCACAATATGGTTTACACCGTTACGTTTCGCCGCATCGATAAGTGATTTGCTTTGCACAAGCATGTCGACCGTATAGCCAGTTATTAGAAAAATGCCGGGGATGTTTTTCAATGCCTCGTCGAAAGTGCGTGGATCATCGAGATCGATAAAGCGGGACGCTCCAAAGTGATCTGCGAGCTCTTCCAGATTCGCCTTTCGTCGAGACCCTACCGAGAAGTTTGCTCCAGTCCTTTTTAAATTGTTGGCGACAAGTTTTCCTACTTGTCCTGTTACGCCCAACACGAGCAGGCTGCTTGAACTGTTCATTCGAATTTCCTTTCATTTATTTTCTTTTGAAGTCGTATCAAATCGGGACCTTTCATCTAGTTCACAGATTTACTGACCTAGGCCTACGTCGCTTGCGCGAAAAAACCTTACATTGCAGCTTCCTCTACGTGAGTACACGTGATTCGCTACTGCTGCCATCCTGCGCCGAGCGCTTGATAGAGCTGGACAAAGGAAAGGCGCTCATTGAGCTGCGCCTGGACGAGATTCAGTTCCGCTGAGAAATAATTCGTGTCGTTCGTGAGTACCTGGAGGTAGCTGGAGCCGCCGTGCTGATAAAGAAGCATTGAGAGCTGATCGGACCGCTGAGCTGCCTCAGTAAGCAGTTTCTGCTGAGCGCGAAAATCGCGATACTTCTGATAGGCGATAAGCCCATTGGAAACTTGCTCAAGCGCAGTCTGTACAGTTTGCTCGTAAGCGAGTACTGCCTCCTGATATTGCGCTCGGGTTAGTTTGAGCTGCGATCGGAGCGCTCCGCCTTCGAAGACGGGCTGCGCCACACTGAGGGCAGCGAACCAGGATGCGGCGGATGCCTTGATGAACGAATTCAACGCGTTGCTTTCTAAACCGCCCGTCCCAGTTAGAGCGATGCTCGGAAGAAAGGCCGCTTTAGCCACAGCAATTTGAGCGTTGGCAGCAACGATGATTTCCTCCGCTTCGTGGACGTCCGGCCGTCGCTCGAGCAATTCTGAGGGCAAGCCAGCGGGAACGGCGTCGGGCACGGGCTGCTCTGTCAGCGTCCGGCCGCGGGTAACGGGTCCGGGGTTTTCACCCAGCAAAATGCTGAGTTGATTTTCCTGTTGCTGGATTTGCCGCTCGAGATCGGGAATGGTTTCTGAGGCGGTATAGACGAGTTGCTCCGACTGACTAAGGTCGAGATCGGATGCTGAACCGTGGGTGACGAGTGTCTGAGTCAATTGCAAGGATTGTTGACGGGACCCAAGGGTCTGCTTGGCGATCTCAAGTTGGCTGTCGAGCGCCCGAAGCCCGAAATAGGCTGTCGCCACGTTCGCAACTAGGGACGAGATGACGGCCCGCTGGCCCCATTCTGTTGCGAGCAGCTGCGCACGAGCAGCCTCGGTTTGTCGCCGGTACTTCCCCCAGAAGTCGAGATTCCAGATCACCGACAAGTTCAGCTGGCCTGCATTTACCTGATACGGAGGAAACAGATTTGTGACTTTCGCATTTTGCTCACTAGAGAGGCCCGCACCCATGGCCGCTGAAGGGAATTGGTTGGCGCGCGTGATACCAAGCTGGTCTTGTGCCTCAAGTACGCGCGTCGCGGCGATGCGCGCGTCGTAATTTTGTCTCAGCGCGGTGTGAATCAGTTCTACC
>Ga0207060_10199_pt1 | contig 21604 bp, 20 predicted proteins | sample Alteio_BWMinCont_30_FD_153270 | JGI IMG/M metagenome (GOLD analysis project Ga0207060, IMG submission 153270) | Enriched cells from forest soil in Barre Woods Harvard Forest LTER site, Petersham, Massachusetts, United States -... | ecosystem: Environmental > Terrestrial > Soil > Temperate forest >...
GCCAACGAGGTACAGGTATTGATAATTGATGGTATAGGACGGATTACTGTCGCTGTACAACTGGTTAAAATGAATATCGGGCAATGGTTGTAATTTGTAGATAACTTTTGTTCCCGGAGTGTTTTTTGAAGTGTACCTGTCAGCAATAGAACGAAGCACATCTTCGGTACCGTTCACCTTGTTATCACCTTGTAACCCGATATAAACAAACCCGCTTGCGGTAATGCTCCATTTATCGAGCGGTATATCGCCGATAAGGTGAGGGGTTAAAGAAGGGTACGAAACCAGCATATTATAAGGGAGGTGAGTATTTGACGGGGCATCGGCTATTACCGCCGCAACTTCAAGATCAATAAAATTGGCCAGCTTGATTCTTTTACCCACCGGGTCGGCATTGCCAAAGTACCGGCGGGCGGTTGTTGCCGTGAGCACTGCAAAACCGGGCTCGGCAAAGGCCCTTTTTATTTCGCCCTGTAGTACAGTTAATGGAAAAAGCTTTGGAAAAACAGAATCCGCAAATACGACATTTTTTTCTTTGAGTTTTGTCTCACCAAACGAGATCAGATCCTCTTTCTCAAAATGTATCTGCGAGATCAGTTTTTGGTCGGGCATGGCCGCACGCATGGCCGTGGCCAGCGGGTATGGTGTTGGGGCGCCGTATGTTTTGCCTGTCGACGCTACAGAATTATTTACAACTCGATATACGCTGAGATTGCTGTCGGGATGTTTGTCGAAACTTATCTCGTGCAAAATGATCAGCGAAATAAGCAGGCAAACAACAACACTGATGTATAGCCCGGCAAAATTGAGCACAAAGAAACCTTTGTTCCTTTTTACATTGCGCAAGGCGGTTTTGAAGTAGTTTTTTAGCATATCGGTATTTTATAAATGACCAGTTCAGGCAAATTTTAACCAATAAAATGCCAAAGTTTTAAAGAACTAACAATCAGATAATTGTGATGGATAGTTGAATTTAATTGCCCGTTTATGATACAAAAAAGTGTCCGTTTATGGAACGATTATAAGTATAGTCTCTGAAGACGTAAATCAAAGCGCCATAGGCGCTAAATATTGGTAGAAAAAAATAAACAGAGGGTTTGCGTGCCGTCGGTACGCAACAATTGAAGCGATGTTAGCGCCAATGCATAGCGGCGGTTCCGTACCTAAAGGCACGGTATGTCTGCTGGTTTGTTTTTTCTACCGATATTTGACCCTTACAGGGTCTTTGTCTTACCCTTATCGGACCGTTGCGACTACAAATAGCTTATCGGTGTAATCGAAGCAAAATCGGTGTAATCATAATAAAAAAAATAAATTAGCTTTGTTAGCATTATAAACCCTTAAAGATATACCGGGAATTGCTGACGGCAGGCTCAACTAATCTCTTGTCTCCAATCTCTGATCACTAAACACAAACATGAACACGGCAACCGAACGATCAACCATCCCCAGCCTCATCCGCAATATTGTAAAAAATATCCACCCGGATACTCAAACTTTTATGACCAATAAGGTAAACGAGGTGTGGGAAGAGATCAGCTACCGCCAGGCATTAGATAAGATCGACGCCATTTCGGCCTGGTTCCTGGATATCGGGATAAAGAAAGGCGACTGCTTAGCACTGATCATCGAAAACGGTCCTGATTACGTTTATTACGACCAGGCGCTACAGCAGATCGGCGCTATCAATACATCCATCTACCCTACCCTTAGCGAGACCGAAATTGAATATATTTTAAATGATTCCGGCGCGCAGACAATCCTTGTGGGCAATCCTTTTTTACTGCGCAAGGTGCTTAAAATAGCCAATAACTGCCCGGCGCTGATACGTATTATCCCTGCCTTTGATGATTTTGAAAAAATGACAGCGAAGTTGGGACTGAACGCGGGCGTTATTAGCCTTACGGGAGTGATAAACGAAGGAAATGCTGTGGTTCATCAATACCAGTCGGCTATTAATATTGCACGGGAGGCTATTTTGCCGTCTGATCTTTCCTGTCTTATTTATACCTCCGGCACTACCGGTACGCCAAAGGGTGTTATGCTTACCCATTATAACCTTACGGAAAATGCAAGGGTTTGCCTGATACAGATACCGATCATCACGGGCACGGATATTTTCCTGTCCTTCCTGCCACTTTCGCACGTATTTGAGCGTACGGCAACCTACCATGTTTGCCTGTACACCGGCGCTCAAATAGCCTTCGCTCAAAGCCTCGACTTGCTGGCCAAAAACATGGCCGAAGTAAGGCCAACCATAATGAATTGCGTGCCCCGCCTTTTGGAACGCATCCACGACAAGGCTATGAAAAACGGCACATCCGCAGGGGGCGTGAAGACCAAAATATTTCTTTGGTCGCTTAAAATAGGGCGGCAATTCCGTGAAGTAAAAGAAACAGGTAAAAAACCGGGATTTATATTAGGCCAGCAGCACAAAATCGCTGAAAAGCTGGTATTCAGTAAAATAAAAGAAAAAACAGGTGGCCGGTTAAAGATCATGCTTTCGGGCGGCGGCGCTTTACCAAAAAATATCGGCGAGTTTTTCGGCGACCTCGGCATAAAAATACTGGAAGGTTTTGGCTTGACGGAAACATCGCCCGTTATGTCGGTGACCGAAAACGACCGCATTATTTACGGCACCGTTGGCCGGATAATACCGGGCATTGAGGTGGCGATACAAAATGTGGATACCAAGCATATTTATACCGTACAAACGCACGAGACTTTTAAAGAAGATTTTCAGTCGGAAGAAGGAGAGATCATTGTGCGCGGGCATTGCGTAATGAAAGGCTACTGGAACAAACCCGAAGAAACCGCCTCCGTTATTGACCCTGAAGGCTGGTTCCATACCGGCGATATTGGCCGCTACTACAGGGGCAACCTGCAAATCACCGACCGTTTAAAGAATATGCTGGTGAACGCATACGGCAAAAACATCTATCCAACCCCCGTTGAAAACACCTACCTAAAAAGCCCCAAAATTGAGCAGGTATTTTTAGTAGGCGATAAGCGCGAATACATAACCGCCATCGTAGTTCCTGCAAAGGAAACTTTACAGGAAACCTTTAACCTAAGCAACGAATATTTTGAAAAGCCCGAACAATTTATTGAAGATAAAGAAATTGTTGACTGGATTGGCCAGGACATAAAACGGCTCTCCAACGAGCTTGCTAAATTTGAACGCGTAAAAAATTTCAAGGTAAAACGCAAGCCTTTTAGCATTGAAGATGGCGAGATCACGCCTACCATGAAGGCTAAACGGAAAGTGATTGAAAAGAAATACGCCGGGCCGATAGATGAGATGTATTTGCAGGAAGCGGAAGCGGATTAGGCGTCAAATTAAATGGAAATTCGCCAATCTTTCAAAAGCTATATTTTTAGGACGAAAATCGTTTATACAGGGATATTTTTTTTCTTGTATATATTATATAGAATGATCGGATGCCCAATAATTGGGTATTTATGCGGACAAGAGCTTGATTTTTTCGTTCCTGTTTTTTTTATTCTGTTGTATTACATATCAAGTGGCTTAATAAAACTACTAATTGAATTTACTAAAATTAATACTTATACAAAAAGTATAATAATAGATTTCTCTCTAGAAAATCTGTTTTATATCACTAGTATAATGTTAATCTACGGTGAGGCTTGGAATCCATATTTTTATGTAAGGACGTCGATTATCATTTTGATTAACCTTATTTTTGCATTTTATATATTTAGGAAAGGATTTACACAACGATATGAAGTATTGGTCAATGAAGAAAATTTAATGAGCAAGATATTACTTTGGCCTATTGCTCTTTTAATAGCCACAATATTTTATTTTGCAACCTTATATTTTTTCAAATTTCTATTAGTTCACTTTAACTTAATTTCTGGCTAAAAGGCTGTCAAATCTAAACTCATCTATAAAACTTAAGCTTTTATTTGATGAAACATCACTTGCAGCTTCTTTCGGACTTCCGGACTTTCGGACTCCCCTACAAAAACCCCAATATATCTCTTATCCCCTCCACACTTTTAAACTTTTCATCATCAATACTGTGCTCAATATGCTCATGCGCCCAGGTGATGTGGTAGGGTACGTGCACACCGTAGCCTCCGACATTTAATACCGGCAGTATATCGCTTTTAAGGGAGTTGCCGACCATCAGCAGTTCAGCCGGTTGTATATCAAGGTGTTTGATAAGCTTAAGATAATTGGCATCATCCTTTTCGCTCATGATCTCGATATGGTGAAAGTAATGGCTTATGCCCGATTTTCTTAGCTTGCGTTCCTGGTCAAGCAGGTCGCCTTTGGTGGCTACCACAAGGCGGTATTTATCTTTCAAGGCCAGCAGCACATCTTCTACTCCATCCAGCAACTCAATGGGCTGGTCGAGCATTTGCTTGCCCAGGTTCAGTATCTTTTCAACTACATTAACGCTGATGGTGTTATTGGTTACCTTCAAGGCCGTCTCGATCATCGATAACATAAAGCCTTTTATGCCATAACCATATAAAGCAAGATTTTCTATCTCGGTTTTCAACAGTTCGCGCTCCAGCGTACGCTGCGAGGAATACTCGCTGAGCAAATCGTAAAATCTTTCCTCCGTTTGCCTGAAATACGGCTCATTCACCCAAAGGGTATCGTCGGCATCAAAGGCAATTACTTTTAAATTCATGGGGTAAAGGTATTAATACGTTTAGAGATTTGACAACTTTTGAAAAGTTGTCAAATCTGAATCCGTATTGGAAATTTTCATTTAATTTTGCTTTAATGGATTTGCTAATAAGCCTATTCAATTAATGCGATGAAAAACAAAACTCCATTTAAAGACGAAACCGAGCGTATTAAAGCCAACCCATATCTTGTTAAGAAATTAAATCAAAGCAGGAGAGACATGATGAAGGGAAAAGGGATAAAAATCCCACTTGAAGACTTATGGATCGACAATTCCAACTAATCTCAAGCCTCTGATCTCTAACCACAATCTCAAACCTCACGTCTCAAATCTCATATCTCCTATTTCCCCCTCAACAAAAATTCTTACTTTTGCGCCAATATGAGTATTGCACTATCCGAACAGGAAATTTTACGCCGCGAATCATTACAGCAACTGCGCGCTTTAGGTATAAACCCGTATCCCGCTGAGGAATACAAGGTGACTGCCTGGGCGCAGGATATTGCCGACAACTTCGAACGCTTCCCCGACTCTTATAAAAACGTAACCATGGCCGGCCGTATCATGAGCCGCCGCATTATGGGCAGCGCCTCGTTTGCCGAGCTGCAGGATTCAACCGGGCGTATCCAGATCTATTTAAAACGCGATGATATTTGTCCCGGCGAGGATAAAACCCTGTACAATACCGTATTTAAAAAACTGCTGGATATTGGCGATTACATCGGCGTTAAAGGCTTTGTATTTTTAACCCAAACCGGCGAGATCTCTGTACACGTGCAGGAATTGGTGCTGCTTTCAAAATCGTTAAAACCCCTGCCGGTTGTTAAACGTGATGAAGAAGGCCAAGTACACGATGCTTTTACCGATCCTGAACTGCGTTACCGCCAGCGTTATGTTGATTTGACGGTTAACCCCGGCTACAAGCAAATCTTCGTTGCCCGCTCAAAAGTGATCAGCAGTATGCGCGAATACTTTAACAAACAGGGCTGGATGGAAGTTGAAACCCCCATACTGCAGCTGGTGCATGGCGGTGCGGCGGCGCGTCCGTTTGTAACGCATCATAACGCGCTGGATATGCCGCTATTTTTGCGCATCGCCAACGAGCTGTATTTAAAGCGCCTTATCGTGGCTGGTTTTGACGGTGTTTTTGAGTTTGGAAAAATGTTCCGCAATGAAGGCATGGACCGCACCCATAACCCCGAATTTACAGGCCTGGAAATTTATGTGGCCTATAAGGATTATATATGGATGATGGCGATGGTAGAGGAATGTCTTGAAACCGTCGCAAGGGTGGTTCACGGAATACCGGTTGTACAAGTCGGCGGCAACGAAATAAACTTTGCCGGGCCCTATGAAAAACTTTCGATGTACGATTCTATAAAGAAATATACAGATATCGATGTTTCAGGTATGGATGAAGATGCGTTACGCCTGACGTGTGGTTACCTGGGTATCGAAGTAAGTGAAAGTATGGGCAAAGGCAGGTTAGTAGATGAAATATTCAGCGCCAAAGTTGAGGCCAACCTCATCCAGCCAACTTATATTACCGACTACCCGATAGAAATGACGCCGCTTGCCAAAAAACACCGCTCAAAAGAGGGCTTAGTTGAGCGTTTTGAGCTGTTTGTAAATGGCAAGGAAATTGCCAATGCTTATTCGGAATTGAATGATCCGATTGATCAGCGCGAACGTTTGGAGGAACAGTTAATACTCGCCGGCCGCGGTGATGATGAAGCGATGGCCATGGACGACGATTTTTTACGCGCCCTTGAATACGGTATGCCTCCAACATCAGGCCTGGGTATTGGAATCGACAGGCTGGTAATGCTGCTGACCAATCAGCATACCATACAGGAAGTATTATTCTTCCCGCAGATGCGACCCGAAAAAAAGGTAAAAGCAGCTACGGCCGATGATTTTATAAATATCGGCGTCCCTGCCGAATGGGTGCCCGTGCTTAATAAAATGGGCTTTAACACCGTTGACGAGCTTAAAGCCGCCAACCCCAACAAGGTATTTAACGATCTTGGCGGCATGCGCAAAAAATTAAAGCTGGAAATTGTTATGCCTGCAAAAGAGGTGGTGATGGCGTGGTTTGAATAATAACCAATCCCTTTCGTAGAGACGCGATGCATCGCGTCTCTACCCGCGTTTCCAAAATAATTCCCAATAAATCAGCCGGTTAATAACAATTTGTTAATAAAAGCTTAAAACAGTTGGTACTTTAGTATTAAACAGGTTGTTTATTATTGCAATGAAACATCTTATAAGTAAAGTCATGACTAATTCCATCCTCGAAATAACCGAAAAAGAATACCTGATAAAATTGAACAGAAGCACGTTTAACTTATCGTTTATCAGGAGCCTGCTGAAAATTGTGGAGGTAGCCAATCCATCAGAGGATAGCTATCATTTAGCTGAAAGGCACATTGCTTCCAATCAAAACCATTCATCCGAGCCGGATTATTACGGTTCGCTTGAAGAAAAATAGGCGGAGAGAGCCAAGAATCAAGAGGCAAAAATCAAGACAAAAATACAGGGACGCAATATTTGCGTCTGACTGGTCATTTCTAAAACTGCCGGTACCCGCCCCTTACCACCGTTTGTTTATCCATTTGCGCCATCTGGGCCTTCATCATCTTTATCTGGTCGGTAAGCAGTTTATTTTTATCATCCTTTGTGGCTTCGGAAAGGTACATTTGCGCCTCGCGTTTATTACGTTTCGCCATGGATATACCCGCCAGGCTCAATTTTGCCATAGCTGTATTATGCGACATCTTCATGCCCAATGAAAGCGCTTTCTTAAAATATTTCTCAGCCTTTAAAGGCGCTTTACGCGATTCTATCATCCCTATCAGCAAATTATAATAGCCATGCTGGTTTTTATTTAATTGCTGTTCGTAATTTGTGATCTTCAGCAGCCACTCTTCGGCTTTTTCTGATTTTTCCTTGCGCAGGAACCATTGGGCAATGATCATGTTTTCGTTAAAAAAATAGGTGAGCAACACGATACCACCCAAAAACAGCACCAGTATCCCCCAACCCCAAAAACCAAAGGCGCAAAGCGCAACGGCGGCGCCCATAACTACGCAGGCAATAATTAACCTTATTATATTCGACATCTTGTTTTATACTATAAATCCGGTACAAATATCCGTTTATTTGTACGCTAAATCAACATAATAATAAAGATTTATGGCAATAGAATTAGAGCCTTCGTGGCTGGAAGTTTTAGGGGACGAATTTGGTAAAGAATACATGGTGCAGCTGCGCCAGTTTCTAAAAAACGAGAAACAGGCCGGTCATAAAATATACCCTAAAGGCAGCGATATTTTTAACGCATTTAATACCACCCCATTTGATAAAGTTGAAGTGGTGATACTTGGCCAGGACCCCTACCACGGCGAAAACCAGGCGCATGGCCTGTCGTTTTCGGTACAAAAGGGCATAACCATCCCGCCATCACTGAGAAACATTTACAAAGAGCTCCAAACCGATATACCGGGCTTTACCATCCCCAACCACGGCGACCTTACCGGTTGGGCCGAACAAGGCGTGCTGCTATTAAATGCAAGCCTTACGGTACAGGCCGGGCTGCCGGGCTCGCATCAAAAAAAAGGCTGGGAGGAATTTACCGATAATGTTATCAAAACAATATCCGATAAAAAAGAAGGCATCGTATTTATATTATGGGGCAGCTTTGCACAGGCAAAAGCGGAATTGATCGATAAGACAAAACACCATATCATTAAATCGCCGCACCCATCACCTTTCTCGGCAGAGCGTGGCTTTTTTGGGTCGAAGCCGTTTTCGAAAACAAATGAGATTTTATTAAAGGAAGGGAAGAAGCCGATAGATTGGCAAATAGCCCCCTAACCCCCAGGCCTCCCCCTTTAGGGGGCCGGGGAGCTAATACTCCAGCGGCACTATCGGCTCCTTCTTACTGGTCGACATGATCATCATTGTTTGAAAAGTTTTAACAACGCTGATGCGGCTGATCTTTTCCATGATCAGTTGTTCGTATGATTTGATGTCGCGTACATAAACTTTTAGTAAGAAATCGCATTGCCCGGTTACGTGGTGGCATTCGGTGACTTCTTTGATGTTTTGTATCTCTTCTAAAAATTTATGGATGGTATCTTTCTGATGGAAATCAAGCGAGATCTGGATAAAGGTTTTTATACCCAGGCCCAGTTTTTCTTCATCAACCAGGGCATGGTAGCTTTTAATATATTCCGCGTTTTCCAGCTTGCGCACGCGCTCTAAAGTAGGCGCCGGTGAAAGCCCTATTTCGTTGGAAAGTTGCAGGTTGGTGATCCTACCGTTCTCTTGCAGGATCTTTAATATTTGCAGGTCTATTTTATCTAATTCGGCAGCCATGATACCCGCAAATATATGATTTTTGATAATCAGCGAAATAAAATTTCTTAAAAATATACTTTAACAGAAATAAATTTTTTATTTAAATAAATTTAGACAAGTCTAAATTTATTATTAGATTTGTATAAATGAATACATTAGCAGAAGAGAACTACTTAAAATCCATTTATCACCTGTCGCTGAATGCCGAAAACGTGAGCACCAACCAGCTCGCAGCCTTTATAAATACCAAGGCATCGTCGGTAACGGATATGCTCAAAAAGCTTGCTGATAAAGAGCTGATCAATTATACCCCGTACCAGGGGGTTACCCTTAGCAAGGCAGGCGAAAAAATCGCCGTAAATATTATCCGCAAACACAGGCTGTGGGAATATTTTTTGGTGGAGAAGCTGGATTTTAAATGGGACGAAGTGCACGAAATGGCCGAGGAAATGGAACATATTTCGTCGAATGAGCTGATAGACCGCCTGGATAAATTTATGGGCTACCCCAAACATGATCCGCATGGCGACCCGATACCTGATTGCAACGGGCTGTTCAAAATACATAACCTTAAGCCTGTTTCTGCTGTCGGCATTCACGAAGGCGGCGTTATTTGCGGCGTCCGAGACCATTCCCCGGCATTTTTGCAATACCTCGAAAAACAATCGCTAATTATTGGGAAGAAGATCACGGTTAAAGAAATTAATGAATTCGACCGCTCCGTGATCCTACAAACAGCAGGGAAAGAATTACAGATCAGCCGCGAAGTGGCTAATAATTTATTGATAGCATTATGAGTGATAATCATACTCCAACTTCTACCCCCTCATTAAGCAATGTTCACAGCTCTATAAATACCGAAAATAAAATAGGCTGGCGGCGTATCCTGGCCTTTATCGGTCCGGCCTACCTTGTGAGCGTGGGTTATATGGACCCCGGTAACTGGGCCACCGATATTGCCGGGGGCAGTGCGTTCGGGTACCGGCTGATTTGGGTATTATTCGCGTCGAACCTTATCGCCCTTTTATTGCAGTCGTTGAGCGCCCGGCTGGGCATCGTGCGCGGCCTCGACCTGGCACAGGCCTCGAAAAATGCCTACCCGAGATTTGTAAACTTTTGCCTTTATGTGCTTGCCCAGATCGCCATTATTGCCTGCGACCTGGCCGAGATCATTGGCATGGCCATTGGTTTACAACTGCTGTTTAACCTGCCGCTCATCTGGGGTGTATCGCTTACCATAACCGATACCGTACTGATGCTGTTTTTGATGAACAAAGGCATGCGCAAGCTGGAAATGTTCATTATGTCGATGATATTTATTATGGGCATGTCCTTTATGATCGAAATGTTTATCGTAAGGCCGGATGTTTTGGAGATAGCCAAAGGTTTCATTCCGAATAATCTATTCAAAAGCGATTTGGTAAGCCAGAATATGCTGTATATCGCTATAGGCATCATCGGGGCGACTGTGATGCCGCATAACCTGTACCTGCACTCCTCTTTAGTGCAAACGCGGCAAATAACACGTACGGATGAAGGCTTAAAATCAGCTATTAAATTTAACCTGTTTGATACAGTTATTGCGCTTAACCTTGCCTTTGTAGTAAACGCTGCTATATTAATATTAGCAGCCGGCGCTTTTTTTAAAAACGGCTATTTCAAAGTTGCCGAAATACAGGATGCCTATAAACTGCTGGCGCACATTTTTGGGAATCTTGCCCCAACATTGTTTGCCATAGCTTTGATAGCTTCCGGGCAAAGCTCAACCATTACCGGTACGCTTGCCGGGCAAATTGTAATGGAAGGGCATATTAACCTGCGTATTGAGCCCTGGCTGCGGAGGCTGTTAACGAGGTTACTGGCCATAGTCCCGGCCATTTTTACAATTATTTATTTTGGAGAACAGGGCCTGGGCAGCCTCATCATTTTAAGCCAGGTAGTATTGAGTATGCAACTGGGTTTCGCTGTGATCCCGCTTATTCATTTTACATCCAACCGCAAACGGATGGGCAAATTCGCTATCAGTTTAAAAACAAAAATAGTGGCATGGCTTAGCGCAGCGCTAATCGTGGCCTTGAATGCTAAATTGGTTGCCGATCAGCTCGGCGATTGGATAAAACAGTATCCGCACGCCGCTATTTGGATCTATGCGTTGGTGGTCCCCATAGCCGCAGCCATTGCCTTTTTGCTGCTGTATGTATTTTTCCGGCCGATATTGTTCAAGCACCGCGATCAGCCCGCCAGGGTACCGCACGGCCTGGCTACGGTTATCCACGAACTGAAACCCATAACTTACAAACATATTGGCATTACCATTGATTTTTCAAAAAACGACCGCGACTGCATAAGACATGCTATAATGCAGGGCAATAAAGATACCCGCTACACGCTGATCCACGTGGTAGAAACGGCAGGCGCCCGCTACTATGGCACCGAAGTTATGGACCACGAAACGCAAAGCGACTCGGATAACCTGGATAAATATGTTTTGGCGATGCAAAATCTTGGCTATAACGCCAATGCCCATATCGGGTTCGGCAGGGCGGCGCCTTCTATCGCAAAAATTGTTAATGATGATAAAATAGATTTTATTGTAATGGGCTCCCACGGCCATAAAGTATTTAAAGACCTTATTTATGGCACAACGGTTGACTCCGTTCGGCATAAAGTAAATGTGCCGGTACTGGTGGTTAAGCCCCAGCCGGTACATCATGTACTGGCGAAAAAGAAATAAACATCATGCCCAGTGATTCAGCATGGTCGCGGGCAAGTTCATTAATTTTGGCTAAAGCCAATAAATGCTATTTATCTTTCTCCGCCCCATAAATGGGACGGCAATGAATTTTTTTTATTCGACAAAAGTTTTCTTCATTGCCGTCGGCTTCAGCCGACGGGACAAGAGTTGAAAGATACAGGGCTTTAGCCCAATTAGCGCCTTTTTAATTCGTGTAATTCGTGCTAATTCAATTCGTGTAATTCGTGTACATTTAATTCGCATCTTTGCATCAAATGGACCAGAACATCTACATAAAGAACAAAAAAGCCTATTTCGAATACCATATACTGGATAAATATATCGCCGGGATAAAATTGCTGGGCACCGAAATTAAATCTATCCGCGAAGGCAAAGCCAATATCAACGACGCCTTTTGCACCTTTATCAACGACCAGCTTTACGTCCGTAACCTCCATATCGCCGAATACAGCTACGGCTCGTTCTACAACCACGAAGCCAAACGCGACCGTGTTTTACTGCTTAACAAAAAAGAGCTGAAAAAACTCCAAACCCGCGGCGAAGAAAAGGGGCTGACTATTGTCCCCCTTGCATTGTTTATCAGCGAACGTGGGTTTGCCAAGCTTGAAATAGGCCTCGCCCAGGGTAAAAAGACTTTTGATAAGCGTGAGACGATGAAGGAAAGGGATACAAAGGTGGAGATGGATCGCGCGATGAAGAGATAGTTTGCAGTTTTAAGTTGGCAGTTCGCAGCTATTTGCAAACTGCCAACTTAAAACTGCAAACTGAGTTACCACGCCTTGTCCCCAAGTAACGGCACAAAACGAAACGTATCCAAGGTTGTTTTCTCATAATCATGCTCGCCAACTTTTAACACCGTAACCATTTTTTGCGTTTCCTGGCCACCAACGGGGATCACTAATATTCCGCCGATATTTAGCTGCTTCAATAGTTCATCGGGAACGGTTGGCGCACCGGCTGTAACAATTATTTTATCATAGGGGGCGTGCCTGGAGTTACCCTTTGAGCCGTCGCCGAGTAGGAACCGGGCTTTGTAACCCATATCGGGCAGTACCTGTTTGGTGTGATAAAATAGCTTTTCCTGCCGCTCGATGGTAAAAACCTTCGCGCCAAGCTCAATTAGTATGCAGGCCTGGTAACCGCTTCCGGTACCAATTTCAAGCACTCTATCCCCCTTTTGAATATGTAAAAGTTGTGTTTGATAAGCAACGGTATAAGGCTGAGAAATGGTTTGCCCCTCGCCTATCGGGAAAGCAATATCCCTGTAGGCCTGGTTCCAGAAAGTTTCATCAAAAAAGAAATGACGCGGTACTTTGCCTATTGCTTGAAGCACATTTTCGTCTTCAATTCCTTTTTTCTTTAACTCTTCAACCAGTTTTTTGCGTGCGCCTTGTTCGCGGTAATTATCAATGTGTTTATATGCCATAGGGGTGGTAAAGTTAAGCACAGATTTTGACTGATTTATCTGATTGCGCAGATTATATCAGCAGAAAAATCGCTTCGATAAATCAAAATTAAGCACAGATTTTGACTGATTTATCTGATTACACCGATGACTTGAAGAATTTTATTATTATTATATAGATCATTATAATATTATTTTGAACTGATAGGATCAGCGTAACCAGATAAATCAGCTAAAATCTGTGATCTAATAAGCGGGCTAGTACGGATCTACATCCGGCTGCACCACACTCCCCTTACTCAACTTTGTGGTTTGAAACTGCGTTATCACATCCCTTATAATCGTTTTGGCCTTATTTACCGAAACAATATCCTTCTCAAACTTCAGCATGATGGTTTTTATGTAGTAGTTCCGTATCCGGCCTACCAGCGGAAATTCCGGCCCGATGACCCTATCGCCAAAGTGTTTGCGTAGTTCGGTGGCAAGGTAATCAGCCTGGTTATTTACTATTGCAGGGTCTTTATGTTTTACATCAAGGTTAATGATGCGGTAAAACGGGGGGTATTTAAAGCTCCGGCGCTCTTCCATTTCGGTAAAATACAGGTCGTTATAGTTATTTTCAATTACCTGTTTAATCACCCTGTGGTTTGGGTCGTACGTTTGTATCACCACTTTGCCCTGCTTGCCGCGACGGCCAGCCCGGCCACTTACCTGTGCCAGCATTTGGTAGCTGCGTTCATTGGCCCGGTAATCCGGGAATTTTAGCAAACTATCGGCGTTGATGACCCCGATCAGAGTAACACCCGAAAAATCCAGGCCTTTGGCAACCATTTGTGTACCGATCAGGATATCGATCTTCTTCTCTTCCAGGTCGTTCAGTAAGGTCTGCAAAGAATTACGGGAGCGGGTAGTATCCAAATCCATACGGGCAATACGCGCATCGGGCAATAACATGGCCAGCTCATCTTCTACTTTTTCAGTACCAAAGCCCTTATACTCCAGGTGGGTTGAACCGCAAGCAGGACAAATTTTGGGCGCATCTTCCTTATACCCACAATAATGACAATGCAGCTTACCGCTACTTTTATGAAAAGTTAAACTAACATCGCAATTGATACATTTTGGTGTATAGGCGCAAATTTTACATAGCAGCAATGGCGCATAGCCGCGGCGATTTTGAAACAAGATCACTTGTTCCTTTTGCTCCAGCGCCTGTTTCATATCCTCCATCAGCACACCCGTAAAATGCGACTGCATGGTTTTGTTTTTCGTTTCCGCAGTAATGCTTACCACCTCAACTTCGGGCAGTTTCACGCCACCATAGCGTTCGGTAAGCTCGGCCAGGCCATATTTGCCGGTACGCGCATTGTAGTAACTCTCGAATGATGGCGTCGCCGAACCCAGCAGCACCTTTGCCTTATACCTGTTTGCCAGGAAAATAGCTGCATCTCGCGCATTATAACGTGGGGCGGGATCGTACTGCTTATAAGATGTTTCGTGTTCTTCGTCGACAATGATCAAGCCCAAATCGTTAAATGGCAAAAACACCGACGAACGCGCACCTAAAACTACCTTATACTCATTGTTAAGCACTTTTCGCCAAACTTCGACCCGTTCGTTATCATTAAACCGGGAATGATAAATACCGATATTTGCGCCAAAGTATTGCCGCAGCCGCTCAATGATGTGCGTAGTAAGGGCAATTTCGGGCAATAAATATAATACCTGCCTGCCCAAAGCGATCACTTCTTCTATCAGCCTGATATATATCTGCGTTTTGCCTGATGATGTTATGCCATGCAAAAGCACTACATCTTTTTGTTCAAATTCGCTGCGGATATGCTCCAAAACATCCTTTTGCTGTTCGCTTAATTCAAAAGTGTCAAGGGCTTCCTCTTCTTCATAATACAAACGGCTTACATTTTTTTCTTCGATTATAAATACCTCTTTTTCAACTAAGGATTTTATGCTGGAGTCGCCCGCGCCGCTTTCTTCGATCAACTCGCTTTTGGAAATGCTTTTTTGATGACGGGATAATTTTATATAAGCCAAAACGGCATCGGCCTGTTTGGGGGCGCGTTTCTCAAGGATAATGAACAACTCCTTTAAATTATCCTGATTATGATAAATGGGATTAAGGGTTATAAAAGTGCGCGTACGGGGCTTGTAACGCTCGCTTACTTCCTCCGAAATATGGATGATGTTTTTTTCAAACAGTAATTTCAGGATGGGCATCACCGTTTTTTGCCCCAATAGCTTTATAATATCGCTTACCGATAATTCCGGCTGAATATCAAGGGCCTCGACTATCAAAAACTCCTTATCATGTAAGCTCGCCTTATCATATTCAAAACCTTTGTTGAGCATGATGCGCGTTTCGCTTGCCAGTTTCAAGGCCGAAGGCAGGGCGGCATTCATTACTTCGCCCACGTTGCACATATAATATTCAGCAAGCCACTGCCAGAAATGCAATTGCTCACCGGTTACTAAAGGGCGGTCGTCCAGCAGCTCGATGATGTATTTCGCCTGGTACTTTTCGGGTGCGAGCGTGCCGATGGAGGCAATAATGGCAGTATAAAGCTTGCTTTTGCCGAACTGTACCACCACCCTTTTTCCAATCATTACCGCGTTGTTCATTTCGAACGGGACGCGGTAAGTATAGTTCCTGGCAATGGCTAACGGCAGTATTACCTCAACAAAAAGGGTTTCACGATCAATATGCTCTGCTTCGGCAAACTCTAACATCAATTTAAATTGTTTTTAAGCGCAGCTATGCCCAATGTTATCCAGCCGGCAATAAATAATACGCCACCAAAAGGGGTGATAGGGCCTATCAGGGACACCCAGGTCCAGTTTAACAGTTCACTGCATGCAAGCAGGTACAGAGAGCCGGAAAAGAATATGATGCCAAAGGTAAATAGATAATAACAATCGTTAACAAGCCTCGTTTTATACCGGGCTAATTTCGACAGGTATAATATGGCAAAAACATGATAAAACTGGTATTGTACGGCGGTTTGCCATACCTCCAGATTTTTGGGCGAAAGTGACTTCTGCAAAGTGTGTGCCCCAAAAGCGCCGGCTATAACGGCCAGCGCCCCAAACGCCGATGCCGTAACAATTATTTTCTTTTTCATCAGGACTATTAAACGCAAAGTTATGAAAATAGTTAGAGGTTGATTGAGTTGGATTGAGTTGATTAGGTTTACACAGGTTATAATTTCAATTAACTTAATTAACCACTCACCTCCTATCGGGATTAACTTAATCAACCACTCTCCTAATCAACTCAATTAACTTAAATTTTTAATTAACTTAATCAACTGCTCAATAATCAACCCGATCAACCTAAAATTTAAACTACCTTTGCTACGGGGGCGACGATGAAAAAACAGATCATTATAACCATTATCCTGTTAGCGGCTACTGCTTTTGTAACGATTTTTTATTTTAAAAATTTAAACCCGCCCGGAACACGTACCAGCAGGGTAATGAACGCGATACCCGATGATGCAACACTGATTTTTGAATTTAATAATGATAAGGGCTTTTATGATATTTTCACCGGCAACAAATTACTTGCCGCCATTATTAGCAAACAGAAAATCGGCGAATTAGATACCTTGCGCAGGCAGCTATTGCTAAACCCTTTGTTAGAACAATATTTTACAGGGCAAAACTTATATATATCGGTACACCCCTCAAAAACAAGCGATGCCGGTCTTTTGCTTACCGTTTCGGCAGCCAGCGGATTCGGGCCTTTAATTTTAGACCAGTTAGCCAAACAACCAAACAGCGGTTTGTTGATCACGCCGCTTCGCACGGGGGGCAGGCTGGGTTATAATATTTATATAAGGGTTTTAAAGAAACGGTTTTATGTGATCAATAATGCCGATAACATTTTTTCAGGCAGTTTTTCCAAAGAGCTGATCGACCAAAGTTCGGCATACGAAAATAAAAAAAGCAAGCCCTCATTTGTTTTACTGTCCGAACAGCAAAACACCAATTCGCTGGCTAACCTATATGTAAATTATAGCCAGTTGACGCCATTATTTGATCAGCTTTTTAAAAACAAAAACACTGATATCTTTAAAAGTTTCAGGCTATTGCCAGGCCTTGCAGCGCTGAGTTTAAACTATAAAACTGATGCCTTAATGTTTAACGGATCAACAATTATCCAGTTAAACGAGGCGGCTGCCTATTTAAACCTGTTTGCCAACCAGCAGCCTGTGGTTAATCATTTAAAAGATATTTTTCCTTCAACAACTGCGTACAGCATAAATTTCTCTGTTTCTGATCCGCTAAAGTTTGGGGCTGACCTATCGGCATGGTACAATAAGGCCGGCGTTAAGAACGAAAAAGACCAGCTGTTTAATAAAATAACTTCCGAAACCGGAACAAATTTACAAACTGGCTTTGATGATTTGCTTAGTAATGAATTTGCAATTGTTACCACCCGTTACCTTGAAAAACTGGCAATAATTTCTGTAAAGGATGGATCGAAACTAAAATTATTATTGATGAATATCAGTAAAATGACAGCCGAAAATATGGCCGCCAACGGGCAGGCGAAAAACAGAATTAAAAAAAGCTCATCCTCCAGGCTGCAGAATGCTATTGAAAAAACAAATGATTTCGATGACAATTCGGGTCAGTTTAACTATGACAAAGTGCCTTTTTTCCTGCTTGGTGATGCTTTTAGCGTATTCAGGCACCCCTATTACCTGATAATTGACAATTATTTAATATTAGCCAATAGCTCAGGCGAGCTGGCAAGTTATTATGATAGTTATATTAACCGGAAATTTTTAAGTAAAAACAGTCAATATAATCAATTTGATAACCTGCTTACAGCGCGGAGCAATGTTGCTTTTTTTCTCAACTTTAAAAATTCGGAACCCATATTAAAAAGAGATCTAAACCCTGATATTTACGAGCTTTTTGAAAGCAATGAACCCGGATGGAAAGATTTTTACGGGGCATCATGGGAATTTACTTCAGTCGATAAAAATTTTTATACCAACTTTTGCATGAGGCTGAATACTGACACTTCCGCCGTAAAAAACTAAAAAACGGGTACTACACAACTATAATGGTGTTTTTTCGTTAAAAAGGTTAATTTTTACTATTTTGCGGTTAATTGGTTTTTGAATTTTATCTTTAAGACGGATATAACAGCTACTTAAAAGGCCCGTGCATCACTTATTATATGAAGAAAGTTTTACTTGTTTTATGCTTCTTATTTTCTGCAGGTAAGATTTTTGCACAACAATTTTCCCAGTATAACACAGGTTCGCTGTACGACTCATTCGAAAACCCCTCGCAAAGGGCGTTCACTCCTGATACCAGCAAAAAGTACGCTTCGAACTTTTTAATTCCCAATCTTAATTTTAATATTTTTTTGCGCGGCGATGCGCAGGCATCATTAAAAAGCCGTTTATTCCTTAATAAGTACGACAATTCGGAGCTATTGGTTAACCAGGGCAGGTATAACACGGCAAATTTTAATGCCAATGCATATCTTATTATGTTTAAAGTGTTTGCAAGCCTTACGGGGGACGAGGAAATGGGCTTTTCCTGGCAATTAAAGGCAGAAGGCAGGGGCACATTCACCGACGAATCTGTGGCTGCTTTTAACGGCACCGGAAGTTTTGTCAGCGGCAATCCATACACCAATATTTTCAACAACAATTATTACTATCAAACTTATCACCAGGTAAGTTTTACGTATCGTGAAAAAATCAGCAATCAATTTGCATTCGGTGTAAAATTAAGCGCCCTGCTGGGCATACAATATCAGAAATTAGATATTACCAATTCTAATGCAGTTTTTGACAGTGAAAATGACACAGTGGGGGTCGGGTTGAAAGGCAAATATTACCAGAGCTATATCCCCGGTCACTTTACCCCCAGCACTGATTATTTGCCAACTTTCCGTAATCCAGGTGCGTCAATAACCATAGGTACAACCTATAAAACGCAAGATAACTTTGTTATACAGGCAAATTTAAAAGACCTTGGATTTATACACTGGAGCAGCCGGTCGAACATTTATAATTTTAATAATAGCGCCAATGTGCAGGGTTTATCAACACCGGCGCGTGAGGATAGTATTTACAATAAGGTTTACAACATAATTCATAATAACGGCACGCTCGGGTCATTTACAACCCCGATAGACGGCAGGGTGGAGTTAGCGGTTAATAAAAGTTTTTGGATAGATGATGATATGATGTTTAAATATTCCCCCACGGCGGTTGCATCAAAAGAGTTATTCAATCCGGGGTTTGTATTCGCCCTGGCCAATCCGTTTCAATACGAAAAATATGTTTTAACGCTGACTACTACTTATGATGATTCGAAAAATTTCAGTTTAGGGGCGCAGGCAATGGTGAAAACCGCCAATTGGGAATTTTATATTGGCAGCGATAAATTAACGCAAACAGCCGGCTTAATAACCCAGGCCGCAAATAAAAGTGCATCGGCTATCGATCAAAATGGCGCGTATACCGCCGGCAATATCTTCATAGGTTTTTCCATGAAATTTGGGCCGGTAATTGAGCACCCTATGAATGCCAGTACCATCCCGACCGGTGAAAAAGGCTTTTTTGGCCGGTTATGGGGAAGGCTGTTTAAAACAAGTGACTGATTTTTTATTTCGGATTTCGGAATTTCGATTTCGGAATTAAGAATTAAAGTAACAAAATCAAATACGAAATCCCACATCCGAAATCCGAAATCACTTACTCTTTCCGGCAATAAAATCTTTCAGGTAATACGGTTCAAAATAACCAACGTTTTCAAACTCCTTATTCCTGAACTTTTCAAGCGCTCTTGGGGTAAGATCGACAGCCGAGTTGATGAATCCGGCGAAAAATAAAGCGTTAGAATTTCCACCTAAAATGGCCCGGCATTTTTCGGCGCCATCGCCAAAAAACAATAGCCTTTTATCTTTAAGCAGATCGCTAAAACTATTTTCGTCAATGATTTCCGCAGATGTTTCCTTAACGCGCTCGCCATCAGCATTAAAAACTGCGGTAAAAACTTCCATCCTGCGGGCATCAATCATGGGGCATAACAGTATATTGCTACCGGTTACCTGTTCTTCTTTACCGATCATTCCAAAAGTCATTGCTTCCAACGTTTCAATAGCGATAAGCGGCTTATCAAGTGCAAAGCACAAACCCTTGGCCGTAGAAACACCAATACGTAAGCCGGTATACGAACCGGGCCCGCAGCTTACGGCAACAGCATCCAGGTCGGTATACTTCACCCCTGCCGTGCTGATCAGCTCATCAATAAATAAGGTAATTACCTCCGCATGTATATTACGCTCGTTAACCTGCTTACAACCCACAACGATACCATCCTTTGCTAAAGCAACAGAACACGAGGCAGTGGCGGTTTCTATTTGTAATATTGTCATTAGTCACTGGTCATTAGTCATTAGTGGTTGGGGCATTAATCGTTAGCAAACTTAAACCAATGACTAATGACCAATGACTAATGACGTAAATTAAGGCACCGGGTCATGGCCATGGCCCCCCCAGGGGTTGCAGCTGGCTATGCGTTTTAATGTTAACCATCCGCCTTTAAAGGCGCCGTATTTTTTTATCGCCTCAACACCGTACTGCGAACAGGTTGGCGTGTAACGGCATGAAGCCCCTGTAAGCGGCGAAATAAAGTACTGGTATATCCTGATAAGGATAACAAAAAAATATCCTACTACAGTTTTTAATATATTACCGATGGCTTTCATTTTGTCAGCTCTGCGCCAAGTTGTGATAAAAGCTTCAGCATTTTTTTCTCAATAAAATCGGAGGCGGTGATTTCTTTGCCGATATAACCCAGTGAAAGCACAATTTTTTTTTCGTTGCTATTCAACAGGTCGTATAAATGTTGCTGCTTGTTAAGCCGGTAGGCCTCGCGCATACGCCTTTTTATTAAATTACGGTCCATGGCGCGTTTAAAGCGCTTTTTTGAAACCGAAAATAAAATTTGTACCGGGAATTGCTGCGGCCCGTCAACAAACAGCCACGAGGCTTTAAAGGGGTAGCATAAAAAAGAAGAACCGTTATGAAAAAGCGTGTCAATAAGCTTTTTGTTACATAACCGTTCTTCTTTTTTAAAAGTATACATTGCGTTGCTCTGCTGAACCGAAATTAAAGAAATACTGGTTCAAGCCCCGTTTTGGAGAAAGCAACCAGCTTTATGCTTTGTGGCTGCGCTCGTCGGATACTGACAGTCTCTTTCTGCCTTTAGCTCTTCTTGCCGCTAAAATCCTCCTGCCGTTGGCAGTTGACATGCGCTCACGGAAACCGTGCTTATTTCTTCTTTTCCTTTGTGAGGGCTGAAACGTTCTTTTCATGGCTATTTTCTTCTATTCGTCGTTTTTAAAACAAGAGCGCAAATGTA
>Ga0207060_10065_pt1 | contig 21550 bp, 24 predicted proteins | sample Alteio_BWMinCont_30_FD_153270 | JGI IMG/M metagenome (GOLD analysis project Ga0207060, IMG submission 153270) | Enriched cells from forest soil in Barre Woods Harvard Forest LTER site, Petersham, Massachusetts, United States -... | ecosystem: Environmental > Terrestrial > Soil > Temperate forest >...
CCAGACTCCGGATATGACCCCGAAATTTAACACGCGGGGAAAGGATGAGGTTGAGCTCGACGAAGTTGTACAATCAAAAAAGAATGAATTTCTCGTTCCCGTCCCTGATTCCAGCAGTTTTGAATATTACAGGCAGTACGACGATCTCCTCGGAAACTTTCGCACAGTACTGGCGCTTACCGCTTGGATTACGGAAAACCCGGAACAGACTATCCTAGAAAAATATTCGATAGAACCAGGCGATCTGCATCGAATGGTCGACAATGCGGACTGGCTAATCTACTCTTTCGGAGAACTGGCGAGACTGTTTACCCGAAACGATCTTGCAATTGAAGGTGGCGAACTGAGGGAGAGGATAAAATACGGAATCAGGTCCGAGCTAATCCCGCTTACCAGATTGGAGGGAGTCGGTCGCGTCCGCGCGAGATCGCTCTTCGCGGCGGGTTATTCTTCAATCGATAAACTCTCAGGAACTCCGGTGGAAAAACTGGCATCGGTCCCCAAAATTGGTCCTTCGGTCGCAGCCCAGATCAAAAAGCAGTTGCCATAAAAAAAGAGCCATTCTTTAAGAAAGACTTTTTGGGCTAGCGCGAACCGATGTTCACTCTTAACTCATAGGACTCCAGCGTGGCAATATCCGAATGAAATTTGGAATGCAGAAGATCAGTGACGTCGAGTACAGGATAGAAAAAACTGCCCGACAGGGAATGCGAGTTCCCGTTACAATTTACGCGAACGAGACATTAATTGCCAAGATGGAAACTGACCGAACGATCGATCAGGCGGTCAATGTTGCTCACCTTCCAGGAATTGAAAAGCACGCAATAGTCCTGCCCGACGGGCACGAAGGGTACGGATTTCCGATTGGCGGAGTTGCAGCAACCAACTTCGACAACGGTGTGATATCGCCAGGTGGCGTTGGCTACGATATAAATTGTGGCGTCAGGCTAATCCGAACTAACATGACTGAAGCAGAAGTCAGACCCAAGCTCTCTGCGCTTGTCAAGGAAATGTTTCGCTCTGTGCCATCAGGACTGGGAAATGTGGGCGCGCTGAATCTTTCAACGCAGCAACTTGACGGCGTATTATCCGAGGGAGTAAGGTGGGCGATAAATAACGGGTACGGAAATTCTGCAGATCTGGAATTCTGTGAAGAAAACGGCACGATGAAGCACTCCGATCCCTCGAAGGTTTCCGGGGAAGCCAAGAAGAGAGGATCAAAATCGCTGGGCACCCTCGGATCAGGAAATCACTTTCTGGAAGTTGAGCTTGTCAACAAAGTACTCGATCGAGACGCCGCCAAAAAATTTGGAATAGCTGAAGAAAACAAAGTGTGCGTCTTGATGCACACTGGGAGCAGAGGCTTAGGCCATCAGGTATGCAGTGACTATCTAAAGATAATCGACGCCGGAGCTTCGAACTTCAAGATCGATCTTCCGGACAGGGAACTTGCCTGCGCGCCGGCTGGATCGAGAGAAGCGGAGAATTACAGGCTTGCGATGGGCTCAGCCCTAAATTACGCTTGGACAAACAGACAAATCATCACTCATAGAGTTCGCAAGGCGTTCGAAAGGGTGTTTCAGCAAAGCGAGTCCGATCTCGGAATGAACCTCATCTACGACGTGGCCCACAACATCTGCAAGGTTGAGGAACACGAAATCGATCCGGACAATCCATCCAAAAAATCAAAAGTTTTCGTTCACCGGAAAGGCGCCACGAGGGCTTTTCCAAAAGGAAGCGACGCTATCCCGATTGAGTACAGATCAGTGGGTCAGCCTGTCTTGATTCCGGGTTCGATGGGAACAGCTTCTTGGGTTCTACTAGGTCAGGAAAAGTCGCTAAAAGTTAGTTTCGGCTCAACCGCCCACGGAGCCGGAAGGATGATGTCCAGAGGACAAGCCACGAGGACGTATCCGTATGATTCCGTTAGGCGAGATCTCGAATCACGGGGAATTCTACTTGAATCAGCGAGCAAGAGGGGAGTCGCGGAAGAAGCTCCCGGTGCATACAAAGACGTTGATATGGTGGCGGACGTTTCTGACAGAGTTGGAATTGGTACGAAAGTAGTCCGGCTGAGTCCAATCGCCGTCGTAAAAGGTTGAGTTTTTACCGAAGATTCTACTGGCTTGGGACGGTTTTCTTTCCCAGCCACTTTACCTTGACGTGGTCTTTGACCGGGGTCAGGCTGTTGAACTCCGTTCCCGTCCCAACATAGAACTTTGAAAAGAATTCGTACAGATGAAGCCTCAAGCTCTGCACGTATACGATCAGTGCCTCGAAAGCGAAGATTAGCAGATTCATCACGACTAGGATTGGGATCACCGCATAGCCGTAGGAATAGAAGAGAAGGTTCGTCGCGGAAAGAAGTGCCGCGTGAACGATCAAAAGAATGGAAAGCCTAACGTAACTGACGGTGTTTCCCACGAACTTTGACACGACCCATTCCAGGAACTCCATCGTAGCTATGCCGACCTCCGACAACACAGAACCATGAATTTTTCCTGACCGCGCGAGCAAAGGACCCGCGAGGAACAGCCAGAATATCGAAACTATGAGTCCGGCAAGTCCAATGTTAGCCTGTAGGTTCGTCCCGTTTGTTACCTTTGCGAGATTAAAGCCAGCGCCTTTGAAAGAGAAACCAAAGATAAGGAAGAAAGTATAACCAGAGATTGTAGGTAGTAATCCTGCAAGTAAGTGCCAGTAATCGCCAGCTCTTATCCTGTTGTAGACTCCCGCTCCCATTCCAATGAAAAGATGGATAATACCAACGTAGATCGTGAACTTTATGTAAAACAAAACCGTCGCAGTGTTGAAAGCGAGTCCGTTCGGGTTAGCCGGACCAATTGCCTGCTTTAACGGTTCCAGAAATGTTAACCCGAGAATCTTAGGCAGCTCGAAAGGAAGCTCAAAGCCGAAAATTTCTCCTACAATAAACCCAACTACCGTGGCTGAAATGCCCGCGAGCAAAATCAAGAGTCCCCAGTTCTTCATAGAAGTGACGCCTCTGGCATAGATCACGCCACCAACTAGCATCAAGAGAATCCCGTGGCCGACGTCACCAAACATCAAGCCGTAGAATATTGGAAACGTAACTGTAAGAACCGGGGTTGGATCAAACTCGCCGTAGACTGGAGGACCACTGGTAAGCGTAATCGGTTCATGTGCAACTATGGGTTTGCTTTTTGAGCTGAATTTTGTCGGAGGCTGATCGATCTCTGCGGCGCCGGTCTCCTGTTCGCGGAGGCCTTCAGCATATGATTGCTGCGGATCGATTTCCTGTGTTATCAGCGGCCATCGTTCAGCAACCCTGTCCTTTAGCTGTGGCAAACGCTCGGAGGGAACATAACCCTGAACCATTGCTAGCCTCTTCAGCTTTCCAGACTTTTTGAGCTCCTCAAGTACCCGGTAAGCAAAATCAGCTGCTTCCTGAAGTCCCAGAATGCTTTCGGTTGAAGATTTTACGGCAGATTGCGTCTTTCCCTCATTTTCCGCAAGATCTTTTGAAAGACCGGCGATCCTCGATTCCAGTTCGCGTGTAGCCGCAGATGGAGTCTGAGGAAGGTCTTTGGGAATTGTAACCGTGCGGGCGTCAAAACTCCTCAAGCTCTTTGATATTCGATCGGCCTGCTCGGGCGTCCCGACCACAAGCACGGCGGACTCTTTTCCAGTTACCGGAGCATCTATTATCGTCGACTCGGGAAAACTCTTCCTGATCTCTGCTAGATCAGCAGTCTCGACAATGACAAACTCCACATGAAACCTGTGCATTGATTCTATCTTGCTAAGGTCGATATTGTAGCTTGAGACAACCTCTATTGATCTCTTCAGAGCAAGAAAATCGTCGCGCTTCTTTTCCATGGCCCGCCTTTCACGAATGAGCTCGCCAATCGAGTTAATTACTGGCGAAGAACGGGTCTCCAGTTTTGAAACGTAATCATCCCAGTTCTGGGCTTCCATCTCGGTCTTGTCGTATTTTATTCCCCCGAACGCCTTTTGAATCGCCGAAGGCTCGACGTTCATCTTCAGATTGTCTATGATGTATGTTAGCTCAGAGGAAATTCTGTAAGCTCCCGATGCAAGAGATGAGAGCCTCTTGTCATAAACGTCGGTCTCTGGAGAAGTCGGATGAAAATCGCCGAGCTCAGCTATGTAGCTGCTAGCTTCGGGAAGCTCGCTACGGGGAACTATTAGGGTAATCTCAGATAAAGTGTAAACTCCCATAGTATGTAAAACGCACTCACAAGAATTATCGAAGAAAAAAAGGCGGCTTGAAAAAAATCTCGGTCTTCTCACGGGTATTAACGATTTCGGTAAATCTTCAGATCCGAAAGAATTTGTTTGGGGAATAGATCGGTAGACCCACTGATTGGCTAGGTACAACTTCAGATCCCATTCGTTCTCTGTTATGGTGGAACAGCTGAGGATAAACGATCAACTTTGAATTACGTTAGCAAAACCCGACAAAGAAAAAAATGACATGCATTGAGATCAGAGAACTTCCGCCAATACTCTTATAATCGATATTGGAGGACGATTTTTTCGATTTATTTTGCGTACGAGTACTTTTGTGATTTCCAGCGTTGCTTTCGGATTCGGTCTCCTTTCTCTGTTGGCTCTTCCTTCGCATGCTTACTCTGTTGCTTCTCTGTTTACTACAACTGCATTGGCTGCTAACCCAACGAGCGTTTTGGGTGCAGGTATCGCCTTCGGTTTAGCTGCTCTTGGTGCTGGTGTAGCAGTAGGCTACGCAGGTTCAGCTGCGATTGCAGCCATTGCGGAGAAACCCAACCTTTTCGGTAGAGCACTCGTCATTGTCGTTCTCGGCGAGGGAATCGCTATCTACGGCTTCGTAATCGTCTTCATCCTTACTTCTCTCTAGGTCAATTCAGGAGAGAAATCTCTCCTTCCTAATTTCCTAGGAAGGAGGACTGGAAGGCGTTTCGCTTTGAACTTTTTCGTACCGCTCGCCCATCCTCAGGGTTATCAAAATAGATGCGATGAATCCAACCGTAGAGAGGACAAGCGCAACCCAGATCGAGTTATTTCCAAAGCCGATCGCTCTGGCGAGTAGAAAGCCGCCGGCTCCCAGTCCGAACATCAGTACGGGGACAATTACGAAAATCAGGACAATAGCTTGATTTCTTGCGGTCCTTTGCCAGGGCAAATTAGATTCAGATCCTTAAACCAAAACCGTGTCGTTGGAAGTTATTAGGCGCTGGCAGAAGCGACACCTTAGCAGCGGTGTATCCTTGTCAATCACATCAATCTCTGAAATGATAGGCTCGTGGGGCATGTTGGAAACGCAGGTTGGATTGGGACATCTGAGCAGCCCGCGGAAAACCAGTGGGAGCTCGACTTTTCTTTTCTCAGAAACCTTGTAGTTCTTGATCAAGTTAACGGTGGCTAGCGGGGCAACCAGCGCGAGCTTGTCAGTCTCCTCGCTGATGAGAAATCTGTTGGCAACCTTTACAACATCCTTCTTTTCGATTTTTGAGCTCGGCACGTTCATCGCGACGCTTACTATTTCTCCTTCTTTTCCGGTGATGCCTAAAATTTGCAATACGCGGAGCGCTTCTCCGGCTCTAATGTGGTCAATTACAGTACCTTCTTTGATTCTTCTTATCAGAAGCTGCGGATCTTCGATCGACATTTGGCTATTGTACCTGAGCGAATACTAGTCTGAATTACTCGATTTCCTCTGCCATCTTAAAAGGCGTTTTTGTAGAGCTCTTGAGACTGGTACGGACTAACTCTCTTTTGTACTTGTGATAAGCAAAGCGACTGAGCCTATCAGCCTCGGAATTTCTTGCTCGTTCAACCCAAAGCAGCCGCATTTTGGTAAAGCTTTCCAGCATTTGGGAGGCTTGTTTGTGCAGCTCGATGATTCTTTTTGCCTTGACCTTGAAAGTTCCCTTCAGCTGATTAATGATCAAACGGGAGTCGCCAACGAGAACTGCCGGCGAGTCTTGCAACCCGTTCTCCTTCAGCCATTCAAGTGCGCGAATTGCTGCGGAGTATTCGGCAACATTGTTAGAAGCTTCCGTCGTCCACGGCTTTGCAAATGCCAGACCAGAATCCTCGAAGACAGTCTTTCCGTCTTTCTTTATCACGATTCCATAGGTTGCGATTCCGCCCGGATTGACCGGTTCGCAGAGCCCATCAAAATATGCAACGTAGGGATCCGTCCAATCGACAGTCCTCTGCTCCTGGTCATCAACATGCTTTGTAATTTTTCGTACGCTCAATGCATTATCCAGTGAATTGTATTGTCCCAAAATAATTCCGTAAAGTGATAATGACTCAATCCAGATGCCGCGACATTCTTTCGATGCCTTCCTCGATCCTCTTTTCATCCTGGAGCAACGTTATTCTGATGTAATCGAGGAACGATTTTCCAAATGAAGTCCCGGGTGCGACTGATACTTTTTCGGTGTCCAGAAGTTCGAGCGCAAATTTCTCGGAGTTGAACCTCGCGCCCTCTTTTCTTGAATGAAGCCGTGGGTACATGTACATTGATCCGTCTGAAAGGTAGAACTCGCCATCGAGATATTTCTTCAAAGCTCTTGCTGCGACATCCCGCCGTTTTCTGATCAGCTCCACTTTTTCCAAAACGTACTTGTCGCAGTCCAAGGCCGCGATCATCGCATATTGAACGAACTCCGGCATGCTCGTCAGAATCATGCTGTTGATCTTGATTAAACGGGAAATTGTTGCCGGGTCCGATACGATGTAGGCTGCCCTAAATCCGGTCATCGCGTAACTCTTCGACATTGAAGTCACAAATACCTTCTTCTGGCCGTCGGTCTGGAGTATGCTCTTGTACTTTTTAGCCGGATCTAGAATATAGTCAGAATACACTTCGTCGCTGATTATGGTCATACCCTTGTCATTTGCAATGCCCACAACCTCGTCGAAGGATTTGCGATCAAGGATCTTGCCGGTTGGATTGTTTGGGTAGTTTAGAACGAGAGCTCCGCAGTCGCTTTTCCTGATTTCGTCAGGATCAATGTTCCAGCCGTCTTCCAGCGAAGTCCTGAAGAATTGGATTGGAAGATCAAGAAAATTTGAGATATCACGGTAAGCTGGCCAATCCGGAGAAAATATTCCCACCTTCGTTTTTTTCGGAAGACTCATGAACGCGTAGTAGAGCGCAAGCCTTCCACCAGCAGTGACAAGGACCTGCTCAGGAGAAATGTTCGCGGGGTATTTTTTGTTTAGACTGTCTGCGACCGCTTTCCTCACTGCGGGAATTCCACCGGATTCGGCGTATCTTGCGTGGCCCTCTTTCAGGGCACGGACAGTTGCTTCTACGACTTGTTCAGGAGGTTCAAAATCTGGCTCTCCCGCATCAAAATGGATGACATCAAATCCTCTTCGCTCCAGATCTTTTGCCTTGAAAAATATTTCAACGAGCGAGACGGTAACTGGTTCGCCCTCCTTTCGAGCCCCTGCGGTTTCTGAGGATTGCAAATTATGCGTAGTTTTCTCTTGGCATGAATTTCAAGCATTCTATCCTAGATCAATATAGACTTCGCCATTCTCGACTTTCACCGGGTAGACTTTTAGACTCGGAATTTCACTTGCTGGACTACCATCAGGTCCCAAGATCACTTTCCCGTCAATAACCTGAAACTTTGCGCCATGCAGCGGGCAGGTTACTACGCCATCGCCGAACATCCCGAGCGAAAGGTCCGCTTCTTCGTGCGTGCAAATCGAATTTGCGACATATATTGAACCGCGAAACCTTAGGACGAGCAGAGGTTTTTCGGCGACATCATATCTGTAGAGTTCGCCTTCTTCTTGCAAGTCAGCGAGCTTGCAGACCGGAGTAAACATTCAACTTGACTAGAACCGGAAACCTAATGTAAGTTTGTGGGCTCTCCGCGCTGAACTCTTTACGGAAATTAACAAATATCCAAGATAGGCGATTGGAATTAGAGAATCCGGGTTTTTTCTTTGGCAGAAAATAGCGATCTTGTTTCCCTTGCGGTAGATTTGGCGAGGCAAGGTGGATGCGAGTATTCTGAAGCGAGGTTCCAGCGTACAACTGACTTGACATGTTTTCTTCGCAACGGTGCACCAGAACCTGCAGCAGTCTCGGATGCGGAGGGAATTGGCGTTCGGGTGATTTTCGAAGGTGCCCTTGCGTTTGGCGCAACCAATCTTGTGTCGAGGGAGACGGTAAAAGACCTGGTCGCTAGAATCGTTAAAAATGCAAGACGCGCGTCCGAAGGATTGAAGGACAAGGTCAAGTTCTCAAGAGAAAAAACTCATACTGCTAATTGGGGCGTCGACGAAAAAAAGAAGCTCGAAGACATCCAAGCGGAGACGCTCATCAGTTTTTTGAAAGAAGTGGACAAGTCCATCCCTCCTTCAGTTTCAGACGTTACCTTCCCCAATAGAAATTTAATTGCATTCACTTCGGTCGATGAAAAACAGTATGAAAATTCTGACGGGTCGAAGATAAGCGGCCGAATTCCGCGAGTCGGCTATCTCGGTATGCTAACCGGATTGTATGAGGGGAAACCTTCTACAGTTACGGTTCCGCCTGGCTATTCGGGATTGGGCGGGACAGGTGGCTGGGAATTAATTGAAGACCTTGAGCTAACTTCTCTTGTTCCATCGCAGCTCAAGGGAATAACCAGAGGAATTAGGGCGACTGCCAGGCCGCCCAACGACGAGGCGCTTTCTGTAATTCTGGGTCCGAATGTCGCGGGTCTTACCAGCCACGAGTCCTGTGGTCATCCAGGCGAAGCGGATAGAATCCTCGGCCGCGAAGGTGCGCAGGCTGGCGAATCCTTCCTAAAAGCAGACAAACTAGGAATGCAAATTGGAAGCGAGGAAGCGTTTGTCTCGGACGATCCGACGATACCGAACTCAATGGGATTCTACCTCTACGATGATGAAGGAGTAAAGGCGAGAAAACGTCGTCTGATTACGGCTGGAAAGTTTACAGAATTTTTGCAAAACCGCGCGACCGCTGAAATTTTCGGGGTTGAAAGCAACGGTTCGTCCAGGGCTGTCCAGTTCGACCGCGAGCCGATAATCCGCATGGGGAACACGTTCATCGAACCGGGCGATTGGAACTTCGAGGAGATGCTGAAAGAAACGAAAAAGGGTGTCTACATCAAGAGCTTCATGGAGTGGAACATTGATGACAAGCGTTTGAATCAGAGATATGTCGGTCTTGAGGCTTACCGTATAGAAAATGGTGAACTTAAGGAGACTGTCAAAGATCCTGTTTTTGAAATTACGACGCCCAAATACTGGAGCAGCATTGACGCAAGAGCATCTGATTTGCAGTTTACTTGCGGGACATGTGGAAAGGGCGATCCGATGCAAGGTGCTCCGGTCTTTATCGGAGCTCCTCACATTAGGCTGAGCGGCGTTAGGGTGGGCGCGAGATGATGGCGGAAGCTAAGAGGCAGGAGCAGATCGCTCAATTCGCACTTGAGCGCGCGAAAAAACTAGGATGCGACGATGTTTCCATAGTGTGCTCTCTATCGAACGAAAACCAAGTCCGTTTTGCAAACAATTCGATAACGCTTGTGAACAGCGTCAGAAATCTTACTCTTGACGTTTATCTTTCAGTCGCTAAGAAAAGAATTCTGGGTTCGACCTACAATCCTACTGAGAGAGGAATCGAGCGCTTTTTGGAAAATCTCGTTCGTTCCTGCAGGGCGCTCCCGGAAAGCGAAGACTATGTTCCTCTACCGAAGGGTCCATTTACGTACAATCCACAACACGCAAACTATGATCCAAATGTTGTAGACGCTCCCTTTGTAGAATATGCAAGAGAGGCAGTGGACACGTCTCTATCGGCCGGCGCGGTCCGCGCGAGTGGATCGCTAAATTCCGATTCGACCGATCTTTACATCGTGACCTCGGCTGGTGCAAGTGGTTCAGACAAAGTCTCTCAGATTCTTCTAAATATTAGGGCGTTTGCAGACGACAATTCTTCCGGGCACGGGCTCTCTTGCAGCTCATACCTTTCGGGATTTCAACCTGCAAAAGCCGGCGAGCGAGCCGGAAATTATGCAAAGCGCTCTCTAAATTCTAAACCAATAATGGAAGGAGAATACAACATCGTTTTCTCGCCGACAGTCGTTGCAAACATCATCCCCGTTGCGAGCTCAGCCTCTGCGTTTGCAATCGAGTCGGGCAACTCTTTTCTTACCGACAAACTCGGCCAAAAAATCGCTGTCGAACCACTGGATGTTCATGATTATGGAGTTTTCGAGCTAGGACTCGGAGGAAGGGTTTTTGACGACGAGGGTGTGCCGACTAGAGTAAACCACATCCTGGAACACGGAATCTTCAAGACTATGCTGCACAATTCTTCTACCGCCAAAAAGTTCGGACAGGAACGTTCGACTGGAAACGCCGGAATATTCGCCCCGCGAGCTGCTACGATTGTGTTCTCCCACGGGGATTCTTCATTAGACGAAATGATTCGTGAGACCAAGGACGGCCTTTTCATTACCAACAATTGGTACACAAGATACCAAAATATCCGGGCAGGATCGTATTCTACGGTTCCCCGCGATGCGGCATTCAGAATAGAGTCCGGAGAAATCAAGGAACCTATAAGCGGTTTCCGAATCAGCGATTCGGTGCCGAGGCAGCTCGAAAACATCAGATTAATCGGAAGAGAAAGAGAGTGGATCAAGTGGTGGGAAGTCAGCACTCCGACCCTAGCTCCGGCGATGATGATCAGCAGCGTGCGTGTCACGCGTGCAGTTGGGAGCTAGTTAGAGCATGCAGAATACTGAACAAAGTGCAGAATCCCAAACTGGGTTGTTTCAAATTCTCCGACCTGACGGCTCTCTTTCAATCTCTTCGTCGCCAATAACAGGTAGCGCCCTTCTAGAGGCTTATGCGAAAATGCTTCTCACCCGAGTCTTGGACGAGAAACTGATCGCGCTCCAGCGTCAGGGGCGAATGGGAACTTATGTCTCCTGCTCGGGTCAGGAAGCAACTCAGGTTGGAAGCATGATTGCCCTAAAAGAAACGGACTGGGTGTTTCCGATGTATCGAGATCTAGGAATCGTGATCCAGCGTGACGTTCCACTCAATCTGGTTTTGAACAAGCTCTTCGGCAATGGGGAAGATGAATCGCTGGGAAGAGACCTCCCCAACTCTTTTGGCTGGCGAAAACAGAGAATATTCAATCTCGCTGCGCCAATAGGCAGTCATTTACAGGTTGCCGTGGGTTTTGCCATGGCTGCAAGTTTCAGGGCCGACGAGGCGGTGACCCTTTCCATTTTTGGAGACGGAGCTACATCTTCTGGAGAGTTTCACGTCAGCATGAACTTTGCAGGCGTCTACAAGGCCCAGACCGTATTTCTTTGCGAAAATAATCAATACGCCATATCCGTCCCCGTGACGAGACAAACAGCTTCCAAAAGTATCGCGATCAAGGCAAGAGCTTACGGGTTCGAGGGGGTCAGGGTTGACGGGAACGATCTGCTGGCGGTCATTTCTGTAACCCGCGATGCAGTAGAAAAAGCAAGGCGTGGCGACGGCCCTACATTGATCGAGTGCGTTACTTACAGGCTCGGTGCACACAGCACATCCGACGACTGGAAAAAATACCGGACTTTAGATGAGGTCGAGGAATGGAAGAGAAAGGATCCTCTGATCCGGTTGCGACTGTATCTCCTAAAACAGGGACAGTTGACTGAATCAGCGGACGAAAAATTGAGGAAAGAACTCGAATCAAAAGTAAACGAAGGAATCTCTATGGCTGAAAAAATTCCTCCGCCTCCAATTGAATCGATGATCACTAATGTATACGCAAAAGTGCCTCAGAGCCTAAATCTTCAGTTGAAAGATGATCTCCGCGCCTAGAGAACTTTGCGTATTCTCTCAAGAGCTGCCTGAATGTTTTCCAGAGAGTTTGCGTAAGCGAGTCTCAGGTACGACTCTCCTTGCGAGCCAAACGAGGATCCTGGCACTACTGCGACATGGCCCTTTTCCACGATTTTCATTGCTAGGGCATGGGAACCCATTCCTGTTCCGCTGATATTCGGAAAGGCATAGAACGCTCCGTTAGGAAGCGCGCATCTGAATCCTGGGAGATCGTTCAGTCCCTTGACCAGCACTTCGCGTCTCTTTGCAAACGCGGATATCATGGTAGCAACCGAATCCTGCGGTCCAGTCAGTGCTTCCAGTGCGGCGTATTGCGCGATAGTCGAAACGCACGAACTTTCTGCGGCGTTTATTTTCGACATTGCGGTGGAGATAGGTTCTGGAGCGGCAGCGTAGCCCAATCTCCATCCCGTCATGGCATACGTCTTTGAAAAAGCGTTGATCGTAACGGTTCGCTCTTTCATCTCCGGCAGGCTTGCTATGCTTACATGTTCGTTTCTTGAAGAGCCGTCATTGTAGAGGAATTTCTCATATACTTCGTCAGATATCACGAAGAGATTTCTCTCGATTGCAAAATCCGCAATTTCCTTCAGATTGGATCTAGCAAGAATTGCACCAGTCGGATTGCTGGGAGTATTGATCAGCATGGCCTTCGTTTTTGGAGTCAGCAATTTTTCAACGGACTCTTTGTTGAAGGAATAACCCTCTGCTTCAACTAACGGGTAAGGCTTTGGTGTCGCCCCAACGATGTTGACTGCGTGCGAGTAAGTCGCCCAGCCTGGGTTTGGAACAAGAACTTCGTCTCCAACATCAACCGTCGAAAGAAAAGCGAGGTTTATGGCGGAAGTTGCACCGGCAGCTACAGTGATCTCTTTTGTTGGATCGTAGCTCACGCCGTTTTCTCTGGCATATTTTGCTGAAATGGCATTTCGTAATTCCGGAAGTCCAGCGCTAGAAGTATATTTTGTCTTCCCGCTTGTAATTGCCTTAATTGCAGCTTCTCTGATATTCTCCGGAGTATCAAAGTCTGGCTCGCCAAACTCCAGCCTGATTACATCTGGAATCTTTTGCGCCTTTTCAAAAATCTCCCTGATGCCGGATAGACCGAGCTTCATCGATCTCTGTGAGGGTCCAAGGCTCACTGTTTCGGTTTCCATTTCAGAAAACTGGTGGGCCTTTCTGCCAATTTAACGAATGCGTTTACTTGTAGTCTGAAATAACCGGCTGGAGGATGATGACGATTTCTCTTTTTTGCCTATCCAATCTTATGACGACCGGCTGCCCGTCTGAAATCCTCAAACTGTCTCGAATCTGCTTCGGAATTGTCAATCTGCCCTGTGTTGAGACCTTGATGTGCTTTTCCAAACTGGACGCGCCATTTCCCCTTTGGAAGAACTGGGCAATCGAAAGGTATTGAGATTTTCGAAGTCGGCCACCATATTTCATTGATTCTGGAAACTGATCCAGCATCCACAAGGGATTATTTCGTTATCGTGGAAGTCGTCTTCAAGAAAGAAAAGGACTAGCGTAAAAAATGATATTGAGCCACGTTTATCCTACCGAGAGGAATTACTAGAATGTCTGCAATCGATGCTGCACTTGAGATGGTCGCGGTAGTTTTCCTACTCGCCGCAATGGTCTATGTTATGAAGTTGATTCAATTGACGGCGAACGCCGAGATCGTAGCTTTGAGCAAACCCAAGACTGTGTTTAGGTACATGTCGTTTGCTTTTGCCGCCTTACTACTTTCTCCTCTGATGGGCCTAGTTTCTGATATTTGGCATACGTTGCCGCTTATCAATGAAGTGAAAGATGTTCTTCTAATTCTCACAGCTCTTTTCAGCACGGTTGCGATCTACACCGCTCTCTACTTCTATCGCCAGGCCCCGGAAAAGTCTCGACCGACAGTCAAGAATGCTGAAGAGATAACGAACTAGTATTCACTTCAAGTTCCTCCGGGCTGGTGAGCAAAGCCTTGCAGCGCGAGTCTGATCCCGCTCGACAGCCCGAGTCGGCCAAGAAAGATAGTTCTCCTACGGTACTCGACGCAGCTTCCAGGGCTGCCCTAAATCAGCAGGTCGCAAATGCAGTTACCAAAGGACTTGGCTACTTTGGTGGAGGTCCTGTAGTTGAATCGCTAGTTTACATCCTTGAATTAGAGCACTCTGTCGATCTGAACTCATTAGCCAACAACCTTGATGCTCTAAGAGCTGCCTTGCAAAAAATGTTTGGTGGCGCAGCGTACGTAATAGAAGGAAAGATCGCAGAATCACTTGCAAAACAGCTGGGTGTAGATCCGGATGGGAAAAAACTGGATGAACTTGTGAAAATTTTGAGTAATAGAATCGAAGAGTTCATTCCAGCAGGAAATAAGTAACTCAACAAAGAATCGCTAACGCTAGGCAAGTATATATTTGATCGATGACCCCCCGCCCTTGCAATTTGCTCGACATTTCTTTTAGGTCTAACAAGCCAGGGAGCATCGTGGTCTACGCAGATGGCGTGGATGCAAGATTATTGCGCAAACTTATTTCATCGCTTGGATCTGAAGAAAGAGTACAAAACGCCCTTATTCTGGCTGGGTTTATCTCAAAATTGGAAAAGAAAGGTGGAACCGTTTCGACTGCGAAGGCTAGGAGAGCTCGTGAAAGCTTTAATGACCTTGTCGGAATGCCGTTTCAGGAATTCCAGCGACTGACGGAAACCGTCTAAGCGAAAATTTCGTCCGGGTCCTGCGCATCAATAATCTTGGACTCTCGCGAAGACTCTCTTAATATTCCAACAGTTATCATGGAAAAGCAGCCCAAGACGAGTAATCCCAGTGAGATGTAAAATCCGAAACCCTGAATCATTGAAAAAAGAACTGCAAGCAAGAATATGCCGGTTGAGATTACAACAAGGGCCATGGATGTTTGCCTGTGACTGGTTGACAGCGCCATAAATCAGCTTTAACCGTTTCCGAACCCCCTGAATGATCGCATTCAAAAGCGTTGCTATAATGTCCAAAATATTGGCATGACTGCTCTCTCACATTGAGACTTTACTCACGAAATCATCTTTCAATAACACTGATTCAGTTGCGCGTCTCACACTGTTTCGGCTTTCGGCAGTAGTGTATACTCTCATTATATCCATGTAACCCGCTATGGTACCTATCAGAGGCAACTCGCTAATACCAAGAGAGTACGAGTGAAGATGACTATTCCTTTTCCTTTTTCTGCCTAACTCAATGTCTTGGCCGCCCTTAACTACTGTAATTTCTTTGAAGGACTCTCTCGCAGACGACACCGGGACGGACGGAGCTGTCGGAACATCGACCCAGACATCGCTCAGCTCAACACCGGCCCGTTCTGCTATTCGGGCCTCGAGAGTTTCACGAAAGCCACGCTGGTTAAAAATCGAGTTCAAAAAACTGTCGCGCATCTGCACAGTCTGCTCGAACACGCACTTTAGCAACCTGCGACGCTGGTAATCTATTGCAAGTTTTTTTGCAAGCTTGAGTTCCCGATCTGATCCAGGGTCGATATTCATTATCCTGTGAAGAGTAATTTCATCGGTAAGCGAGAGATAGTTTGGCAGGGATAGATCAGTCAGGTTTAGTACCTTGTCTGCAAGACTCATTGATTTGATCAGCATCAGTTCCGCGGCTCTGACTGTCCGGTGAAAGTACACCGCACGGAACATCTCGTATCTCGAGATCATCAGAGCCTCAAAAGCAAAGACAGCCGCTTGAGAAATCGCAAGTCCCTGGTCCACTACCTGAAACGAATTGATGATTCGATGAACGTCAACCTTTCCGTACTCGACTCCCGTGAAGTAAGAATCCCGGAGCAAATAGTCCATGATATCAACGGAGAGCCCTCCTCCGATCACATCATTCATGAAACGGCGTTCTCGCCTCGACTTTCCAACGGCGAGCTCACTTATCTCAGGTTTCGAAAAACCGTGCGAGGAAATAATGTCGCCGATTTCTGTCTCTCGAATGATCCTCTGACTCAGATCCTCGTGCGTTACATCCGTCTTCTGTGCAAGAACCTCTTCGAACATGTGGCTGAAGGGACCGTGTCCAACATCGTGCAGTAAGGCGGCGATTCTCAGTTTTAGCGTCGAATCTCTTTCAAACCCGAATCTCCTAGACTCGAGTACGTTTCCCACTCGCCCGGCGAGAAACATGCAGCCGATTACGTGCTCAAACCTTGAATGCTGCCCGCCCGGATACACCAGATGGCAGCCAGCAAGCTGGCGGATTCGCCGCAGGCGTTGTAACGTTGAAGTATCAATCAATTCGCGCTCCAGCGCATTTGCATAAATGTAGCCATGAATCGGGTCGCGGATCTCTGCGCTGGTACTCAGATTATTGCTCTGGTAGACTCTTTTGGGGCGATCGACAGGTTTCTTGCTTTTGCGCGGCACGGCAGTATCCTTGTTATTTCAAGCGTTCCATCGAATCCTATTTGTCTTTCTGTCAAAGTGAAGCGTTTGTGAGTCCTTGGACTCATGAAATTGACATAATCCGTGAAATTTGCATATGCTAGTTCTCAGGTTTGCATTGGCTAAAGATTCTGGCGCACCCGACGCAAAACAGAGGAAAAGCGATAGTCTCTTCGACGAGATGGAACCAAAAATTAGGCAGCGAATTAACGTGGTAGGAAGAACGTTATTCTGCTTTCGCTGCGAAGGCTCGAAAGAAGTCGCAGGATACTATTGCGGCTGCGGATCTTTTATGTGCGCTCTGCACCTCGCTCAACATAGTTGCCTAGTCTCGTCGAGCATGCAGTATAATCAAGAGCTGCTTGAAGCTCTCAGTTAGGCGATCTGATGCTCCTTAAATGGAGCCTTGCAGATAGTACAGAATAACTGACCGGTTTCCGTGCTTTCTGCGAATTTCATTTCGTGCTCAGGATTTGAGCAGAAGTGTTCTTTCTTTTGCATAGAGTACCTTTCACAACCTCCGATACGAATCTCCTGATTTTCCTGCATTAAAACATGGCGAAAAGGCAGATCAGCTGCTTTATTCCTCTCATGTAGTAATCAATGATAATGTGCTCGTTTGGAGCGTGGAAGCCCGCTCCTGGATAGTTTATTCCGAGCCCCATCGCGGTTGGAAGTTTTAGCTCTTTTGTGAAAAGACTCATTGGTCCTGTTCCCGCTACCGTCGGCCATACATTTGGTTTTACCTTCTCAACCATCTCGGTGCATTCGATCATCGTTTGCGCTATGTAGCTTTCAACGGGAGTCTTAGCAGGATCCTCCTTGGAATAAATATTGAGGGGGACATCGTCGAAACCGAACTTTTTCAGATGTTTTCTTAGCTTCCTTTCAATGTCCAGAGCACGCATATTTGCAACGAGACGAAAGTCCATCTTCACGAACGCCTCCCTGGGCACAATCGTTTTTGCCCCTTCGCCCAAATAACCTGCGCCGAAACCGGCAATATTCGCAGTCGGACTGTAGAGATGTTTCGTTATGGTGGAAACATCGTCCTTTTCTTTCAAGAGGTATTTGATTTCTAACGACTTCCTGAGTCCTTCAGTTGAAAATTCATTTTCCTTGAGGAACTTTTTCTCCTGGGAAGTCGGTTTGGCAACATCTTCGTAGAAACCTTCAATCAAAATTTTCTCATTTTCATTTTTGATAGTTTTCAGCAGATTCACAAGCCTCCACGAAGGATTTGGTGCAATGGTGCCGTACTGGGAATGCTGATCTTTCTCTCCTACTTTCAGGCGGAATTCCACGTAGAGCAATCCTTTGACTCCAAGATGAATTTCAGACCTTCCCGATGACGAGCGGTCTCCACCCTCCCACAAGCAACCGTCTCCCTTAAGGAGAGAGCGGTTTTTGTTGATGAATGCGTGAAGATGTGGACTACCAACTTCCTCTTCGCCCTCGACGAACCATTTCAGTGAAGGCTTTAGCGAACCTCCTGAATCAATTAGTGATTTGATCGCATTGAACCTGGCGACAAGCTCTCCTTTGTCATCACCGACACCTCGTCCAAAGAGCATGCCATCTTTTTCTGTCGGACGAAAGGGTTCTGTCTTCCATTCTTCCAACGGTTCTGCGGGTTGGACGTCATAATGATTGTAAATTACTAGAGTATTTGATCCAGGAGATCCTTTGAGCTCACTGTAAACTGCATCGGGAGCTCCTTCGATGGGAATCAGTTTAACGTCCATTCCGAGCTGGACCATCTTAGACCGTACAAGCTCGGCACATTCTTTCAGTCCCAAATTCTGAGCGGATACGCTTGGCTGGGAGACAAGCTCCTTCAATTCCTCGAGAAAATTGTCTAGGTGACCGTCAGCGTACTTCCAAGCGCTCTTGATTTCCTCATTGATCCCTCGCATTATGATTCTCATCCTAGTCCTCTAATTATCCGCTCTAACCTCGGCCCTGCTTTTAGAGCAAATATCCATTGCGGACATTGTGTAAACTTTCGCGCATGAAATGAGATTCGGGAGATACATGGTTCCTCTAGTCTCCTTGTTCGGACCACCGGAGGGGCCGTAATTAACAGCCCGTATGCCGTGCCTAGTCAGGATGTTCGCATCAGAGGACCAGGAAAAGTAAACGTTTTCCACTGGAGAGGAGAACAAAGTTTGATGCGCTCTCTTGATCGATTGCGAGACATACTCCTCTTCCGATACTTCTGACCATTCGTCTGTGACATAAGTTTCGAGTTCAGCAGTAATCCCCTCTTTTCTCGTAACTCTATTCAACATTTGTTGCACTTCGTTTCTAACGTCAAGCGCATGATATTTCGGCGGGAACCGTACATCCAAGTACAAGTTACAAAATCCGGGCGTTCGAGAAGCTCGCCAAGGCCATCCGCCTTCTATAGATCCTATGTTTACAGTTGGTCGCGCACCCTTGAACATATAGCGCGACTGGTAATCGGGGATCCAATCCTCTATAGCTGAAATGATTCTGTTCATCTGTTGGATGACGTTCTTAGTCGCTGCTGAGTGTCCCGTATGGACCAAAGTGCCTCGTAATCCGATCTTGAACCAGCAACTCCCACTATGCGCACACATCAACCTGAGTCCGGTCGGCTCGCCCAGAATCGCAACATCAGCAGTACCTCCGTGGGAGACAAGGTAAGCAGTTCCGTGACCGTATCCGCGATATTGCGGGCCCACATATTTGTCTACCTGTGTTTTCTCGATTTCTCCAACAACGGCCGCGATTACAATATCTCCACGTGGTTTCTCCTCGTTATTGTCCTGAATAGTTCTTACCGCGGCTGCGTACGCAGCAAGCGCAGATTTCATATTGAAAGCACCCATACCGTATAGCCAGTCTCCTTCAATTCTGCCCCATGGAGGGCCGGGTTTGTACACCGGCGAAATGGCTTGAAGGATCTCCGGATCTTCGTCAGCCGCGAACGAGGTGTCCATATGGCCGTTAAACATGAGCGTTGCCGCATCAGAATCTTCACCGCGGAGCGTAGCAAGCACGTTGTATCTTCCTCCTTCAACCTCCTGCAAGACGACTTTCATCCCAATGGATCGTAACTTTGAAACGTATAGCTCGCCGACCTCACCTTCTTTACCGGTCGGACTGTTTACGTTTACAAGATCTAGAGCATCTTGAATTAATCGCTGAGAATTAAGCGATTTTGCAATGCCTGTCGGAGAATTCATGCTTTGGCGATCACTAAGCTATGTTCTCAAGATGGTGCGAGAGCGATTGGTCTAACGAGTGACCCTGTCGCACCTCGGATCTTCAGCGGCAGAACAATCAAAGTAGAAATGTAGACAGAATCTTTTGCAAGCTGCTCTAAATTCAAACTCTTTATCATAAAAATTCCATTCTCAACTAGGAACGCTTGGTGAAGTTCGAAAGGCTTTGGAACACCGAAAGCAAGATTGTCAGAGCAAGCAAGGGCGATTTTCTTGGAAGCAAGATGTCTGGCAGAGGCTGCAGTCATGCCCGCAAACTTGTGCAAATAGACGTCACCATCAATTGCCATGAACCTCGAATAACCCGTTCTGACAAGTACAGCGTCTCCGGGTTTCAATTCTACTCCTTCCAAGTTTAGGGCACCGTCAATGTCCTCTGGAGAGATTTCATATCTTTCTGGAAGGATGTCCAAATTCTTGTATTTTGGAAAGTCCAGAAGGACTGCTCTCTTGACCAATGGAGGGATCTCTTCGACACTCATCCTGGAATAGCCGACGTGTGACTCGATCTCGGCTGCATTGATCCCGCCGTACAGCTTGCCATCTCTGGACATATGACAGAGGGCGTCCAAGTGTGTGCCCGAATGCATGCTTGTTGTAACGAGTTCGAGCGAGTCGGCAAAACCGAGACCGGGCGCAATATTTTGAAACAATTTTTTCGTCTGTTCGTGATAACGGTAGAGATAGATGAGAAATGGAGGATCTGCGGGGTGAACTGGCATCCCCCACCAGTACGGCTGGCCGAGGTCGTAAATTTTAGAGCTTGTAACGAGGTTGACAAAATCTTCAGCTGCTTTGGTGTTTACTTCAGTCATTGCTGTTTGTTCCAGACCAGAAATGGTGCTGGGTCTCAAAAAACGAATTAAAAGTTTGTCAGAATTTTCCAAAGGGAGAAAACATTTTCTCTGATACCGACTCTGACTGCACCTCCTTAGTTTGTCATCTTCAGAAGAAGAAAGAGTTGACGTGGTCAGCGAAAGTGATGAGGTGCTTTTTGCCGCTTCCCTCGACCGCTGCAAAAAAGAGGGGTTGCTACATCGGACTGCTGCTGTCATCTTGCGCAACTCCAAACTTGATCTGTTGCTTCAGCTTAGAAGCCTGAACGATAACTGCTTGCCTGGAAGGTGGACAATATCATGTACTGGGCACATAGGGCGGGAGAGACACCCAGCTCAGCGGCAGTTCGGGAGATGAAGGAGGAGCTCGGACTCGAGACAAAAGTTTCTTTCAAGTTCAAGCAACTTCTTCTTCCGATTACTTGGTCGGGCTTCACGGAGCATGAGCTAGCTTATGCTTTTGAGGCAGTCTCCGATACTGACCTTCGAATAAACATCGAAGAGATAGATCGGGTAAAGTTTCTTTCCCCATCGGAGTGTGTTCAATTGGCTATAGAACACCCAGATACCTTCACACCTGACGCCATAATACTTCTCCAAAGATAATTCGAATGGCCAGACAAGGAAAACGGTCGCGTTTGATCAGCTCGAAGGCGGTAAATGAGCTGACTATCGAGAGATTGAAAAATATTTCAAATCGGCCGGCATCCTGATTATCATTAGAAGAACGGCCAGGACTTTGTAGCGTGCGAGACGTTTGTTTTCTGACCAACTTTTCGATCAGAACAAATTGATCAATGGCCGGCCCAAATATTGCGATTTCGAAAAGAGAATTGTCGTTCTTCAATCTAGAGTTATATTGTAGATCGTTTCCCTCATTACGAATCAGTGCATTTACTAAAATTTGCGTTTTGCCGAGACCATTGATCAACAGCAGGAGCAGCAGCGAATCCCTAGATTGGGCAGCGAAGTCCGATTCGAGGACGGAATGACAGCTGGTCGGGTGCGTGCCCTCAACATTGAAACATTTGTCGTGATTCGGGGCAAGAAACGAGTTAGGAGGCTGGTTCTTCCCTATACTGCAATTGCTTCCATCGGAAACCGAGTCGTGATACTCCGCGCTACCAAAGCAGATGTGCTTGAAAAACGATCTCGACTCGT
>Ga0207060_10200_pt1 | contig 21514 bp, 21 predicted proteins | sample Alteio_BWMinCont_30_FD_153270 | JGI IMG/M metagenome (GOLD analysis project Ga0207060, IMG submission 153270) | Enriched cells from forest soil in Barre Woods Harvard Forest LTER site, Petersham, Massachusetts, United States -... | ecosystem: Environmental > Terrestrial > Soil > Temperate forest >...
GGCTTCGCACCCAAATTCTTTGCTCGCTTCATTAATACAATGCCATAAACATACCGTGACACTTGTTTCATCACAAAATAGTGTGCCAATTCTTCTGCAGAAGGTGCTTTATTAAAATAAGTATGCAAATAAAGTTCTTCTAATGAATGATTAAAAATCCAAAAATTCGAAGCAGTCGCAACATCCAGAAAAGGATCTCCATAGCTTGCATATTCCCAATCAATAACCCAAAATCTTTTCCCATCATACAAAACATTTTTAGAATTTAAATCGTTATGACAAGATCTTTTTATCTCATTTTTAGATATTAGAGATTCAATCGCTTTAATTGAATTTAATTTTTTCTTTCCCTCTCGAATTAAAGAGGCTTCTTGACGCCACTCCCACTTTCCTTCACTTTGACGAAGCACATCACTAATATTCGAAGATTTTGCTTTTCCAAAAGAAGGGGCATCGTGAATTGCTCGCAACAATGTTGCCAGTTTAATAATAATTTTTGGATTGGACAATTCCGTTTTCGTTAACTGCTTATTTTTTATAAAATCCATCACAATGACACCATCACTGGTATTAGCGTAATACACATAAGGCGCTATTCCAGCTTTTGCAGCAATGGTCATACATTTGATTTCTTTTTCGCGTTCTTTTAAACCCCCATTAATAAAACGTACAACATAATATTTATTATTAATAAGCAATTTATATAATTTTGCTTGTGAACGCCCCCCCTTTAGGACTTCCACACTGTCTGGTTTATTAATTCCAAATGCCTTTGTTACCGCATAATTTATTATTTTCTGATGTCGATGATCGACTGCATGCGATACCATACTGAAAGATAACAGCAAACATAAAATTATCCCACTTAATTTAATCAACCCCTCAACGCCTCCCTAAACCCCTTGATCGTCGCCACATAATCTTTCGTCCCAAAGATTGCAGAGCCTGAAACAAAGGTATCCGCCCCTGCATCGCGAATTGCACGAAGATTATCCAAAGTAACACCACCATCAATTTCTAAACGAATATTTTTACCACTTTTATCAATAATTCTACGTGCCTCTTTAAGTTTTTCCAAAACCGCAGGAATAAATTTTTGCCCCGCAAAACCTGGATTAACGGACATTAACAAAACAATATCAACTTTGTCTAAAACATAAGGTAAAACAGAAAGTGGTGTTGCTGGATTAAATACTAATCCTGCTTGACATCCGTTATCCCGTATCAACTGTAAACTGCGATCAACGTGATGACTGGCTTCCGGATGAAAAGTAATGATATTAGCACCCGCCTTTGCAAACATAGTTATCAGGCTATCGACAGGTTTAACCATTAAATGAACATCAATCGGTGCTTTAATTCCATAGTGTCGTAAAGCACTGCAAACTTCTGGACCAAAGGTTAAATTGGGTACATAATGATTATCCATCACATCAAAATGGATCCAATCCGCACCTGCTTTTAAAACAGCATCCACTTCTTCACCTAAACGTGCAAAATCAGCTGACAAAATTGAAGGGGCAATAATGAAAAGATCCTTTTTTTCCATGTTGACTCGCTTACAATAATTATTAAAACCAATAGCTAAAAACTAAAAGATGCAAATTAATACCACTATTATGTTTTGCAATACTCGCATTAGAAAAATGAACAAGTCGGTAACCAAGATCATACTGTCGATTCTCGCCAAATCGAATCCCCAACCCCACTCTGTCTTCAAATTGGAAATTAATGCCCAATTGTTTTCCTCCAATCTCTTTTCTGCTGAGTAATGATAATCCTATTCCCGCATCCAAATAAGGCCAACCTAAACAAGTTTTTTCTCTTTTTTCAAATCGCAAAACTCCTGCTGCTGCAGCTGCAAATAAGCTTTTATGACTCCCCGGATTTTTGGCTGCCTTCCCATGCATATAATATAGACTACCTTCCCAATATCCTCCTAAGGGAAAGGTACTTTCAGGACGAAGTTTATGTCCAAAATCTCTTTGCAAACCAACTCGAATGGGAATAATGCTGCAATCACCATGACCAGAGGCAATAGAAATACCAGTATTTAAATCATCCGCATTGATTTTCGAAGAAAAAATAAACATCGATAATAATAAAATTCCAATTTGGTACGCCCTATATTTCATTTAAATCCCCTTGCTTCCCTAATCCGATCATAGGCTGCTCGAATTTGTTGCGTTTTCTCTTTAGCAAGCTTTACCATGCCTCCTGGTAAACCCCGTGATGCCAATTTATCAGGATGATGCTGATTCATCAAGCGTCTATAGGCTTTCTTAATATCAGCGATTGTCGCACTCTCAGGTATGCCTAATACGCCATAAGCATCTTGCAGTGAAGTGTCTCTTCGTCTTTCCGTATAAGCATGCTGTTGATGACCATAGGAATATCCTCCATAGGCGTGTTTTGCCCCTGCTTCGGCATAAGCATTTTGTTCAAATTGAGAGGCATACCATTGATAAAAAGATTGTCCCGCCCATTGTCTCGCCCATAATTGATCAAACTCTTGAGGAGAAAAATTTAATCGTTTGCAGATATGTAATAAAATGCGTTGTTCCTCAGGTTGCAATTTACCATCTGCCAAGGCAGCTTCTAATTGTATTTCTATAAAGAAACGCAGCAAATCAGAATGCTTATGGCACGCTTGTAATAAATTTGATAATACCGCATCCAAATCAAAATGAGGCTCTTTGCCTGCATTAAACAAATGGATAGCTTCTTGTGTCATCATTTCATTTAATTCAAATTGCGACATGATTTTTCGAGCTGCACGAATTTCATTTTCACTTACCCGACCATCCGCCTTGGCAAGATGGCCCATCACTGAAAAAGTAGAAGTAAAAAAAGCTCGTTGAACCTCTAAAGCACGCTCACGGGGCATTTGATAAAGATTGATGTGTAACCCTCTATCAAATATCCCTCCAACCAAAACGCCAATAACTGCGCCAATAGGCCCTAAAAATAGATACCCCAAAAAGAATCCAATGATTTTGCCAAAAATATTCATACTGTTAACATCTTTAACTTCAACTGATTAATATAGCCCTTCAGATAAATACTTTGTCTCGGTCGCTAAACTCGCTATGCTCAAACACCTCTCCCTCGCAAAATATTTTTCTGAAGGGCTATAGTTTGTAATTGTTCTGGCGTGCCAATATTATGCCACAACCCCGAAAAATGCTCACCTGTTATCTGACCTTGTGCTATGGCCTGCTTAAATAGTAATGGCAAAGGATACCTCCCTTCAGGACAAGACTCAAAAAGCTCTGGACGATAAACACCAATCCCCCCAAAATTTAACAAAGGGCCACCCGATTCTACAATATAATTATTGATTAAAGCATAATCACCCTTAAGATGATGGGGTGGATTATCTGTTAATACTAAGTGCGCAAGCCCCATAGGTTCTTTGGGTAGTTTTCGAAAATCAAAATCAGTTAAAACATCCCCACTCACAGCAATAAAAGGATTTTTTCCAAGTAAAGGTAAGGCTTTTTTAATGCCTCCCCCCGTTTCTAAAATGGGATCTTCGTAAGAATATTGAATATTAACACCGTATTCGGTACCATTGCCTAAATAATTTTCTATTTTTTCTCCTAAATATCCAAGATTTATCACAACTTCGGTAATACCTGCCATTTTAAATGATTTAAGATGGTAGGTAATTAAAGGTTGCTTTGCAACCAGTAATAAGGGTTTGGGAGTATGATCCGTCAAAGGACGCATCCGTTTTCCTTCTCCTGCTGCCAAAATCATTGCCCGCATCTTAAACCTCAACTTTAACTTTTAAAGTATTTTCAAAAAATGTCCAAAGAGGAGTTAACCTTGGATATCGACCACACGTCTCTTTGATATATTTTAAAGGGATGGGTATATCTTTTAAATAGCCTGGTTTACCATCTCTATGATATAAGCGAGTAAAAATACCTAAATTTTTTAAATGACGGTGTAATCCTGTCCAATCAAACCATTGCAAAAATTGTTCATGGCTAATATCAGATTTTAGTATACCTGCAGCTCTTGCTTGCATTTGGAAATCCAAAACCCATTTTTGAACTTGTGCTCTATCCCAACTGATGTAACAATCTTGAAACAAAGAGACTAAATCATAAGTTACAGGACCCAACATCGCATCTTGAAAATCGATTATCCCAGGGTTTGCCGAATCTAAAATCATTAGATTGCGTGAGTGATAATCTCTGTGTATCACAACATAAGGTTGTCCCTCTATTGTTTGAATCACTTCACTTAACAGGGGTTTTAATTGCGCCAGGTTATTTTCTATCTCTTTTATTCCTAATCCTAAATGTTTTTCTAAATACCAGGTTTGAAAAATCTGCAATTGATCCCACATGAATACACGATTGAATTTGGGTAGAGTGGCTTGACAAGATTGAATCCTAATCAGGGAGCTCAATGCATCCCGGTATAATGACTCTGCTGAACCCTCATTCAATTCGTGTAAATATAAGCGATCTCCTAAATCCGACAGTAATAAAAATCCTAAGTCTTGTTCTTGATGTAATATCCTCGGGACAGATAAACCCAGAGAACTCAACAATCCAGCAATCTCTATAAAAGGATGAATGTTTTCTGGTGGCGGGGCATCCATCGCCACATATTGCTGGGAGACTTGATCATTGAATCCGTTGCTAGATTCAACAAATACTCTAAAATAACGCCTGAAGCTTGCATCCCCCGCCAATGGAACATATCGGTAGGAGCGACCCTCCAAAACTCGATTTAGCCATTTTTCTAGAAGTTGTATGCGAATCATTGAGTTACCCTTAATACTTACTAACTAATCTAATTTGCAGCTCTTCCCATTCTATGCGATGGTATGTCACGTGAAACCTATAATGACTTTAATTTTTATTATTACTACTAACCTAATTTTAATCGATATTAGGACTGGATGCACTCAGCCTTTGGAAAATAATCCTTTTGATGATTGGGTGCCTGTCCCAGAATGCCGATCCTTATGTCAAGGTTATTATTCTGAATTACCCCCTCCTTTCCCAGGCCAATCTGCTGTGTTTCTTGAAAATCAACCCATTACAGCAACAGCAGACAGTGCAGAATTTCCAGAAGTTGGACCTACTCATCTAAAGGGTCATGTTCACCTGATTCAGGGTAACAGTCAATTATTTGCTGATAAAGCCATTTTACACCGAAATCCAAACAAAGGTGGACTAGATACAGCAGAAGCAGAAGGGCACGTACGATTAATTGAACCTGGATTACGAGTTGATGGTACGGAAGGCTTTTTGAATAAAACAGAAGATAAAGAAATTATCGACAATGCAAGCTATCGTTTATATGATCGTCATGGCCGAGGAATGGCTAAAAGAATAACAGTGCGAAGTAATACACGTATGCAATTAGATGATGCAACCTATACCACCTGTGCACCCTATCAAAACACCTGGCATCTAAAAGCAAAACGCATTCGATTGAATAAAACAACCGGGCGTGGTCGAGCGCTTCATGCTAAACTGTATGTAAAGGGTATCCCAATTTTTTATGCGCCCTATCTTGATTTTCCGATTGATGATAGACGACAAACCGGATTTTTATACCCTGGCTTTAATTACACAAACACTTCTGGATTTGAGCTATCAACACCTTTTTATTGGAATATGGCTCCCAATTATGACTCAACGCTAACCCCTCGATATTTATGGAAACGCGGGCTAGAAATGAATGGATTATTTCGCTACCTTTCTCGTCACAGCATTGGAGAAGTAGAAGGTACCATTTTACCTAATGATAAGGCATATCAAAATTTTCAAAAAGAGAAATTAAAAAAACATCCATTATTTTTAGATAAAGATCCCAGAGTATTAGGACTTAAAGGGAATGCAAATCGTACCTATTTACGTCTAAAACACACCACTAACTTTAATCCCAACTGGGGAACCAATATCCATTACCAAAAAGCAGGTGATGATAATTATTTTGCAGATTTTGGTTCTACTTTAGATCAGGCTGCCACAACGCAATTATTGCAACAAGGTGAGCTTCTCTATCGAGATCCTTATTGGAGTAATGCCATTCGTTTCAAACAATATCAAACTTTACACCCTTTTATTGGACCTGCGGCAGCTGACATCTATCGCCAGATTCCACAAATAACACTTGTTAATACCTATCTTGATCTCCCGTGTGGTTTGCAATGGGGTATATCGAGTGATCTGACACGATTTAAACATAAACGTGATCCTTTTACATGGCAACCTTTCACCACTGGCGATCGATTTCAAATGCGCCCAAGCCTAAGCCTACCCTTCATAGCACCCGGCTGGTTTGTTAAACCCCGCATACAATGGGATTTTTTGGGTGAAACATTATCACTCAGTCCCACTTTGCAAAAGTTCCAGCATACTAAAAAGCCAACAAGAACTGTACCTATGTTTGATATCGATTCTGGACTCATTTTTGAGCGAACTGTGAATATCTTAAAAGCTCCCTACATTCAAACTTTGGAGCCTAGAGCTTATTATTTACGTGTACCCTTTCGTGATCAAAACAATCTTCCAATTTTCGATACTAGTCCTTCGGCCTTTGACTATAACCAGTTATACCGCGATAACCGATTTGCTGGCTTAGATCGTGTAGGAGATGCAAATCAACTTACTTTAGGTGTCACTACTCGATTTTTAACTGGCAAAACTGGCGTTGAACGATTCAGTGTGAGTGGAGGACAAATTTATTATTTTGAAGATCGTAAAGTGAGTACTTGCAACCCTAAACAATTCCCCGAATGCCATAAACTTGAAAATCCAGATTTTAACAAACATCGTTCAAATTTTGCAGCAACTACTCGATATCAGGCGCAAGAAGCTTGGTCTGCTATAGCAGGTCTCGAGTGGAACCCCTATCGAAAAAAATATGATAAGCGATCATTTAACATTCAATATCGCCCACACGAACTTGATGTCCTTAATTTAGGGTTTCAACATTTACGCATTAATCCTGCACAAATTAATCCAATAACAGGCAAGCCCGTCCCTCTTTATCAAACGGATGTCTCTTTCGCATGGCGGCTTTCTGAAGAATGGCGTATTTTAGGTCGTTGGCATTACGACATCAAAAATCATCTCTCCAATACTCTATTGGCAGGTATTGAACACCAAGGGTGCTGTACCGCTGTAAGGTTATCAGTCATCCGTTTCCTAAAACCCAATTTTCTCTTTGGTAATAATTTACCAACTGCCCGCACTCCATCCACTCCAAATGCAAAAAATATAAATATATATAACACTGGGATACAACTTCAATTTGTATTTAAAGGTTTCGGAAGCGTTGGACAAAAAGGTATTCAGTCAACCCTAACTTCCATTCCCGGATATCAGTGGCATGACGACAGATTTTAAGGTAAAATGGCAAAAAATATTGTTGGGGTCTTAAAAACACTCCTTTTTAGTTAGATAGATGGTAAGATTGGCAAAATGATGACATACCGTATTATTTCTTTATTAGTCTTCTGTGTTTTTGTATTAACACCCTTATCTTTAAGTGCTCAAGTTTTAAACCGCACTATTGCCACTGTTAATGACGACGCAATTACAGAATCTGAGCTTGTTTTTCAAACAAATCTTTTAACATTGCGCTCAAAACAAAATGAATCAGAATTACCTCCTACAACAGAACTACAAAAACAAGTACTCGAAAGAATGATTTCCGAAAAATTACAACTGCAACAAGCTAAAGAGCTTAAAATAGAAATTGATGAGAATACTTTAAATCAAACAATCCAAGAAATGGCTAGTCGTGATGGATTATCTCTAGAACAAATGCGTGAATTTTTAGACGATCAGAAAATTTCGTTCGATGACTTCAGAGATAATATTAAGAAAGAGTTAACCATTTCACGTTTGCAACAACAAGAACTTGGACCTCACATCACCATTTCTAAAACCGATGTCGATAACTTTTTGAATTCACCAGAAGGACAAGACCAAACAGGAATTGAATACCACCTGGGCCATATCTTACTTTCTTTTGGAGAAAACTCTTTACCTCAAGAAGTACAAAAAACTGAAAAAAACGCCAAAGAAATTATTCAACAACTCAGAGCAGGTGCTGATTTTGCTCAATTAGCAATGAGTAAATCTTCTGGACAACAGGCCTTAAATGGTGGAGATCTCGGATGGCGAAAAGCTGCAGAACTCCCCACTTTGTTTGCAAAACAAACCCCAACGCTACAAGTGGGTGAAGTGTTTGGTCCTATTCGCAATAACAATGGTTTTCATATTATTAAATTACTCGATAAACGGGCGAACGGGAGCACAACGTTAAAAACACAGTTTGAAACTCATGTACGACAAATTTTAATCACAAGCAATGATAAAACTTCCGAAAAAGACGCACAAACACTTTTAGCTAAAGCTTTTGATCAAATTAACAAAGGAACTCCCTTTGCTAAAATGGCAGAAAAATATTCACAAGAAACCAGCAGTGCAGCCAAAGGGGGAGACATTGGCTGGGTAACTGAAAAATCAGTTGTCCCTGAATTTTTCCAACAAATGACAAAACTTCGCCCTGGTGAAGTCAGCCATCCTTTCAAAACTGAGTTGGGCTGGCATCTCATCCAAGTAGTGGAACGAAAAATTCAACAAAATACTTCTGAAACCATGCGCAATAAAGCAATGGAAGTCCTTTATCAACGAAAATTTGAAGAATACGTAGCATCTTGGTTAAAACGTATTCGACAAGAAGCAGAAGTTAAAATTTTTCTGTAAGACGGACATTTTTTGTAGGAGCTGGTCCCTGTGCCGGCCAAAAAAATCCCCCCTAGCCCCCCTTTTTCAAAGTGGGGAACCAAAGGAAAATCCATATACCAAATGTATCACCAATGAAATATCACACACCTCGTAAACGGTTCGGACAAAATTTTCTTGAAGATCCATTTGTCATACAAAAAATCCTACAATCCCTCCAACTTAAACCAGATGATCATTTAATTGAAATTGGACCTGGTTTAGGCGCCCTAACCAAACCCTTGCTTCAAATGCTTAATCATCTTGAGGTCATTGAACTTGATCGCGACCTAGCAAAAACATTACAAGAAGAATGTCATGCTTCTAAAAATTTAACTTTACATCAAGCCGATACTTTAAAGTTTGATTTCCAAACTTTATTTAAAAATAACCAAAAACTTAAAATCGTTGGCAATCTCCCGTATAATATTTCAACACCATTATTGTTTCATCTTTTAAAATACTCATACATTATTCAAGATATGCATTTTATGCTACAAAAGGAAGTCGTAGACAGACTGATTGCAAAGCCAAATTCCAAAGCCTATGGTAGATTGTCAATCATGACTCAATATCATTGTGAAACCCATTTTTTATTTACAGTACCCCCCACCGCATTTAGACCAGCACCCAAGGTAACTTCTGCCTTCATTCGTCTTATCCCCTATGCAAAACTACCCTTTGTTGCTCATAGTATTCACATACTCCAAGAAATAACGACCCATGCTTTTACTCAACGAAGAAAAATTCTGCAAAATTCCTTAAAAAAATATTTAGAATTACAAGATTTCGAAAGACTTTCCATCAATCCCCTCAGCCGACCTGAGAACCTCTCTGTCAACGAATTTGTGCAAATCAGTAATTATATTCAGGAAAAAAGATCATGAGCACTTATGCGATTGGAGATGTCCAAGGGTGTTATGATCCTCTCATGCGACTCTTAGATAAAATTCATTTTGATAAAGAAAAAGATCAATTATGGTTTACAGGAGATTTAGTAAATCGAGGACCTAACTCTCTTAAAACAGTACGTTTTGTGAAATCTCTTAATACAAGTGCCATCACGGTTTTAGGCAACCACGATCTTACCTTGCTGGCGGTGGGATATGGAACGAAACCCTACAATGCTAATTATTATACGTTTAATGATATCTTAGAAGCTCCCGACCGAGATTCTTTCTTAAGCTGGTTTAAAACTTTACCCTTGATACATCATGATCCAAAACTTGGGTTTTCCCTAGTCCATGCAGGATTTCATCCCCTTTGGGATTTGACACTTGCATTAAAACTGGCCAAAGAGGTAGAAACTATTTTACAAGGACCTGAATCCTTATTTCATGAATTTTTAAAACATCTCTATGGTAATGAGCCCGATACCTGGGATCTTCACTTAACAGGATGGGATAGAATACGGTTTATTGTAAATTGTTTTACCCGAATGCGATTTTGTAATGAAGCAGGTAAATTAGAATTCTTAACTAAAGAATCTGCCCATGCAGCACCCCCTGGATTTTCACCCTGGTTTCAGATCCCCAATCGTAAAACCAAAGAAATGAATATCATCTTTGGCCACTGGGCCGCACTAGAAGGCCACACGAATACCCCAAAGGTTTTTGCCTTAGATACCGGCTGTGTCTGGGGCAATTGCTTAACCGCCCTAAGATTAGAAGATCAGCAGCGGTATACAGTGGATTGCAAATAACCTTGGATTCCCCACTTTGAAAAAGGGGGTTAAGGGGGATTTTTATAATCACAAAATCAGTTGACAAACCGATAGCATCCGCGGTCCAATAATACCCATGTTATTACCCCTTCGGAAAAAAATTTTAAGTCTGACACTCAGCATCTGCTTATGTTTAGTAGGGCCAACTGCTTGGGCCGATTATACGCTTAACATGCATCGTGGCGTTACCGAGATCAGTCGCGGTATCTATCAACTGCATATGATCATTTTTTGGATCTGTGTTGTGGTGGGAATTATCGTTTTTAGTGCTATGTTTTATGCCATCATTTGGCATAGAAAATCGCGTGGCGTTACCGCCGCCCATTTTCATGAAAACACAACCGTCGAAATTATCTGGACAATTATCCCCTTTCTCATCTTGGTTGGAATGGCGATACCCGCCACCGAATTATTAATTAAGATGCATGATACGGCTCGAGATTCCGAATATTCCATTAAAGTGACAGGACATCAATGGTTCTGGGAATACGAATACTTAGGAACTGGAGTTCGTTTTACCAGTCTGTTATCAACCCCACAAGATCAAATCAAAAATCGAGATATCAAAGGACAAAATTATCTTCTAGAAGTAGATAATCACCTCATTGTCCCCATTGGAAAAAAAATCCGTTTTTTAACAACTGCAAATGATGTCGTACATTCCTGGTGGGTACCAAGACTTGGCATCAAAAAAGATGCCATTCCGGGCTTTATCAACGAAGCATGGGCTATCATCGAGGAACCGGGTATTTATCGCGGTCAATGTGCAGAGCTCTGTGGTATCAATCACGGATTTATGCCCATTGTCGTAGAAGCTAAAACGGAAGAAGAGTTTAATACTTGGTTAGAAGCAAAAAAAGCATCTCCTACCTCCCATCCTGCAAATACCGGAAATACACCATGAACAGTTACACAACTGCAACACATGCAACAACTGCTGACGCAGAACATACCCACGCTCATGGCCCTGCCCCCGGCCTTTTACGCTGGGTTTTTACCACCAATCATAAAGACATCGGTACGCTGTATTTATGGTTCAGTTTTATTATGTTTCTCTTCGCAGGGGCTCTGATCATGGGTGTTAGAGCCGAGTTATTTAAACCTGGCTTACAATTAATGGATCCCAATTTTTTTAATCAATTAACCACCCTGCACGGTCTCATCATGGTGTTTGGTGCCGTTATGCCAGCTTTTGTCGGTTTAGCTAATTGGATGATCCCTTTAATGATTGGCGCACCGGATATGGCTTTACCTCGTTTAAATAACTGGTCATTTTGGATATTACCTTTTGCCTTTGCAATATTAATCAGTACTTTGTTTGTGGAAGGCTCAGCCCCTAATTTTGGTTGGACATTTTATGCACCGCTCTCCTCTACCTATGGTCCTAAAAGCACAGATTTTTTTATTTTTGCCATCCACTTAATGGGTATTTCTTCCATCATGGGTGCAATCAATATCATTGCCACTATTTTAAATTTACGAGCACCCGGCATGACTTTCATGAAAATGCCTATCTTCGTTTGGACCTGGCTTATTACTGCTTTTCTACTCATTACCGTCATGCCCGTATTGGCGGGTGCCGTTACCATGATATTGATGGATCGTCATTTTGGAACCAGTTTTTTTAATGCTGGGGGCGGTGGCGATCCTGTCATGTTTCAACATATTTTCTGGTTTTTTGGACACCCCGAAGTTTATATCATGATTTTACCTAGCTTTGGCATTATGTCTGAAATTATTCCTACTTTCAGTCGAAAACATTTGTTTGGTTATACCTCCATGGTATATGCCACCTCTGCTATTGCCTTATTATCGTTTACTGTGTGGGCACACCATATGTTTACAACGGGTCTGCCTATTTGGGGTGAATTATATTTTATGTTTGCAACCATGTTAATTGCAGTCCCAACCGGTGTTAAAGTGTTTAACTGGATTGCCACGATGTTTAAAGGGGCTCTCACTTTTGAAACTCCGATGCTTTTCGCGGTTGCTTTTTTAATTATGTTTACCATCGGAGGATTCTCAGGACTCATGCTCTCCATTGTTCCCGCTGATTATCAATATCAAGATACTTATTTTGTAGTCGCCCATTTTCATTATGTCTTAGTTCCAGGAGCAATCTTTGGTATTATGGCCGCCGTTTATTACTGGTTGCCGAAATGGACCGGTCATATGTATAGCGAAACCCTGGGTAAATTTCACTTTTGGTTATCGGCCATTGCACTCAATGTTACTTTTTTTCCTATGCATTTTTTAGGATTAGCAGGTATGCCAAGACGCGTTCCAGATTATGCCTTACAATTTGCTGATTTTAACCGCATTGCAAGTACTGGCGCTTTTGTGTTTGGTCTGTCCCAATTAATATTTTTATACATCGTTATTAAGACCATTCGAGGTGGTGAAAAAGCAACATCAAGGGTGTGGGAAGGTTCGCATGGGTTAGAATGGACAATCCCTTCTCCTGCCCCTTATCATACATTTACAACTCCTCCTCAGGTGGATTAAGTGGGAAGAGAACGTCGTACTCTTCTGACTTTACTGTTCATCATAATAGGAATGTTTGGTTTTACTTTTGCGCTTGTTCCTATTTACGATGCTTTCTGTAAAGTAACTGGACTAAACGGCAAAGTTGATATTACAAATTCAGGCATTGTACGCTATAAAGATCCCGGTGCAGACACCAAAGGACGTTCAATTACTGTGGAATTTGACGTCAATCGTAATCAACGTTTAAAGTGTGATTTTTCTCCAGAACATCCCGTTTTGCAAATAACGCCTGGAAAACTCACTTTAACCTCTTATTACATCAAAAATCTTACAGATAAAACCTTAATCATCCAAGCAATTCCAAGCATTAGTCCTGGGATTGCAGCAAAACATTTAAAAAAATTAGAATGCTTCTGTTTTAATAGACAGACCATTAAGCCTGGAGAAGCCCTAAATATGCCCTTACGATTTTGGCTAGAACAAGAAATGCCAGAGGAAGTAAAAAGACTCACTTTATCCTATACCTTATTTGATATGACTGAATTTAAGAAGGAGAAAACAGATGGAACATGATCCCAAACATTACTATGTTCCAGAACAAACCCATTGGCCCATTGTTGGCTCGATCGGTTTAACCTGCCTGGTTTTAGGTATCGTAAATTGGATCCATGAACATGCTTTCGGTCCCTTTCTATTCATTTTAGGAGCATTGATCATTGCTTTTATGATGTTCGGCTGGTTTGGCGTCGTGATACATGAAAATCGTATGGGGCTTAACAATCAACAAATGGATCGTTCCTATCGCTGGGGCATGGTGTGGTTTATTATTTCTGAAGTTATGTTTTTCGGTGCCTTTTTTGGTACTTTATTTTATGCAAGACATTTCTCAGTCCCCTGGTTAGGCGGCGAAGGATCCAAACTCTCAACCCACACCTTACTTTGGGATCATTTTCAAGCCGTCTGGCCTCTTCTACAAAATCCTGATCCCACTAAATTTGTTGGCCCTCATGAAGCCATGGAAGCCTCGGGGTTACCCGCCGTCAATACACTTTTATTATTATCCTCGGGGGCTACCATCACCTGGGCACATCATGCCCTTAAAGATAATCATCGGACACAACTGGCACTCGGGTTATTAGCAACCATCTTATTAGGCTCTTCGTTTTTATCATTACAAGCTTACGAATATTATCATGCTTATACTGAAATGGGTCTTAAACTCAATTCAGGTATTTATGGAACCACGTTCTTTATGCTAACCGGATTCCATGGGGCCCATGTTACCATTGGGACCATCATGTTAATTTGCATTTTAGTGCGCTGTTTGAAGGGCCATTTTTCACCCGAAAAACATTTTGGTTTTGAAGCCGTTGCTTGGTATTGGCATTTTGTAGATGTCGTTTGGTTAATGCTTTTTATATTAGTTTATTGGTTATGAAATAGGCTATTTATTACAATTTCCTAAAGTTTGGTGACATCCAGGGCCTCTTTGGAAGTCGGATCCTGTTTAATTCGCTTGATTCTTGACTGCATTGCTCTCTAAAATTTTTAAAATAGGCATTATATTTTTCACCCGCTTTGGGATCCTCGAGCCTTTTTATATTTTCTCCAAAGGTCTTCAGACCTTTCTCAAGGACTTCATAATGAACTTCATCATCTGGTTTTCCGATAAAATTTTCTTTTATTTCTTTTGTTTCTTTTATTTTTGTACTCAGTCTGAAAATATTTTTATCAAGATCGTCAAGAAATTTATCATCCTGTTTACCAATTTGATTTGCAACAGCTTGATATGCTCCTAAAAGGATATATAATTTTTCTTCCCTAGAAGCATTTAAATTTTTAATATATTTCGCAGTGTCTCCTAATAACTTCAGTTGATATTCTCTGTTAGAATCTCGCCAAAATAGGAATGGTTGCCTTTCTTTAAATTTTTTAAAAATATGTGTTATCGTTAATGGTGAATTTACTAATTCTTCTACTGCATTAGCTATGTCGAAAGCTCTGCTTCTTTTTGAATTTTCCTCTAGATTAGTGCCCATTATCATTTTTGTTATTTGATAGGATTCTTTTATCATTCTAATTGATTTTATCATTACAGATTCGTTTTTAATTTTTTGTACAAAATCTAAAACTTCTCTTGCTTTTTGCAATTTTCTTTCAGCTCTTCTTAATTCTTCTTTAACACCATTCTCTAAAGCTCTTTTATGTTCTTCAATTGCCACTTGAAGTGCTGTCTCCGCTTTTTTTGCGATTTTTTGCATTCTTGGAGAGGCACTCTTTTCCGACATACCACGAACCTCACATGTTCCTGAATTATTTTCTACATGATGAGATTCCCAAATTAATGTTTTGTTCCTCATGTCAAGAAATAATAAATTATGGTTTTACTGAATAAACCAGGGCACCCATAGCTTGGGAAAAAAGGAAGACGACTGCAAAATATTTAGGCTGACAGAAAACAAGATAAATCAAATGAAGGAACTAAAAGAGTTACCAGAACGTGTTTTTAATTTTATCAATGTCCAAAAAGTGCATGAGGGGTAATCCACCCAAATGCAAACATAACAAATAGTGCAATAAATAGAATGAATGACAATGCAATTCTAAACGTCAACGCTTTCACAGTTCGTTTCGATTTACCTTGGTCTTTTACTAAATAAAATAAACCACTTGCTAAACTAGATACAATTAAGAGTATCATGATCAGAATAAATACATCTGCGAGTGTTGATGATAGGTTCATGAATATTAAGCTCTCTTTTGGTCCATGGTTATTTAGTCCGGGGTTAGCTTCTACCCTTGTTACTGTACTGCTCTTCCCCTTATTCGTCTACCTCGGGTTTTGGCAATTGGGTCGTATGGCAGAAAAGATACAGTTACAAACGGAGCTAGAAAATAGAATAACCTCACCCCCATTGAAGATAGAGGATATAAAAAGCGAGAATAATATTCGATTTCATCGTCTTCAAGTAAAAGGTGAGTTTTTAAATACCGATCAAATATTGCTAGACAACCAAATATTTCAAGGACAAGCGGGTTATCATATTATTACCCCCCTTTATCCTGAGAATTCCGAAGATATTGCCAAAATTTTGCTTATTGACAGAGGATGGGTACCAATCGAAGAAGATAGAAGCAATATTCCAAGCATTAAGCCTATCCAGGGAACTGTTACCATAACTGGGATCATTAATCAGCCGCCCCAGCCCTTAGTTCTAGAAGAAACTCCTCTTGCAAAGCACCCGATTTTTCCACTGTTACTTCAAACGATTGATTTTAAAAAACTTGAGACAGTATTAGATCACTCCATCTTTCCATTTCTTGTACAACTTCAAGCAGAAAGTCCTTATGCCTATACTACACCCCCCATCACTTTTGGTGTCCCCGCAAATCGACACTTGGGATATGCTGTGCAATGGTTTACTATGGCGATCATCTCTTTATTATATTATTTTGGAATTAACACTCGACGCCATAGTTAACTATGCAACAAATAGAAATGAAAACTAACAAAAAAAGTTCTTGGACCCCTTATGGTTTACTAATTGTCTTTACAGGACCTCTTGTCTTTGCCACTCTACTTTTCGCTTTTAATAATCATTTTAAATTCAATTCCGTTTGTACCGGAAAATTAATAACGCCTCCCATTGCCTCACAAGCCCTCCCTTTTCATAAACCATCTTTATTAGGTAAGTGGCAAATGGTATATGTTAAACCAACTGATTGTAAGCAAAGTTGTGAAGAACCACTCATTATGCTTAATACTATTCATACTGCACTGGGTAAAGAAAGAGAACGAGTGACAACACGTCATATTCAATCGCTTGATGTTACAGACATTAATAACCCCATTCATTTAGAAAAAGGTGGCTTATTTGTAATCGATCCTACAGGCTGGGTAATACTCCATTATCCTTCCCTATCTAATCCTAAAGGTATCCTGAGTGATGTTCGTCGATTACTGAGACTGTCACATGTCGGATAAAGCACTTTATTTACATGATAATAAGCAAAACATTTGTTTTAACTTAGCTTTTTTTGAGACGCTTTTGACATTTGTTGTCGTTATACTCGGCGCCTATACTCGGTTAACAGACGCAGGGCTAGGATGTCCAGATTGGCCAGGATGTTATGGTCAATTTACAGTTCCTACAAAAACAGATATGTTAACTTCAAATAATTCAATTATTGATGTCAAAAAGGCCTGGACAGAAATGATCCATCGCTATGTTGCAGGATTATTAGGAGTAATAATCTTTGCTTTAGCCGTTTTATCCACTTACAAGCGAAACCAAAATATTTCCCTAGCGCGCAATAATCAACCCATTATACTACCCCTTATCTTAGTAGTGTTAGTCGTGTTTCAAGCGTTACTGGGAATGTGGACTGTAACCCTTAAATTATTTCCTTTAGTAGTCATGGCACATCTTTTAGGCGGTATGACTACATTGGCCCTGTTATGGTGGCTTACTTTAGATTTCAAATCTACTCAGTCACATTTTACTTTAAATACTAATAAATTAGGTACTGGCAACATGAATGAGTTACGTATCTGGGCTTTAGGCGGTCTTGTTATTTTAATTATTCAAATTTCATTAGGCGGTTGGACAAGCGCAAACTACGCAGCATTGGTGTGTCTTGATTTTCCATTTTGCCAGGGTCAAATTATTCCACAACTTAACTTTTCAGAAGCATTTAATTTTACTGCAGCAGGTGTTACAGGGAGTATTGGTAAACCGCTAGATCTTACAGCGCGAGTAACCATCCAAATGGTTCATCGATTTGGTGCGATCATATCGGCATTAGTCATTGGCTGGCTTGCTTTTTTAAGTTTTACGCGAGTTAACAATAGTGCTATTAAAATTTTAAGTATAATAATCATTACGCTATTACTTCTCCAAATCATACTGGGCATCACTAATGTTTTGGCTTTACTCCCACTGCCAGTTGCTGTTTTGCACAACGCGGTTGCAGCATTATTATTGTTAGCATTAATCACACTCAATTATCATTTTAGATTTATAGGTAAGGATTTTGTTAAATTATAATCAAATTCAAGATTACTTTACCCTGTGTAAACCCAAAGTCATTTTGGTGATGCTGGTGACCACTTGGGTTGGCATGCATTTGGCAACACCCGGGGCTGTCCCTTTACACGTCATTATTTTTGGAACACTGGGTATTGCATTAGCAGGTGGGTGTGCTGCCGTTATTAATCATCTGGTTGATCGCCACGTTGATGCAAAAATGTCTCGCACTGAATACCGACCCATTGCCTGTGGTCGAATAACTCCCCGTGCTGCATTTTTATTTTCGATCAGCTTAGGCATCACAGGTTTGCTCATTCTCTGTTTATGGATAAATCCCTTAACTGCTCTACTGACACTGATGACAATTGTCGGTTATGCTGCTTTTTATACGTTATTTCTTAAACGAGCGACCCCACAAAATATTGTCATCGGAGGAGCAGCTGGAGCAACACCTCCACTGTTGGGTTGGACTGCCGTTTCAGATGAAATCAGTGCTTACGCTCTATTACCAGTCCTTATCATTTTTACTTGGACACCACCCCATTTTTGGGCTTTGGCTATTTATCGACGCAATGATTATGCCAAAGCGAATATTCCAATGCTCCCGGTCACTCACGGAGTTAAATTTACAAAATTGTGTATTGTGTTGTATACCTTCTTGCTCTGGGTAACTTCTTTACTGCCTTACGCCACTGGTATGAGCGGATTGATTTACTTCTTCCTTGCTTTGATTTTAGGTGGGGCTTTTTTAATACAAACTTTGGTTCTCTATCAAACAAACTCTGAACAAGTCGCCTTAAAAACTTTTAGTTTCTCTATTGCGTATTTATTGCTACTATTTATAAGTCTATTAGTTGATCACTATATAAACTGAAAGTATAAGGGAGTTCGTATTTGTGAAATACTTATTATCTATTGTTGCTCTTGGGCTCGTTCTAGCTCTGGTTTTCGGATATCGCATGCTCCCATCCAACGATCCCGTTGTTGCTCCACTCAAAGCATCCAACACCCAGGCAACAGTACTGAAACCTCCTAAAACTTTAGTTAATTTTACATTACAAGATACTAACGGCAATACTTTTACTCAAGATTCTTTGCTTGGACATTGGACACTGATGTTCTTTGGGTATGCTGACTGCCCTGATATCTGCCCAACAACATTAGGCATTGTAAGTGGACTTTGGCGTTCCTACCCTACTCAAATGCCACATCCTAAAGCTCATTTTGTCTTTGTAACACTAAATCCTAGCCAAGATACACCGGCAGTTATTAAAAAATTCTTAGCCGGATTTAATTCTGATTTTATCGGAGTTACAGGATCAGAAACCGAAATAAATAATTTAAGTAAATCAGCAAATATTTTTAGTTGGACCGATCCAAAACTCAGTGCTGCTGGTAAAAAGGTGATTGATCACAGTGCCACTTTATTATTATTTAACCCAGAAGGCCAATTACACGCTTTATTTTCACCTCCCTATGACATTGAAACTCTCAAAAATGATCTGCAAATAATAATAGATCGATAAAAATTGATAATGATTGATAAAAATAAGTGATAACATCCATTTTTATGCACAAAGTTATCCACAGGAATCTAGTAAATCTACTCACGGTTTTTAACTAACATATCATATGTAGGTCGAACAACTCGTATTTAAAAGCATTAAATTGAGCAGAGTTATGCACAAAAATAAAATAAATTAAATAACCGTTGTTACCAACATATGTCAGTCGGGTAATAGGATAAAAATAAGCTTTAAATTCAAATTTTTCTGTAAAAACAATTAATTAGAAAAATAGCATTCAAGCACAATAATTTTATATCAATTAACTATAAAAATTTATGCCCAAATTATGCACAGAGTTATCCACAAGTTGTGTATTTAACAAATCAAAAAACAATGGGCAGACCTATAACATTAAATCAACTAGTGCATTTCAATCTAATGGTCATGCGGTAACTTATCCACAACATATGTTGATTAGCTCAATTGAGCCAATCGCCAAAAAACTAGGGTTAATGATTGTGGGTTTTGTATTATATTTTAAAGTATTACCTGCTAAATCAACAAGTTTCCCCCCTGCAGCTTCTAAAATACAATGTCCTGCTGCCGTGTCCCACTCCCCTGTTTCACCAAACCTGGGGTAGAGATCGGCCTCTCCTCTTGCAACTAAACAGATTTTCAATGCACTCCCACATTGAATAAGTTCATAGGGTCCTAATTTCTCTATGAATGATTTCCAAACTTTACTTTTCTGATGATGATAACGACTGACAGCCACCTTAATAGGTGTTCTTAAAGTTTGATTGACTTGAATAACAATGGGTTCTTTATCCCCTTTATCTCCCAAATCTCCTTCCTGGAAAAATGCCTGTCCTCCTTTTAAGCCCCAATAATACTGTTTGAGCATAGGGGCAACAACAACCCCTAATACAGGATTATGATCTTCTATCAAAGCAATATTGACAGTAAAATCGTTGGTTCCTCGAATAAATTCTTTAGTACCATCTAAGGGGTCCACTAACCAATATTTTGGCCATTGTGATCGTTCGTGATAAGGGACCATTGAACTTTCTTCAGAGAGAACAGGCAGTGAAGGATCTATCTTCAATAGTTCTCGTTCAATAATTTGATGAGCACGAAGATCGGCCTCAGTTACTGGTGAGTTATCAGACTTTATATTCGTCGTATAATTTTTTGTATGAAAAATATCGGCAATACTATCAGCCGCTGTCTTTGCAACTGCCAAAACTTGAGGCAAGTATTGTGTATAATTTTTGACCAAAAAAACATCCTTTTCATTAAATAATACCATAAGATTTACAATAAGATATAAAATAGCCAAAAAGATAACCAAACCCCCTGACAAAGGTTTAATAATCAGGTATGATGCTATGCTCGGCATTTAAATCAAAGAGTATTAAAACGCATATGGAACATGAATTTCATTTTTTTGAGTTTGAGGCAGAAGCCGATGAACCAGATAACACAGAATTTTCTGAAACGAATGATGAAAAAGTCTTAAAAGTTCGTCTTGATAAATGGTTATGGGCTGCTCGCTTCTTTAAAACCCGAGCACTTGCACGTGAAGCAGTGGAACGCGGTAACGTTTTTTATGATGGGCAACGCTCTAAACCTTCACGAGAAATTGAAATTGGGGCGACCCTCCAGATTCGCCATGGTCGATATGAAAAAATAGTTATCGTGCAAAAATTATCTACCCGCAGAAAAAGTATCGACGAGGCACTTGAACTTTTTAATGAAACAGCAGAAAGCCTGGAAGCACGAGAACAAGTCACTGCAAACATAAATTCAAATTCAGTACAAAATAATGGATACGACCGTCAACCCTTTCAGCACCCTGAACAACGTGAACGTCGAGTGGTCCGATTTTTACGACGTTCCTTTGGTCGAAATGACAACAACAATACTAATAGTAATAATAGTCATTCAAACGAAATTCGTCATGATAATAGAAATAATGGTAATAACAGAAACGAGAAC
>Ga0207060_10148_pt1 | contig 21488 bp, 16 predicted proteins | sample Alteio_BWMinCont_30_FD_153270 | JGI IMG/M metagenome (GOLD analysis project Ga0207060, IMG submission 153270) | Enriched cells from forest soil in Barre Woods Harvard Forest LTER site, Petersham, Massachusetts, United States -... | ecosystem: Environmental > Terrestrial > Soil > Temperate forest >...
GCGAGAGTCTGGGCTGGGAGGTGGGAGCGATCTGGCGAGTGGACAAAAAAGAAGAACTACTGCACTGCGTGGAGGCCTGGCAACTCCCTTCACTTCCGGGACGGGTCTGGGCTCGAGCTGAAGCCGTCTGTATTGAAGATGTCGCTTTGGACGACAATTTTCCGCGCCGAGAAGTTGCCGTAAAGGAGGGCCTGCACGGTGCCATTGGTTTTCCCATCCTGGTGGGTGGAGAGGTCCTTGGAGTACTCGAATTCTTCAGCCGTCAGATTCAGAAACCGGATGCCCGGTTGCTGGAGATGATGGGCTCTATCGGAAGCCAAATTGGACAGTTCATTGAGCGCCGCCACGCGGAAAATGCGTTGCGGGTTTACGCGCGTGATCTCGAGACGGCCAGGCACGTCGCGGAAGAGGCCGCCAGGACCAAGAGTGAATTTCTGGCGAACATGAGCCACGAGATCCGTACCCCGATGAACGCCATTATTGGCATGACCGAGCTTGGTCTGCAGACGAAGATCACACGGGAACAACGTGAGTACCTGGATGCTACCAAGAGCTCGGCTGATGCTCTTCTGACCCTGATCAATGACCTGCTCGATTTTTCGAAGATCGAAGCCCGGAAACTGCATCTCGATCACGTTGGATTCAAGCTCCGCGACACAGTGGAAGATGCCATCCGGGTGCTGGCGCTGCGCGCCCATCACAAGGGTTTAGAGCTGGCATGCCACATTCGCCGTGAAGCGCCCGAGGCGTTGGTAGGAGACCCTTTGCGTCTGCGCCAGGTTGTGGTGAATCTGGTGGGAAATGCGATTAAGTTTACGGATCGTGGTGAAGTTGTGCTGAGCGTTCAGCCCGAGTCCCGCCTCAATGGTAATGTTCGTCTGCATTTCGCGGTAACTGATACCGGCATCGGGATTCCGGCAAACAAGCAGCAGCTGATCTTCGAGGCGTTTTCGCAGGCGGACAGCTCCACCACCCGCCGCTACGGAGGAACTGGGCTGGGGCTGGCAATCTCGAAACAGCTCGTTGACCTTATGGGCGGCAGAATCTGGGTGGAAAGCCACCCCGGCCGGGGCAGCACATTTCACTTTACGGCGGCATTCGAAATCCAGAACCCCGCGATGCTGCAACCAGATTCTCCCGGAGGCCGGCTGACTGATTTACCCGTGCTGATCGTGGACGACAATGAAACCAACCGGCGGATTTTGGAGGAAGTACTAACCAACTGGCACATGCACCCTGTTGCCGCCGATGGCAGCGCCGCGGCACTGGCTGCCTTGGAAAAGTCTATCGCTGAGAACCATCCTTTCAAGGTCATCCTGTTGGATGCGCACATGCCCGGGATGGACGGATTCGGGTTGGTAGAACGCATTAAACAAAATCCCCAGTGCCGCGGGATCAAGCTCGTCATGCTGACCTCGGCTGGCCAACCGGAGGATGTGTCCCGATGTCAGACATTGGGGATCTCCGCTTACCTCACGAAGCCGGTGAAGCAATCCGAACTGTTTGATGTGATCGTCAGTATTCTCAGTCCGCGGGAGCAGCCACCATCCGTTGCGCCCCGGCCGCGCGGAGCCTCACGGTCGACACGCCGCCTGAAAGTGCTTCTGGCGGAGGACAACGCGGTAAACCAGATGCTGGCCACGCGGTTTCTTGAAAATCTCGGCCACTATGCGACGGTCGTTGGTGATGGCCGCGCGGCACTTGAGGCGGCCCGGGCCGGCCGGTTTGATCTGATCGTCATGGACGTACAGATGCCCGACATGGATGGATTCGAGGCGACTGCGGCGATCCGGGAATTCGAAAAAACAACCGGCGAACATATTCCAATTATTGCCGTGACGGCACACGCTATGAAGGGCGATCGCGAGCGTTGCCTGGCGGCCGGAATGGACGGCTATGTTTCCAAACCGATCCGTGTCGCAGATCTTGAATCGGCAATCACCCAGGCGATGGCAGCGAAAGGGACAGGAGACGCCGGAAGCACCAGCAAAGCTGAGGGCTGCATCATTGACGAGGCGGCCATCCTAAGCGGCATGGATGGTAATCGCAGACTGCTCCGGGATTTGGCACGGATCTTCGTAGCCGATTATCCCAAACAGCTCGCCGAGATCAAAGTTGCAATTCAAATGGGGGACGCGGAGCGACTGCGGAGAGCTGCGCACGCATTAAGGGGCTCGGTCGGCAACTTCTCCGCTAAGAGAGCCTTCGAAACCGCCAGCGAACTGGAGCTTCTGGGCAAGAACGGCGACGTTCACGCCGCTCAGGGCGCCTGTGTCGTTCTCGAAGACGAGCTGTCGCTGCTTGCCGGGGAGCTTAAGAAGCTGACCATGATCTCTCGCGGACGAGACGCGAAGCGGCGCAAAAGTGACCGCAAGCGTCTGGCGTAAGCGCGCCGTGGGCTTGAGCTCTTGATAGATCACGACGGGTTTTCAATTCCCAATAACGGGTGCGTCCACACGGTCAGGCTACAAACTATGCCGTCAATACGGATCGTTCTGGATCGATAAGGAATCCCCAGATGAGCGCGCCGGCGAGCAGGACAGCGGCAGAGATAAAGAACGGCGTAACCCAGAGCCCCCGTTGAATCAGGGCTCCAAAAACAATTGGCGACAGGGACGCGGCGAGACTTCCCGCCATATTCATCACGCCTGACACCGTGCCGCTAAACTCACCGCCCACATCCATGGGGACCGCCCAGGCCGGACTGACTACCAATTCCAGGAAAAACAGCGAGGCGGTCAAGCAGAGGATTGCTGTCCAGGCAGAATGGGTCGTGGCTGCGGGAATCAGGCAGGCGCCTGAAGCAAGCATGGCAGGCGCGGCTACGACCCGGCGGGCGAACTTGAGCTTGCCGGTTTTCCTGTACACGGCGTCGGTCAGGATTCCTCCGGCAATGTCGCCTACCATGCCGGCCAAGAGAGGAAGCGAAGCCAGTATGCCAACGGCTTTGAGCGACAAGTGTCGGTATTCAAGGAGGTAGGTGGGAAACCATGTCATGAAGAAATAGGTTCCATAGTAAAAGCAGCAATATCCGGCCGCGATGTACCACATGTTGGCCGACCGAAAGATGGTTTTCCACGGGGTGGCAAGCTGCTGATGGAGATCGACCGCTTTGATGGTGCCGTCGGGCGCGCAGCCTCGGATGTGGGCTAGTTCCGACTGATTGACTCTCGGATGCTCTTCGGGAAGGTTGCGATAAAGAAAGTAGAAAGCCATCGACCATAGCAAGCCGGCGGCTCCAAAAATATAGAAGATCCAGCGCCAGCCGAATGTGACCATAATGCTGACCGCAATGAAAGGAACGATGGCGACGGCGAACCGACTGAAGCTATGGGTGACGCCATGCACGATGCCTCGCTCTGATTTGGGAAACCAGAGCTGCATCGCTCGTGTGGCTGTGGGGAAGGCACCCGCTTCGGCCAATCCAAAAACGAAACGTACAGCAATGAGGGAGGCCAGGCCGCCAGCGATGGCGGTCGTCGCTGTCATGAGAGACCAGAAGGGAACGATAATCAGAAGTACCATTCTCGGTCCCAAGCGGTCTGCGAGCGATCCTAGCGGGATCTGTCCGATCGCATAAGCCCATAAGAACACGCTGAAAACGATGCCGATCGCGGTCTGGCTGAGCCTGAATTCTTTTGCCATCGCCGGCGCGGCTATCGAGATGCCCGTCCGGTCCATATAAGTGATCATGTACATCAGGCTGATCAGCAGAAGAACCATCCAGCGGGTCTTAGTTGGCGGAGACATTCGTTGCGGCGGGTCAGGAATCGTTCAGGTGCGGTCAGCCGCAGCATTCTTAATGGAGTCGGCTTGCCGTGGCAGGGGTGGTTTGGATGGTTGATCTGACGGCAGGATTTCGACCGGCTGCCCCTCTTCCGCCGATTTATCTGCTGCCTGATAGACCTGCATCACCATTCGCGCGTGCTCCGGCGTCACCAGAGGCTGCCGGCCGAGGGCGACGCATTCCAGAAAATGCATGGTTTCAGCCTCCATCGGTCCCGCATAAACATGGGCTACCTTCTCGCCGGGCATGGTGGAGATAGGGAACTCGATTCCCCTCTTCATGGTGTTGAGGCTGACATCACGATGAGTGTCATCCACCATAATCGCGCCTTCGGTACCGACCATTTCGATCCAGGTAGAAGAAAAATTCGGATACGCAGGAGGAAGCACCCAACCCGCACCGATGGTAAATGCGCACCCGTCGTCGAGCGTGACAATAATCCACACGCAATCGGGTACGTTGTGCGCGGCCTGCATGATTTTACGCACTTCCTGGGCGTAAACTCGGACCGGCTTTCTGGGCGCAAAACACCAAAGCACGAAGTCGATGTCGTGCGTGGCTTCCATAGCAGCCGGAGAGAGCTTGATGCGGCCTCCAATTTTGTTGCCAAGATTGCGTGTGATGTGCCGGCTCACCAGCGCGCTGACTGGTTGACCGATGGTGCCGTCGTCGATCGAGCGCTTGACATAAGCGAACTTGGGATTGAAGCGCTGCGAATATCCGATGGTGAACCGCAGGTTCTTCGAGCGGGCCAACGCAATCAGTTCATCGGCCTCGGAAAGTTCGAGAGCTATGGGTTTCTCAAGAAACACATGCTTGCCCGCAAGCAAGCTTTCCTTTGCCATGGGGTAGTGTGTGGTTTCCGGAGTTGCGGAAATAAACATGGCATCGATACTCCGATTTTCGAGCAGAGTTTGGTAATCCGTCGTGGCTGTCGCCGGCTCTGTCTTGTCTGCAACTTCTTTTAGGCGCGCCTCTTTGATCTCGGCCAAGTGCAGATCGCCGACGTAAGGGCTGGCTGCGCAAACTTCGGCGCGTATGCCTCCACACCAGCCTGTCCCGATAATTCCGACGTTGATCCTGATCATGAATTCTCCACCAGCTCATAACGTACCAGAGCCGTGCTGGAATTACTTCCCGACGAGAAGGACGCCGAACGTGTTTGGCTTCAACCGAGGCTCGTCCTCGCCTTTCGGAATGACTGACTCAAAATCGGCGGCGGGAAGAAAAATGTTATGAGTCTTAAAGTCTATCGCCATGGTGCGGGCATATTTCTTCGTCGGGACATTCTCTATCACAGTGTATTTGTCGGCTGAGTCCTGATGAATGACGGTTAGGTCTCCCGATTCCCCGTTCGAGCTGAAGACGAGTTGCGTGTCGGGATCGAAACCGGCCGCGTCCGGGTCCTCACCGATGGCGGGGGTTGCGACCACTTTCCCTGTATCCGCATTCACAACCATCATCCTTTTGTTGCCACAAACGGAGAAGAGCCGGCGATTCTTCTGATCGAACGCAAGCCCGGACGGCTCCTTGCATCCGGCGAGCGGCCAGCGATGCAGCACCGACAGTTTCTGCGCATCGATCTCGAGCAGCTGCGACTTGTCTTCGATGTTCACATAGACGCGGCCTTGATTGTCGCCAACGGCGAATTCAGGCTTGCCGCCTACCGGAACAGTGCCTGCAACCTTACCGTCCGCAGCGTTAATCGCAATGGCGTTGCCGCTGCGCCCATTGAAAGCGAAAACACGTTTCGACCCGGCATCGTAATAAATAGCATCAGGGTTCACTCCGCCCGACTTGACCGTGCTGATCGGCTTCAGTGTTTTCAGGTCGAAGATAGTCACGGTGTTGGCTCGTCCGTTGCTGGTGAAGCCTCGACCCAGATCCGGCGCCAGCGCGATGCCATGAACACCTAACGTATCGGGGACGTCGCCCACCACCGCGTAGGAGTCGGCATCCAGTACGACCACATGCGTGCTGTGGGAAACGTATAGGCGGCGGGCGGCAGTGTCCACGACGCAGTAATCCCACTTCCCTGCCCCGCCGATTGGAATGGTTTTCACCGCGTGGTAGCCGGACGCGCCGGGCGGAGCGGCGAGAGCAAGGTCCGTCAGCAGAAAGCTGGTTGCAAACCCTAAAATCGCAGTGGCAACTAGAATCGTGTTCTTACGGCGCATGATGTTGCACTCCTCGTTTCCTGCAATTGCATTTGTCGAGATGCGGATTCGACATTATTTGGCACCAGCGAACCTTAAACCACCCTGAAACCATTTCACTGCCGTGTTTAAGAACGACGATGCACGCTTGAGCTGCGCGCTTTCTACGAGCGGGAGATTCGGTTTACGTCTCGGCCAGAGGCGATATCCGATTATAAACTCTAATGTACGAACATGTTCATTTACAGCGATCACGCCCTGGTATCGCGTTCTGGCCGCGATTTGAAAGCCTCGGGATTAACCGGATTACGAGGCGCCCCTCCCGCCAGGACGCGGACAACTTCCTCAGCCGCCTTGGTCTGTAGCTCGATCAGCGACTCTACTGAATAAAAACTCATGTGAGGCGTCAGGATTACGTTGCTCCGGCCGAGAAGGGGCGAGGCTGTCGGCGGCTCTTGCGACAGAACATCCAGAGCCGCCCCGGCAAGCTGTCCTGCCTCAAGGGCTTGCGCCAGAGCCGCTTCGTCGACGATAGCGCCGCGCGCAGTGTTGATCAGGTAGGCGGTCGGTTTCATCTGACCAAACACATCGGCGTTGAACAGTCCTTCCGTTTCCCGCATCAACGGAGTATGAATCGAAATATAATCGGACGTCTTCACCAATTCCGCGAAATCAACTCTCTCCACGCCTGCAGCGGTGCTGATCTCGTTCGGAACGTATGGATCGTAGGTCACAACTTTGAGACCGAAGGCTTTTGCCTTGGGCGCAACCAGTTGAGGTATCCGGCCAAAGCCCACCAGCCCGAGAACCCCTCCCCGCAAGCGATGGATGGGAACAAGGGAAGACATTTCCCATCGGCCTGTGTGTATTTGTGAGTGCGCGAACGGGATCTTTCGGACCAGCGCAAGCAGCAAAGCCAGAGTGTGATCAGAAACCTCATCGATGCAGTAATCAGGCACTCTGGTGACGACAATGCCCGCGTTGGTAGCGGCGGCAATCTCCACATTGTCCACGCCGATTCCGAAGCGCGCGATGATTCGACACCTCCCCATTTGCCGGATCATGTGGGCCGAAACCTTGGCGTAAGTAACCAGCAGCGCGTCAGCATCCCGTGCGACTTCCAGGATGTCCTCGGGCGTAGGTTTTTCTGCGAGGCGCAGCTCTCCGCCGATTTTCGACAGGACTGCACGGGTGGGGTCAAGATTCGGAAAGACAGAGTCGGCAACCGCGACGATTAATTGCGACATGCTAACGCGCCATCGCCTCTTCCATGTGTTCCATGAGAGTGAAGACCACGGGTCCCTGGCCCGAAACCAAAACATTTTCTTCCAGCCGCGTGGTTTGCTGCAGGCCGGGATGCCCCGCGAATGTTTCAATCGCGAAATACATATTTTCTTTTATTTCGGCAGGAAATTTAAGCGAATAGGCACGCGAAATCCACATGCCTTCATAGAGCGTGAGACCGATGCTGTGAGCAAACTGCTGCAGGGTAACGGTTCCGTATTTGTCATCGTCGTATTCGGGGAAGGCCGCGGCAACGTCTGCCGTGGTATTGCCGGGCCGCAACTTTTCTAATCCAGCGTACATCGAATCGTAAACTTCTCGATACAAATCGATCTCTTTTTGGTTCATCTTCCCTGCGCATTTGAAGCAGCGCACAAAATCGATAAAGTAGCCGGAGGGTCCCACAGCATTAATATCCACGATGACCAGGTCGCCTTGGCGAATGATCTTTTCAGTGGCCCAGCGGCGGTAGGGACTTGTATTGCCACCGGAGGCCACAATTATGTCGTAAATAATCTCACAACCTCGTTCGAGCATGAATTCGTGGACCTTAGCCTCAATTTCACGCTCACGCACACCGGGCTTGAGCCACTCGTTCTTAATTCTCCACATCGCAGCGTCGCCAATGCTGGCTGACTGTTTGAGCAATTCGATCTCATCGCGAGTCTTGACCACGCGTGCAGCGGATACCGCCGGCCATGCGTCTACGATGTTCAGGCCGCATTCTTGAAACGCCTTCAGCGCCGGCATATCGAAGTTGTCGATGCCGATTCGTTCCTTGCGCACTCCGTGGGCTTCAAGGACGTCAACAACGCTCTGCGCCATCCTGCCGGCCATGACTGGAACCGCGCCCTCCGCCCATTGCCAGGTGATGGCTGGGTTGATGCGGCCTTCCATCCAGGGCAGGTCAATTTCGGCGCAGTGAAGGTCGGATCCTGCAGTCTCGAAAAGAACGGGCTCGGCGCCATTAGGCAGCACCACGTAGCGGATATTGATGTTGTATTTCCAGTTGCCCTGATAGGAGCCGGTGACGTAGCGAATATTGGCGCCGGCAAATAAAACTAAGGCGCCCAGATCGCGAGCATTCATCTGCTCCTTCACCCGCTGCAAACGTTCGTTGCGCAGCCGATCGAAGTCGACGCGGTATTGCCAGTCGGCACCGGTCTGGCTATAGACACGACGAGGGTCCCATTCATGTGGTTTGCCGATAAACCTTGTATCCATCTCCTGAGGTCTCCAGAAGTGCGCAACTCACGGCACAATGAAAAACGAACAAGTTCACAAAAAGACAGGGTCACTATACATCGCTGTCTGCATTTCAGTCCAGAAGCGGACGCAGTTCAAATCAATTCGAACTCCAGTTCCCCCAGTTTCTCCACGCTGCAGGCGATTCTGTCGCCTGCCTTGAGCCAAATCTGCTTGTCTTTGGGATGGCCCAGAATGACGCCCTCCGGAGTCCCGGTGAAAATTATGTCCCCACGACGTAGAGTCATGAGCCGCGAAATATAGCTGACGATCTGCGCACTGGTAAAGATGAAATCCCCGGTGTTTGACGACTGCCGAGTCTCTCCGTTGACTCGACACTCAATCTTTAGTTGGTCCGGATTGACCTGGTCGGCGGTCACCAGATACGGACCCAACGGCGCAAACTGATCGGGGGTTTTGCCCACCATCCATTGACCGCCGTTATCAAATTGCAGATCCCTCGCGCTGAAATCGTTGCCTGTGCAGTAGCCCGCGACGTAGGAAAGCGCATCCGCCTCACTAACGTTCTTGGCGTTTCTGCCGAGAACAATCACCAGCTCGGTTTCGTAATCGAATTTCGTGGCTACCTCGACTGGCAGCTTGATGGCGCCCCGGTGGGCGCTCAGCGAGTTGTTGTACTTATTGAACAGGACCGGTTGATTCGGGATCGCTATACTAACTTCTTTGGCGTGACGGCGATAGTTGAGACCTACGCACACAATTTTCTCTGGACGGGTCACGACGGGTCCATATTCAATGCTCCCTTCGTTGACGAAGGCGGGGTGCGCATCACTTGATTCCAGAGCAGCGCTAACCAAGGCATTCAGGCTAGGGCCGTCTTCGTCTTGAAGAAGATCGTCCATCGTGGCCGGAGCATGCAGGTGCAAGAGCTCCGCTGCCTGCGGCACGTCTAAAACGCCCTTTTCAGTTTTGACAGCAAGCTTGTATTCCCCGCTACGGCACATGGTTAACAACGTCAGCCCGCACGCCATACCGCGGGCGCGCCTGTTGTCAGAGTCTCGTCCAGTTCGCGAATTCTCCAAGCTGAATTCCTCCGTCGGCAGCAGCATTGTACTTGAGCGGTACTCCTCTGGATGGTACGCGCCGATTTCTCCGCTGCGGATACCGCGATGGGATGTACTCCGGTATTATGACTAACTCGTCTTTGTGGCACCGTCGCGTGAAGGGCGATTGGTACGGATCGATGATCTCTCAGGAATTTAAGCTCGCCTTAACATGCAACCGGTGATGCTTCCATTCGCGACGCGGCGAAAGCGAAAGTGTGGCTGTCTCGACGAAGGCGAGCCTGATTGACTCTGGGGCTTTCATCAAGAGGGGAAAAATGATGTTCAGTTTAATTAGTTGGGCTAACCTGCAACGCCTTATTCTGGTTATTGTTCTCGCCTTGACGGTGCCTCTCGCCGACGCTCAGGGAAAGTGGGTGAAGTTGGCGCCGTTCCCGCAGCCCGCTGAGGAAATATCAGGCGCGGCTGCGGGAGGCAAGATGTACGTTTTCGCGGGCCTCGCGCCGGTCTGGAAGCCCGTGGGCATGGTCTACGAATATGACCCGACCGCCAATAGCTGGACGAAGAAGAAGCCGATGGGGCTGCCCTCGCACCACGTCGCCTTCACCGAATACCACGGCAAGATTTATGCGTTTGGCGGATTTGTACTACCAGAATCAGGCCCGCCCGGTTGGGTGCCGATCAACAATGCCTGGGAATATGATCCCGCGGACGACGCTTGGAAAGCTCTGACCCCGATGCCGAGCAAACGCGGTTCCGCGCTGGCTGCAGTGGTGGACAACAAGATCTACGTGATCGGCGGCGCTTCGACGATTCCGGGGTCGATGGAAACGGCGGTGTTTCCCACCCATCCTCACATGTCCGTGGGAACGGTCGAGGAATATGATCCCGCGGCCAATACCTGGCGGGAGCGCAATGCGATGCCGACGCCGCGCAACCATGCCGCGATTGGTGTCGTCAACGGAAAGATTTATGTGATCGGCGGACGGGTTGGAGCGGCATTCATCGGTCTAGCTTCGGATATCTCCGTGGTCGAGGAATACGATCCCGCCACCGACCAGTGGAATGGCCCACGCGCGCGTATGCCGATCGCGCGCAGTGCTCTTGGAGCGGGGGTCTACGGCGGACGTATCTACGTTGCCGGAGGCGAATATCAGGACCCCCACATGATGGCCACATTCCGAGCTGTGGAAGGTTACGATCCCGCCAGCAACACGTGGACAGAGATGCCGCCGATGCCTGTATCGCGTCATGGGCTGGCAGTGGGCGTCATCGGTAATCGCCTCTACGTGGTCAGCGGCGATGTGCAATCGGCCGGCACCGGAGTCGAGGTCTCCACTGGGGAGCACGATGCATTCGAGTTTTCCAGCACCGAAAAGTAAGCTTAGATCGATGACTTTAACAGCCCATTCGAGGGGAAGATGACAACGCGATCGGGACTCGGAGGCGAGCAAGGAGTGTCACGCAGGCAAGTGCTGAAAACAGGACTGGCGACCGCCGCGGTCGCCGCGATAGGTGGGAGCAGTACCGCGTTTACCCAGAGTCAACCGCCGCCTGTCGTGAGCCCTGACGGCCCAGTGATCGACATTCACGCTCACTACTTCCCGGAAACGTATCTCGACCTCGTCGCCGGCGAGGGCAAGCGCTTCGACGCTTCGTACCAGATGACGGACAAAGGCTTCTTCATCAAGACTCCCGCCGGAAGCAATGGACCGCTGCCGGCGAAGTTCATCGACTTGAAGGCCCGCATCGCTGACATGGATCAGCAAGGGGTCACGGTGCAGGCGATTTCCCTGACTGCCCCAATGCTGTATTGGGGTGACGCCGATTTCTCCACCAAGCTCGCCAAGGCATGGAACGATGCAGCGACTGCCGCGCACCAGGCGTATCCCACGAGGCTCGTCAGCTTTCTCACGCTTCCAATGCTCTATCCTGAGCGCGCCCTCGACGAACTCAGCCGGGCCAGCAAGCTTCCCGGCATGCGTGGCGTGTATCTGGGCACGAACATCGGCGGCCACGAACTTGACGATCCTCTGTTTGAGCCGATCCTCGCCCGTATTGAAGCCCTCGACCTGCCGGTCTTCCTCCATCCGGTCGAACCGATTGGCGGCGACCGCCTGAAGACGTTTTTCCTTTCGAACCTGATCGGAAATCCGGTCGACACTGCGATTGCCGCTTGCCACCTAATTTTTGGCGGGGTGCTGGATCACCATCCCAAGCTCCAGATCTCGTTGCCTCATGCCGGTGGTGTTCTTCCCATCCTGATGGGCCGGATCGATCAAGGTTGGCGCACTCGTCCGGAGTTAAAGAATCTCCCGGCCGCCCCGAGCAGCTATCTCGCCCGGTTCACCTATGACACGATCACCCATTCGAAAGCAGTGATGGAATTCGTGATCAAGCAGGTAGGAGTAGAGCGGATCATGCTGGGCAGCGACTACTGCTTCACCATGGGATACGACCGCCCGGTGCAGTTTCTCGAGCCGGTCGACCTCGCCAGTGCGCAGCGCAAGATGATTCTTGGTGGCAACGCAGCGCGGTTGCTGAAGCTGTAAGGATAGTCCCGCGGAACCTCGCTCGATGAGCGCTCGCCTAAATCCGAAGCGCCCGCTCGGCATTCAGATGGAACACCCGCTCCATGACGTCGTCCGTGTAGCCGAGTTCGCTCCATTCCCGCAGCAGGCGGGCATGAGGGATGCTCGGATAATCGCTACCGAACATGATCTTGTCTTTTAGCCGTCCGCGAATGTCGGTCTTTAACTGTGGCGGAAAATATTTGGGCGCCCAGCCTGAAACTTCCCAGAAAACGTTCCCTTTGTGCAACGCGACGGCGGTCATCTCGTCCACCCAGGGCCAACCCGGGTGCGCAGCGACAATCGTCAGGTTCGGAAAGTCGGCGGCAAGCTCATCGATAGCAGACGGGTGAGCGTGCCGGAGCTTCGCGCCCATGCCGCCCGGCATACCGGCTCCCATGCCAGTTGTCCCAACATCAATCAGCACCGGCACATTCAATTCGTTGATGACTTCAAACAGCGGGTAAATGCGCCGGTCATTTACCGCGAAATGCCCAATGATCGGATGGAAGTGGAACCCCAACATGCCCAGATCGTGAATGGCATGCGTGGCCTCCCCGATGGCCTGCTGGCCCTTGAAGGGGTCGACCGCGGCCCATGCCTGAATGATGCGGTCGGGATGCCGCTTCTGCATCGCCGAAACGAAATCGTTCGAGCAAGGCGGCGTGCCAACAGTTGTTTCGAGGTCAAGCGCCACCAAAATGACTTCGACGCCGGCATCGGTGAAGTCCTTGATGACCTCGTGCTCATCTTTGGCGGTCCACGAGCGATTCCAATACTTGGCCAGAGCGTCGACATAAGGCTGCTGGCAGGCGATCCATTCCTTTGTATTCGGATAGCAGTGGACGTCAATGATTTTCATGGAATGTCAGTCTACCCGGCAGCAATGACACCTTACCTATGGGTCGCCCTCGCCGGTGTCTCGGCGGCCATCTTTTGGGAAATCATTCCCACCAGTTTCTTCTTGGAAACCTTTCCAAAGGTTGACAGAGGGAAGTCTGGCAAAATTTCCAACCGCTCGGGAAGCTTATATTTGGCAATTTCTCGTCCGAGCAGAAAAGTTTTCAGTTCATCAAAGCTCAAGCTGGCTCCCTCGCGCAGCAAGACACAGGCACACATGCGCTCACCAAGATCAGCGTCCGGAATCGGGATGCAAGCAACGTTCTTCACCGAGGGATGCGACAGAATGAGGTTTTCGATCTCCTCGGCGCTAACCTTTTCTCCGCCCCGGTTGATCAAATCCTTCTTTCGACCTTCGACGATGTAGTTGCCGGAGGCATGCTGCCGCATCAGATCTCCCGACCGGTAGAAGCCGTCGGCGGTGAATACCCAGGCGTTGTACTCGGGAACTCCAAAGTAGCCGCGTAGCGTGTATGGGCCGCGGCAGCAGAGTTCGCCCACATCCCCAGCCCGCACATCGTTCCCGTCATCATCGAGAATGCGCACCTCATCATCTGGAGAAATCGGACGGCCTACTGTCTCCAGGCACACCTCGTCAGGGTCGTCGAGGCGGACGAACATCAACAGCCCTTCGGACATGCCAAAGTTTTCCTGGACAAAAGCGCTTGGAATAAGTTTGTTCGCCAACAGCCGCGTTTCTGGCTGCAAGCACTGGCCACCACTTTGAATCACCTTCAACGAGGACAGATCATAGCGCGTCAGAGCCGAGTCGTTTAGCAGTCGAATCAGCAGCGCTGGAACGACCTTGAGATGGGTGACGCGATGTTTTTCGATCAGCGCACACATGTCTTCCGGCTTGGTGCTGGAGCTGATCACGATTTTGCCGCCATGAAACAAGCAGCCCTGGATGCCAGGGCAGGCCAAGGGCAGGTTATGCGCGATCGGGAGCACTACCAGTATCACTGAGTTCCCATTGATCCCGCAGACGCTGGCCGCGGCCTTGGAATTGTATGCATAGTCATTGTGGGTGCGTGGAATCAGCTTAGGAATACCGGTGGTGCCGCCCGAAAGTTGAAAGACTGCAGGGTCGGTGGGATCGATATGTATTTCGGATAACGTCGAAGCCGGCAGCACCGCGGGCCTGGCAATCATTTCGGAGAGCGAACTGAAGCCTTGCCGGGGATCGCCCAGAATGATCGCGTGCTTTAATGCCGGATTTCCCGCGCGTAGACGATTGACCATTTCGGCATAATCGAAATCGCGCTGGTGCTCGGGAATGACACACGCGGTGGCTCCGGAAAGCTCGACGAACTGGCTGATTTCCGCGTAGCGGTGGCTGGCCAGAGCCGCGATCGGGATACACCCAACTTTCTGGAGGGCAAAGTAAAGAACGACAAACTCAGCCACGTTCGGCAGTTGCACCACGACTCGGTCCAGGGTCTTGAGACCGAGATCCAGAAGATTCAAAGCGAGATTGTCGGAAAGGCAATCGAGTTGGGCATACGTAACGGAGCGGTCGCGATCGATCATCGCAATGCGATCCGCATAACGTTCGAACACAACCTTAAACTCATCCGCCAGCGATTTGTCAGCCCAGTAACCGCGTTCACGATATCGTCGAGCAAAATCGGACGGGAATGGAACCACACCTTCCAGCATTCGCCTTTACCTCACTCTAAGTGGTGGCTGCATAGCCCCCGTCGACTACAACCACTTCACCGTTCACCAGACGATTCCTGGTTAGCAGGTTCAAAATCACTTCGGCAACATCTTCCGCGGTCACGCAGCGCCGCAGCGGAGTGTTCTTGGCACGACGCGCCATCAGGTCGTCATACTTTTCCCCGAGCATTCGCTCCATCCAGTCTCCCTCTATCCAGCCGGGTGCGACCGCGTTGACGCGAATCTCCGGCCCCAGATTCAGCGCCAAAAGTTTGGTAAGGCTCACTACCGCAGCCTTGCTCGCCGCATACGGTAAGGGCTGCGGACCGGGGCGTAGCCCAACGATGCTTGCAGTGTTGACTATGCTTCCGCCAGCCTTTTTCAGCATGGGGACGGCAGCACGGGTGACCTGAAACACGCCGCGGACATTTACCGCGAAGACGCGGTCCCATTCCTCAGCGGTCAACGCGTCGAAATCTTGCGGCTTTACTTCCGTTGTGGTTCCGGCGTTATTTACCAGGGCGTCCAGACGGCCAAACTCGCTCTCGACCGCGGTAAACATTTTCCGCACGGACGGATCGTCGCTGACGTCACAGCGGAACAGCAGTGCCTTTGCTCCTTTATCCTCCGCCAGTTTGGCGGTCTCGCGCGCTCCTGCTTCGTTCCGGCTGTAGTTGACGACCACATCAAATTTGGCACCGGCCAATGCCACGGCGGTGGCGCGGCCGATTCCGGTGGCAGCGCCGGTGATCAAGGCGACTCGCCGGTTCTGAGTCATCGTTTCTCCCTGGCGGAAGTGAGTTGATCAGCAGCCACCTGGCTTCAAGAGTGAATCCCGCATACTAGGCAGCGCCGAGTGGGGAACCCTTTTCGACGGTGACTCATGCAAAAAATGAATGCATGAACACGTACACTTTGGAACATGTTCAGCAACCTTGTCAAGGTAACGGGAAACACGGGTGATTTTGACCGAATAAGCCTCACCCCCGATCGCCCTGTGCGAGGTTCATGGTAAGTTGGATCCATGAGCGTCCTGCCTTCGGAGCTTGGGTTGCGGGAACAAAACAAGCTGGAGAAACGCCAGCGCATTCGCGCCGCGGCGCGTGAACTCTTCTCCAAGCATGGATATGACTCGGCGACGCTTCGCCAGATCGCCAAGCGTGCCCACGTCGGTCTTGGAACTTTGTTCAATTATGCGCAGGATAAACGCGACCTGGTCTTTCTCATCTTTAACGAAGAACTCGCCGCAGTAACCGACGAGGCGCTTCGGGCGGCGGAGGCGCATGATGATCTCCTCGATCAACTCATGGATATTTACAAGCCTCATTACGCATATTTCGCGAAGCACCCTGCACTCTCGCGCATCCTCCTGCAGGAGTTGACTTTTTACTCAGAGGGAAAACAGGCAGCTGCGTTCCAGGGAGTTCGAGGACGCCTAATCTCGGGAATCGAGAAGGCCGTTCGGACTGCGCAACAAACGCAGCGTATCCATTCCAAAGAAAAAGCGGCGATTGTCGCACGTCAGATCTTTTTCATTTCGTCGGGTGCCATTCGCTGGTGGATTGCCGGTTCAACCCCCGAACCACGCAAAGGGCTAGCTGAGTTGAGGCGAATGCTCGAATTGCAACTCTACGGCCTTCAGCCCACGCTAACGGTGCACAAAAAAACGCGACCCACTTCCGCAAGAAATCGCGCCTCCTGATTCTCTGCCCTCCGGTTTCCTCCAACCGGTCTTGGCGATCGCGGATCACTTACCTACGACCAGGACCACGAATGTATTCGGCAGCACGAGGGAGTGGGTCGCGCCATGGCCGTGCCTTGCGGTGACGAGCAGGACGTTGTGGGTTTTCGTGTCGAGAGCCATAGTCCGCGCTCCCGATTGCGTAGGGACGTTGTCTACCACTCGAAACTGGTTCGGCGAATCCTCGTGGATGACTGTGAGAGTCGCTGACCCACCCGCGGAAGCGAAGGCGTTGCCCGTGTCAGGGTCGAAAAGGCTGGCATCGGTGCCTGCCCCGACGCCAGGTGTCGCGATCACTTTGCCCGTGTCCGCATCCATAACCACCAGCAACTGGTTATCGCAAACGGAAAAGAGACGCCGATTCTTCCGGTCGATTGCCAGCCCAGACGGTCCCTGGCCAGGTGCGAGCGGCCAGCGGTGCAGCACACTGAGCGTCCGGGCGTCAAACTCGACAATCTGGTCTTTGTCCGTGATGTTGACGAAAACCTTGCCCTTGCCATCCGCCACTGCTGCTTCCGGCTGTCCATCGAGAGCAACGGTCCCGGCCACGCTGCCATCAGCAGCGTTGATGACGGTCACATCATTTCCAGCGCTATTCATGATGAAAACGCGTTTGGTAACGTCGTCGTACACAAAGGAGTCCGGGTCCTTGCCCGTCTTGACCGTGCCGACTTTCTTCAGCGTTCTTAGGTCAACGATGGTGGAGGTGTTTGCATCTCCGTCGGACGTGAATCCGCTACCGAGGTCGGGCACGACCACCAGGCCGTGGGTATGCGACAAATCCGCAATTTTGCCAACCACCGTGCCAGCATCAACATCGACGACGTCGATGTGATCGTCCCGTCCGATGTAAAGACGCCGCGCCTCGCTGTCCATGGTGACGTAGTCCCAGCCTTCAGTCCCTCCAACAGGAATGGTTTTCAAAAGGTGATAGCGGGACGGGGCCGGCAGGGGGGTCGTGTCCTGCGCAGATCCGGCGAGGACCAGCGCAACTGCCAGTGCAAGAGAAGCGGCCGCCATAGTTGGAATGTTACTGAAGCTCATAAAGGTTGAATCCTCCGCTGTACGCTGCGACGAAAAGTGAACATGTACATTTTCCGAGTGGTTCAGTGTATCCCCGGCGGATTCGTTGTCAAGCTCAGGCGGGGAAATAATCGCATCGCGTTCTCGCGGTTGACTGCCTGCAGATCGGCCGAAGAAAGTCCGGAATGATCTAAGCCGTTGGCCGTCACCGCGGCAGGTACGTATGGAAAATCGCTCCCGAATAACATCTGCGACGTGGGTACGAGGTTCATCAATGCAGCCATGGACGAAGGGTTGGTCGAATTGGCAACGTCGTAATAGAGCTTTTTCAGTTCGTAGGGGACCCCGTTGGGCAAGCGGTCGGCAATTTCCTTGTGACGCTGGACAAATGCGTTGGTGCGGGCGGCAAGCATCGGCATGGTTCCACCGGCATGGCAGAAGATGAAGCGGATGTCCGGAAACCGCGAGAACGTTCCGTTCACGAGAAGACTCGTGATGGCGCGCGTCGTGTCGAACAGAAATTCGATTGTCGATGCCGGGATGCCAGGCATCAGATGGCTACAGCAGCCAGGCACGGCTGGGTGAATAAATACCACGGCCTTGCGGCGGTTCAACTCCTCGAACACCGGTGCGAAGGTGGCGTCTCCAGGCCATTTGTTGTCGTAACTGCTCACCAACCCGACACCGTCCGCCTTCAGAACGTCCATCGCATGGGCGATTTCCCGCAGACTGCCTTCTCGATCGGGCAACGGCAGAGCCGCGAACGTGCCGAAGCGGCCGGGATGGTCCCTAGCCATCTGCGCCGCATATTCATTGCAGGCCCGCGCCAGGCTGCGAGCGGCTTTCGTGCCTCCAAGCCAGACGCCGGGAAGTCCGAGCGAGGTCATCGCGGTGGCGATGCCGTTTTTGTCCATCTCTTCAATGGCCTTGGCCGGCGTCCAGTTCAACAATGCGGAGTGGTCTCGATCGGAAATCGCCAAAATCTGGTCGCGTGCCCGCAACATGTAAGGCGGCGGCAGGATGTGGTGATGAACATCAATCCGGTTCGGTTTGGCGTTGCCCGTGGGCGACGGAGTCTGCGCCATCAGTCCTCCCGCCGATAGCATCGAACTGGCGCCGGCCACGGCGACCGCCTTCAGAAACTCTCGTCGCGAAGTTCCTGCGCGTCTCTCCCGGTTCAGATCGCGCGCGAAGCCGTCACCCGCCATTGATTCATGTCCTCCCATTTTGTAGCGCCGGCATCTTGCCCTCGCAGTGAAGGCGGCCACCCCGCGACAGCCGCCATGACGGCAGCGCACTATTCCCGGTCACCGCTTTACGACATTGATCATGTTCATCGTGTCGCCGGCGAGAAATCTTCGGATATTCTCCTCGACCACCGGCAGCGCACGATCAGCATATCCATCGTAAAAGCCACCGAGGTGTGCAGTCACAATGACGTTGTTCATGGTCCAAAACGGGTGATCTTGGGGAAGGGGCTCATGGTTGAATACATCCAACGCCGCGCCCGCGATCTGGCCGCTTTCCAGAGCACTTATCAAGGCCTCTTCGTCGACCACGCCGCCGCGCGCCAGGTTGATGAAATAGCTGGTCGGCCTCATGGCGGAGAATATGGCTGTGTCCACGATGTGATGTGTCGCGAGTGAATACGGAGTGAGCGCAACCAGATAGTCTAGATCGTAAACCGCTGACACAAACTCATCCCGCCCATACACTCGATCAAAACCGCCGACTGTCCGTTTGACAGATGTAACGCCCACCACGCTCATTCCCAGCGCCTTGCACTTGGGAGCAAGCGCTTCGGCAATGAGTCCAATTCCGAGAATGCCTAACCTCTTGCCCTCGAGGAGACGGGCGGGCCAACGGTCCCAAAGATGACGATCCTGGTTTCGGACCACCCGAGGAAAATCACGGCTCAGTGCGAGCATCGCCATAATTGCCGCTTCGGACATCGGGGCGCCATGGATACCCTGAATATTGGTGACCATCACATCGCTCCGTAAGGAGGGCTGATCGATCAGGTTATCCACGCCGGTCCCTAGTGCCTGAATCCACTTCAGGTTTTCCGCGTCGCGCAGCACTTGATCGGTCACCATTGGAGCGAAAGTCACCAGAATCTCTGCTTCGCCGATATAGGGACCGATCTTGCTATGGTGTTCCACAAAATTGATCGTCAACTCCGGAAACGCCGCGCGAAGACGGGAATCGTACTGCGTTACAGTCTCTGGCGGCATGGCCAGAAGGATAAGCAAATTGGTCATCGAGCTACTTTCCCAAATCGGTCCTGTAGATCGCGATCGCGTCTAAAAGTCGCACCCGAGAGTTGTACCATCTTCCATAGCCGTGCTGCGAGCGCAGGATCGGTTTGTCCCATTCTCGGAATCTGACCAGAATTCGCCGAAGCACCCCTCGTGCTTTCGCAGGTTCCCAAGACATTCTTTCGTCATGGTCGGACCCCCTCCATGCGAAAATGCTTGACATTGCTCCCAAGATAGAGTTCAACTCGTTGGAATTGTGAACATGTTCATGTATGACTCACAACGTGGTCTGCCATCTTAGGCGGGAGGCGCTATGCAGTCCTTTGCGACGGCAGTGAACCGGTCTGTGCGGGGCAGAACTATTCGAGCAGTCGCTGCAAGCGTTAGCATCTTCCTTCTTCTGTCTCTGCCAGGTTTCGCCCAGGGCAATGCCGGGCGCATCCTGGGAGGGGTTACAGACCAAACCGGAGCGGCGGTCGTGGGTGCTACGGTAACCGTCACTGATCTGCAAAGAAGCATCACGCGAACCTTGACCACGGATGAAGCCGGCCAGTACTCTGCGCCGAACCTGCTTCCCAGCACTTACAAGGTCCGCGCCGAATCCAAGGGCTTTAAGTCCATCGAGCGCGTAAATATTTTGTTGGAGGTTGGCAACGACGTTCGGATCGACCTTGTGCTTCCCACGGGCCAGATTTCGGAGGTCGTCCAAGTTCTGGACCAGGTCCCCCTGGTGGACACGACCAGCGCCATTCTCGGCGGGACCATCGACAATCAAACCATCAACGATCTGCCCTTAAACGGCCGCGACTATCAGAAACTTCTCACCCTGCGACCGGGCGTCATGATCTATCCAGGGGGCGGAGGATGGGACCAGAGCGCCAACGGGGTGCGTCCCGAGTCCAACGCCTACGTTGTGGACGGAATGACGGACGACGAACCTTTTTCCGCCCTAAGCGTCATCAATGCACCTGGGCTGACGGGAGATGCGGTGACGACGATCCCGATCGACGCCATCCAGGAATTCAACACCCAGATAAACCCAAGAGCAGAGTACGGTTGGAAACCAGGCGTCACGGTCACAGTGGGACTGAAGTCGGGTACCAATGCTATCCATGGGACGGCCTACGCCTTTGGCCGCAGCGACTCGTTCGATGCGCGCAACTACTTCAATCCAGCGCCCCAGCCCAAGACGCCACTGGACTTCCAGCAGTTTGGTGCTACCGGGGGCGGGCCGATCATCAAGGACAAGCTTTTCTACTTCGTAGGCTACGAAGGGCAGCGTTACACAGTGGGCAATTCGTTCGTCGTGTCCGCCCCGACGACCGCGTCGGTGGGTGATCCAAGTATCAGCATCCCGGACGCAACAGCTGATCTGGCGTTGCACGGTATCACAACTCTGAGTTCGCAAAGCCTCAACCTATTGAAGTATTACCCAACCAACGCAAGCGCCTCGTCGAGTGTGACGATCGGGTTCCCCAACACCAACAGCTCGGATAGCGTGCTAGGGAAGATCGATTACCACATCAACGATCACAACAACTTGAATGGCATGGTCTTTTGGGGCCGTGACTTTGAGGTGGCGCAGGATCAGCCGTTCCTCCAGCCAGAGTGGTTATCGACCCAAAGTCAGAAACCGATCACCGGGGGAGGAAACTGGACTTGGACTCCGAATTCACGATGGGTGAACGAGGCCAGGTTGGGCTACGTCTACGACAACAAGGCCAACTTGGCCCAGGATCACAACACTCCCGCGACCGCCTTCGGCCTGAACACCGGCGTCACCGATCCCCTGCGGTTTGGGATGCCCCAGATCAACGTTGCCCCGTTTAACTCACTGGGT
>Ga0207060_10201_pt1 | contig 21468 bp, 21 predicted proteins | sample Alteio_BWMinCont_30_FD_153270 | JGI IMG/M metagenome (GOLD analysis project Ga0207060, IMG submission 153270) | Enriched cells from forest soil in Barre Woods Harvard Forest LTER site, Petersham, Massachusetts, United States -... | ecosystem: Environmental > Terrestrial > Soil > Temperate forest >...
AGGTGGCCGGTTCGCTCAGACTTGATCTCGCTCAGTTTCGCGAACTCGCGGCCTTCGCTCAGTTTGGTTCAGATCTCGACAAGGTGACCCTGTCCCAGCTCTCGCGGGGCCAGCGCCTGACCGAGATTCTCAAACAGGATCAATACACTCCTTTCCCGGTTGAGAAACAAGTCATCATCATTTACGCCGGGACCAATGGCTTTCTTGACGAGCTGGAAGTTCCCGAATGCGGACCCTTTGAACAGTCCCTGTACCGGTTCCTCGATGCGAGCTGCGGACCGCTTCTTGCAAAGATTCGTGAACGCAAGGCGTTCGATGATGAAATCAAGGCTGAACTAGGCAAAGTCCTCACGGAAGCAAAAGAGAGATTCAAATCCGAACGGGTACGTGTGGCCTGATCTATGCCTAGCTTGTTAGACATTCGACGGCGCATCCGCTCCGTCAAGAACACGCAGCAGCTGACGAAAGCCATGAAGACGGTTTCCGCAGCCAAACTGCGGCGCGCTCAAGAGCGCGTCATGAGCGCGCGACCGTATGCCGACCAGCTTCGTAATGTTCTTGGCAATCTTGCGGGACGCGTGGAGAACATCGAGCATCCCCTTCTTGAAGTTCGTCCGGAAGAACGCATTCTCCTTGTCGTGGTGACGGCGGATCGCGGACTCTGCGGCGCATTCAATTCGAACCTGACGCGCACCGCGCAGAACTTCCTGCGAGACCACGCTTCTCAACAGGCAACACTTTATCCCGTCGGTAGAAAGGGCCGCGATTTCTTTCGGCGGCGCGAAGCTCCGATTGCCAGCGACTTCGTCAATTTCTTCAACAAGCTTGATTACGGGCATGCGCGGGAAATTGCACAGCAGATCATTGAGCTTTACACGCAGGCACGAGTCGATGCGGTTTACATTGTTTATAACGAATTCAAATCCGCCATCCAACAGCGCATCACATTGGAAAAACTGTTACCGCTCGGACGTGCGGAACTAATACAACCGGAATCGCCAATTGAATACATATTCGAACAACCGCCACAACAGGTGTTCGACCGTCTTTTACCCCGTTACGTTGAAATTCAGGTCTACCGTGCTTTGCTGGAATCTGTAGCTTCCGAGCACGGCGCCCGAATGGCCGCTATGGACACGGCTTCGCGCAATGCGGGCGACATGATCGAGTCATTGACACTCAACATGAACCGTGTGCGTCAGGCGGCAATTACACGAGAAATTATCGAAGTCGTCAGTGGTGCAGGAGCTTTATAAAAATGGGCAATCTTGGAAAAGTTTCACAGATTATCGGACCCGCGTTGGACGTTGAGTTTTCTGAAGGACAACAGCCGGCAATCCATAACGCTATTCGAATCACCAGTACAGGATTCGATATTCCGACACCGTTGGATGTCATTGCCGAGGTGCAGCAGCATCTGGGTGAAGGCCGCGTCCGTTGCGTCTCCATGCAACCGACCGACGGAATGGTCCGCGGCATGACTGCCGAAGACCTTGGGAATCCAATTATGATACCGGTCGGTGCGGGAGTTCTGGGGCGCGTGATGAATGTCATCGGTGAGCCTGTCGATCAAATGGGCCCAATCGTATCCAAGCGACGCGATCCCATCCATAAGCTGGCACCGGCATTTACTGAACAAAACACGAAGCTCGAAATGTTCGAGACCGGCATCAAGGTCATTGACCTGATTGAACCGTATTTGCGCGGCGGAAAAATCGGCCTCTTTGGTGGCGCCGGAGTGGGCAAGACCGTCATCATTCAGGAACTCATCAACAACATTGCAACCAAGCACGGCGGCATCTCGGTCTTCGCTGGAGTCGGAGAACGCACTCGCGAGGGTAACGATCTCTGGCTGGAAATGAAGGAATCGGGTGTCATCAACAAAGCCGCACTCATTTACGGCCAGATGACCGAGCCTCCCGGAGCCCGTCTACGAGTTGCGCTAACCGGTTTGACTACTGCGGAATATTTCCGTGACGAAGAAGGCCAGGATGTCCTTCTCTTCGTTGATAACATTTTCCGCTTTACCCAGGCGGGTTCGGAAGTTTCCGCTTTGCTTGGCCGCATGCCATCCGCCGTTGGTTATCAGCCGACCCTCGCCAGCGAAATGGGAGAGCTTCAGGAACGCATCACTTCAACCACCAAAGGTTCCATCACATCCGTACAGGCCATCTATGTACCGGCGGACGACTACACGGATCCAGCTCCGGCGACCGCATTTGCGCATTTGGATGCCACGACCAATCTTTCACGCCAAATCGTGGAATTGGGCATTTATCCCGCGGTGGATCCGCTCGCATCCTCATCGCGAATTCTCGATCCGCGAGTGGTCGGAGCAGAACACTATGCTGTCGCCCGTTCCGTGAAGCTGGTGCTGCAGAAGTACAAAGATCTCCAGGACATTATCGCAATTCTCGGCATCGATGAACTTTCTGAAGAAGACCGCCTTGTTGTCGCTAGAGCACGCAAGGTTCAGCGATTCCTGTCCCAGCCATTTTTTGTTGCCGAACAGTTCACCGGAAAGGCTGGACGGTATGTGAAGGTTCAAGACACGATCAAGGGGTTCAAGGAGATCGTCGAAGGCAAACACGATGATCTTCCAGAACAGGCCTTCTATATGGTCGGAACCATCGAAGAAGTTCTGGAGCAGGCGGAAAAAATGAAGGCGACCAAGTAACGATGGCGGGCAGCACAATTCATATCACCATCGTGACACCTGAGCGTTCCCTGGTTGACGACCACGCAGAAGAGCTTCAAATCCCGGGAGGGGAGGGCTATTTGGGCGTTCTTCCCGGCCACGCGCCTTTATTTACTGATTTGAAGGTTGGCGAATTTGGCTACCGAAAAGGCCCTAACTGGATTTGGCTATCTATTGCGTGGGGATTTGCCGAAGTTTTGCCCGACCAGGTCCGAGTTCTCGCCGAAACCGCCGAACGCGCCAACGAAATTGATGTCGACCGTGCAGCTCGGGCAAAAGAACGCGCAGAGCAACGGCTCGCACGCGGCGGAGAAGACGTGGACTACAAGCGCGCATTAGTGGCTTTGGAGCGCGCTGTTGTCCGCATTCAAGTCAGCCGAAAATCCCATCAGCTCTGAGGATTCTTCAGCCAGTCATCATTGGTATCCCGGACTATCGGACATATTCCGAGTCCACGGCTGGCAAAACCCGGGGGATGGCTACTGATAAAAACACCATTCCTTCCAAATGCTCCGACCGTGACATGGCGTCCGAGACTCGCAACGTCCAAACACCAGGTATGCTTGCGGAGCATTAGCTGCTCTCCAGAGCCGACATAGTGAAGGAAAAGCATCAGGACAACTTCAATCGCAGTTGGTAGCTCGGCGTGTTCCATCGATAAACGATCAGCGTAGTTGAATGGCTGGTTTATAGAACCTGGGATCACGTCCATTCCTATGTTATGCCACCCTGAAGGACAAGAAACCGCCATAAACTGCTCATCAAGATACCAGGGATGGTCGAAAAAGCATGGCTGTCGCGAGGGGTCAGTACCGACAATGCTCTTTATGTTTCTTAGTGTTAGAGCCGTATTGTCGGCCGGAGTAGGAAAACGGAGGTGGCCGTCGCGATTTACGACAGGTATAGTGTTATATCGATTTCGCTCCTCCGAAGTGAAACGGCAAGGGATTCCAAGTTTTGTCAGGCGTTGTTCAACTTGTTCTGGAGTTAAGGAGATCGTCAGTGACATCTTGATTCTCAATATGATAGCTTGCGAATAGATGGAGCGGAATTTTCAGGTGCCCCTCTGCAACGCTTCTTAGTCTAAATTAAATCATGTCATTACCGGTGGCTTCTTCGACATTCCCCAGAGAAGATGTGCGGAGGACCGTCCTCGACAACGGGCTGGTCGTCCTCACTAGGGAACTCCATACATCGCCGATTGTCACTTCAATGATTTGGTATCGAGTGGGATCGCGAAATGAAGAGCTCGGTCAGACGGGCAAATCCCACTTTCTTGAGCACATGCTTTTCAAGGGTACCGATCGTTTTAAGAAGGGGCAGATCGATCTCGTCACACTGAAAAACGGCGGCAGCAATAACGCATTTACGTCGCACGATTTCACGGCTTACTACTTCAATTTCGCTTCTGACCGCTGGAGTGTCGCTCTGGACATCGAGGCCGACCGGATGACGAATTGCGTTTTCGACCCGGATGAATTTGAGGCCGAGAAAAAAGTTGTAATCGAAGAGCTCAAGGGAGGCCTGGACTCACCATGGGGGTTATTGATCCAGGATCTTAGTGCGGCGGCGTACAAAATCCACCCCTATCGAAACCCGGTGATAGGCTGGCTGGAAGATGTGGAACGCGCCACGGCAGCCGAACAGCAGGCATACTACCGAAGGCACTATCAGCCCAATAACGCAATTCTGGTTTTGACCGGCGATTTCGAAACAAATCGTGTTTTGGACGATGTGGCGAGCCGTTTTGCAGGGATACCTGCCGGAGTCTCCAGCCCAGCGCCTCCGCTTCACGAGCCGGAGCAGAATGGCGAAAAGAGAATTGCGGTCCGGTGGCGTTCCACTGTGCCGCGCCTCGGCATTGCCTATCATGCTCCCGCGATTGCTGCTGCTCATAGTTACGCCTTGCAGCTGCTGGGCGTGATTCTCACTGAGGGAAAGGCAAGCCGCCTCTATCAAAGGCTGGTCGAACGGGAACAAACAGTCACCTTCGTCTCTGCGGATTACGCCGAGTCCAGGGATCCTACGCTATTTCACATTCGTGCTGAAGCCCGCGATGGGCACACGGCTTTGGAGGTCGAAAGCAGTATTCACGATGAGCTTAGCCGCGTTATTACAGAAGGGGTTTCGGCGAAAGAATTAGAGCGCGCAAAGCACCAAATCGAAGCGCATTTTATTCTGTCGCGAGAACGAACTTCCGATCAGGCTATGCTTTTCGGTCAAATCGAGTCACTCGCCGATCTGGAATATATCGACACATATATTCCACGCATTTCGGCCGTGACTCCCGAAGACGTGTCTGCGGCCTGTGCTCTTTTTCTTCGCGAGGACAACCGTACGGTAGGCTATCTGCTCCCGGATGGCAGTGCCAAGGGAGGCGGGGATGAGTCCGGCCTTGCGTACGAGGAGGGCACGGATGAAGACGACTGAATCGCGGATTGGCCGGACCTTTGATGTACACCGCCATGTGCTCGCCAACGGCCTCACAGTTTTGCTTGTCGAAAATCCTGCAATACCGGGAGTTGCTATCAACGTTAGCGTCCTGACCGGCGCCCGGCACGAACCGGAAGAGAAAGCGGGCCTGGCAGTTATGGCAAGCCGCCTCCTGGATGAAGGCACTACGACCCGAACTTCCTTGCAAATTGCGGAAGCCATAGAGTCGGTGGGTGGGATGCTTGAAGCGGATGGTTCGTTCGAGCGAATTGTTGTTTCAGTGGCCGTCCTGAAGCTTGATATTGAGCTGGGTCTCGAACTCGCAGCCGATATTCTGATCAACCCCGTCTTTCCGGAGGACTATGTCGAAAAGGAAAAATCCCGAACGCTTTCCGAAATTGCAAGTGCCAGGGATCGTCCGCAGGTCATTGCCGGATGGGCATTCAGCGAACTGATTTATGGCACTCATCCGCTTCATCGTCCAAGCCATGGATATCCGGCAACCGTTGAAGCGTTGACCCGCACCGACCTCCTGGATTTTCATGCGCGCTTCGTCGTGCCCAATAACACAATCCTGTCGCTCGTCGGAGATTTTGATATCCCCGAATTGTTGCCCAAACTCGAACGAATTTTTGGCAGCTGGCAATCAAAGGTCTTGTCCTTTCCCACTTATCCAAAGCCGACACAGCAGACTGATCGCCGCGTGCAGTACATCACGATGCCGGCACAGCAGCTGAATATCTACCTTGGACACCTGGGCGTGGAGCGTGCGAACCCCGATTACTACGCGCTTCAGGTGCTCGACACCATTCTCGGCGGCGGTGCAGGATTTACCGCTCGGATTCCGCAGCGGCTGCGCGACGAACTGGGACTGGCCTACACGACATTTGCAAGCATTACTGCAAATGCCGGCATTGATCCTGGCCGGTTTGTGGCCTTTATTGGGACCTCACCGGAAAACATGAAGCCGGCAATTGAAGGTCTGGTGAATGAAATCCGCAGGATTATTGACGAGCCGGTTACCGCTCAGGAACTACAGGATGCCCGCGATTATCTGACCGGCAGTTTCGTTTTCGCCTTTGAGTCGAGCTCCCAGATTGCTCGGTTTCTCGCGCATGCGGAAATCTATGGGCTCGGCTTTGACTACATCGAAAAATATCCGAAATACATCCGTGCAGTTACAGCAGAGGACGTGACCAGGGTGGCAAGAAAATACCTCGACAGTGAGAATTACACCATGGTTGTGGTCGGCCCAGTGAACCAGAATGGGGACTTATTGAGTGATGGAAGCGAATAGGTCGATTTTCTTCGAAGACTACGGTGTAACGACGCACGATCTGGAAGCGTATCTCGCCGCCGCATTGTCGCGTGGCGGTGACTACGCCGACATTTATTTCGAGCACAAGATCAACTATTCGATCGTTTTCGAGGAGCAGATTGTTAAGACGGCCACCAAGGCTGTCAATGTGGGCGTTGGAATTAGAGTGCTTTCGGGAGAAAAGACCGGTTATGCCTATTCCGAAGAGCTCGATCGGGTAAATATTCTCAAAGCGGCGCGAACCGCCGCTCTCATTGCCTCCAAATCTTCCTCCGGCGGGCGCATTGGCATTGATGCACCGGCGATTCGAGAACACAACCTCTACTCCATACCACTGCTTTCTACCGATCTTGGCATTCAGCAGAAAATTGCGCTGCTTCAGGAAGCCAATCAATCCGCGCGCGCCTACGATCCGAGAATCCATCAGGTTCAGGCGAGTTACATCGACGAAACGAAACACGTTTTAATCGTTTCATCCGATGGTCGTTGCGTTTGGGACATTCAACCCATGGTTCGCTTAAATGTGTCCTGTATTGCCGAAGAAAATGGGAAACGGCAATCGGGCTACCAGGGTGGTGGAGGTCGCCGATCGCTCGACATTTTTAGGGAAGAACTGGATCCCAAAGCGCTGGCCTGCGAAGCGGCCCGCCAGGCAATACTTCAATTGAGCGCGATTGATGCACCGGCGGGAACTATGGAGGTCGTACTGGGGAATGGATGGCCCGGAATACTCCTGCATGAAGCAATCGGGCATGGGTTGGAAGCCGACTTTAATCGGAAGAAGACTTCTGCGTTCTCCGGCTTGATTGGCCAAAAGGTTGCGTCCGATCTCTGTACCGTCATCGACGACGGTACGATTCCGTTCCGTCGAGGGTCTCTCAACATCGACGACGAAGGAAACCCCACGAAGCAAACCGTCCTGATCGAGAAAGGCGTTCTGCAGTGCTATCTTCAGGATCATTTGAGTTCCAAGCTTATGAATGCTCCGCTTACAGGAAATGGACGCCGCCAGAGCTACGACCACATTCCGATTCCTCGCATGACAAACACCTTCATGATGTCGGGCCAATCGACTCCCGAAGACATCATCAAGTCCGTTAAGCGGGGCCTCTATGCCGTCCATTTTGGCGGCGGCCAAGTCGATATTACGAGTGGCAAATTTGTATTTAGCGCGAGTGAAGCGTACATGATCGAAGACGGCAGGATAACGTCTCCGGTCAAGGGCGCTACGTTGATTGGCGATGGGCCTACGGTGCTCCGGGAAGTCACTATGGTGGGAAACGACTTGAAACTCGACCATGGCGTCGGGATCTGCGGAAAAGAAGGCCAGACGGTTCCCGTCTCTGTTGGTTTACCTACAATCAAAATTCGTGAGATCACAGTCGGCGGCACTGAAAGATGATTGAACAATTAAAGGATGCCGCCGAAGCACTTGTTCGCCGCGCGGCATTAAAGGGTGCAACCGCAGCCGATGTTTTCATCCGAGAGGAGGAGAAGTTCTCCGTTACAGTGCGGATGGGAGAAGTCGAAACCCTTAAAGAATCCGTTTCTCGAGGACTTCGACTACGCGTTTTCGTCGGGAAGCGTACCGCGACTTCACAGACCTCCGATCTTACCCCTGCCATCGTTGAGAAACTCGTTGATGAAACCATCGAAATGGCGCATTTGACCTCCGAGGACGAAAGTGGAGGTCTGCCGGAAACGACAGCCGGTTTGGATGATGTTCCGAATCTTGAACTCGTCGATCCTGGTTGGGACGATTTCAAACCCGAACAACGCATCGAATGGGCACGCCGTGCCGAAGAAGCCTCAATGAAGGCCGATTCTAGGATTACCAATTCAGAAGGAGGATCCTTCGAATACGAAAGATCGCGTACGGTACTTGCAAACACCCGCGGCTTTCTTGGCAGTTATGAAGGGACCGGCGGTTCAATTGTGGCGATGCCGATAGCTCAATCCGCCGAAGGCATGCAGCGCGACTATTGGGCCTCGGTTGCGCGGTTCATCTCGGAATTGAGTTCTCCCGAGGAAGTAGGACGCATTGCGGCACAGCGGGCAGCGCGTCGGCTCGGTGCGCGTAAAGTGCCCACCTGCGAGGTCCCGGTGATTTTTGATCCACTTACGGCAAGGACTCTCGTGAGTCATGTCCTCCAAGTTTGTGCCGGGGACTCGGTGTATCGCCGGAGTTCATTTCTGGTCGATCGGCTGGGCGAAAAAGTAGCCGCGCCTCACGTCACAATCGTCGATGACGCCCGGATGAAGCGTGGCCTGGGTTCGAGTCCTTTTGACGACGAAGGCGTGGCCACGCAAATGACGCCAATTATCGAAAAAGGAATACTGCGCAACTATCTTCACAGCGCCTATACCGCTCGAAAACTCCATTCGCGCCCAACTGGCAACGGCAGCCGCACCGGATCGGGTTCAGTGAGTGTGGGACCGACAAATTTCTATTTGATACCAGGCGCACATACTCCAGCTGAAATCATCGCATCGGTGAAGTCCGGGCTTTACGTAGTGGAACTGATCGGTCACGGTGTAAACCCGGTCAGCGGCGATTATTCGCGGGGCGTGGTCGGCATGTGGATCGAAAATGGGAAATTAACTTTTCCGGTCCAGGAAATCACGATAGCCGGAAATCTCCGCCAAATGCTCAATGATTTCGAAATGATCGGTAATGACGTGGTCTTTATGGGGCCGATCGCCTCGCCCACACTGAAGATTCGCAACATGGTTATTAGCGGAGAGTGACTTGGATCACCGCTCTGCGATTATTATCGGAACCGTCATAGTTCTTGCGCTGGCACTGCTGGGGGCGTGGAACTTCGGGCCTGGCCGCAGTCCCAGCGTTCCTGCCAATCTCACCGAAATCACCGATCCCGAAACAATTCAGCACACGGTACAGCTTACGCATCTCAGTATTCTGACTAGCGATACATTTGTGGAAACGATCCGGATCCGCAATATCACCGGCGTGCTGACCAACATTTCAGACAAACCCATTCGAAGGATCGACCTGAAGATGACGTTCAGCGATAGCAGCGGTAATATGGTTGAGGAAAGCACCCACACCGCTTTTGACCCAAGACGGCCTCCCCTGGTACCCGGTTCGGAGTACCGATTTGAAATCAACTTTGAAAACCTTCCCAAAACCTGGAATTATCATGTCCCAAAGACGGGAATTGTGAAGGTTGCCTTCTAATTTCAGGCCTTTTCCAATAAGGCGATGCAATCGATCTCAACGGCAACATTTTTCGGCAGCCGCGACACTTCAACGGTAGAGCGCGCAGGCGGGCAGTCGTTGAAGAACTCCGCATAGACGGCATTCATTTCGGTGAAGTTATTCATATCCTTCAGGAAGACGGTCGTTCGCACGACGTCGCTGAAAGACGCGCCAGCAGCGGAGAGAATTCCTTGAACATTGAGCAGCACGCGACGGGTCTGCGACGCAATATCCTTTTCTTCGATTAGGTTGCCGGAGCTGGGATCCAGGGGTATTTGCCCTGAAACAAAGAGGAGGCCTCCAGCGCGTATCCCCTGAGAGTAAGGTCCGATCGCAGCTGGTGCGAGCGCCGTGTGGACGGCGTACTTCTGCAGTTTTTCCATTTGGTCTCCTTATCTGGCCTGATTCACGGTCCGCGATGATCTGGTGATTTCGAAAACGCCGTCGAGCCGTCGAATTGAAGCAAGCACCCGTTCCAGGTGTTTCATATCCGGAATCTCGACTACAAGATCGATTGTTCCGCGCTCATCCGCCGTTTTGGCTTCGACATGAACGATGTTGGATCCGACGTCCGCAACCGCCGCAGCGATTTCAGCCAGCATGCCAGTACGGTTTTCGGTGACGATTGTGAGCGGGACCGCATACGCCTCTGCCGCTGGAGCCGTACCGGCCCACTCCACTTCGATCTTTCGCGCCGCATCGTAGAGCAGGTTCTGTACATTTGGACATTTCTTGGAATGCACTGCAACTCCCTTACCGCGGGTAATGTATCCGATAATTTCTTCGCCTCGGATTGGATTGCAGCATTTGGCCCGATATACCAGCAGGTCGTCAAACCCCTTCACTTTGAGCTTGGCATCAGTTCCCAGACCGAGCACCCGTTTGACGACCGAGGCGATTCGCGATTCGTCTTCGACCGGCGATGAATCGGCTCCGTCAGGCGCCACGCGCACGAGAATCTGTTTGGCCGAAATTTTTCCGTAACCGATCAGCGTCAAAAGATCTTCTGGTTTGCTCGCACCATAGTCCGGCAACAGCGCGGCGAGCTTCTCGCCTTCGAGAACGCTGCGAATGCTCATCTTAAATTTGCGCGCTTCCTTTTCAAGCATTCTGCGGCCCAGCTCGATCGCCTTTTCCCCTTCCTGTTCGGTCAGCCAATGTCGGATCTTGTTACGCGCGCGCGATGTATTGACGATGGAAAGCCAATCACGGCTTGGCGTATGGCCCGTCTGAGTCAGGATTTCAACGATATCGCCATTCTTCAACCGGGTTTTGAGCGGAACCATCCGACCGTTAATTTTGGCGCCGACACAGGTGTGTCCAACCTGCGTATGAATGGCATACGCAAAATCGATTGGTGTTGCCTCCCTGGGGAGCGTGATTACCTTTCCCTTGGGGGTAAATGTATAAACTTCTTCCGGATAGAGATCGACCTTAAGAGTGCTGAGAAAATCCGCGGGGTCCTTCATTTCCTGCTGCCATTCAACAAGGTGGCGCAGCCAGGAAATGCCCTGGTCCTCACGATCGTCGGCGATTAGCTTTCCGTCCTTGTACTTCCAATGTGCCGCGATGCCTTCTTCCGCAATACGGTGCATCTCGTTGGTGCGAATCTGAACTTCGAACGGCTGCCCGCCGGCTATCACCGATGTGTGCAGCGATTGGTATCCGTTGGGGCGCGGCATGGCAATGAAGTCCTTGATTCTGCCAGGCACGGGCCGCCAGGTATTGTGAATCACGCCTAGAGCGGCATAACAGTTTTTGATGCTGTCGGTAACGATACGTAGCGCAAGAAGGTCGAAAACCTGGTCGATGGAGATTCGCTGTTTTTTGAGCTTCGTATGAATGGAATACAGCCGCTTGACCCGAGACTCAATGCGGCATGGGATGACGTGCTCCTTCATCTGGTCTTCGACCATGCGCGTAACTTCGGCAAGAAATCTTTCGTGTTCCTTGCGCTTCCGTTCGACCAGTTCCTTGAGTTCCTGATAAGCCTTTGGATCCAGGTAACTGAAGGCAAGGTCCTCCAGTTCGCCGCGAACCTTTCCCATTCCAAGACGGTTCGCCAGCGGCCCATAAATCTCCATCGTCTCCCGCGCAATGGCTTCGCGCCGGTCAGATGTCAGGTATTCCAACGTACGCATGTTGTGGAGGCGGTCGGCAAACTTGACCATGATGACCCGAATATCGTCCGTCATGGCCAAAAGCATCTTGCGGAAGTTTTCCGCCTGCTTGTCTTCTTTGGACGTGAACTGGATTTGGCTTATCTTGGTGACGCCATTGACGATGTGAGCTACTTCGGGTCCAAAAATCGTGTCAACATCCTCAATGGATACCAGCGTATCTTCTACCACATCGTGGAGCAGCCCAACGCTGACGGTGACAGCGTCCATTTTCATTTCAGCCAGGATATTGGCGACTTCTAGCGGATGAGTGAGATAGGCTTCTCCCGATGCCCGCACCTGCCCCTTATGTTCCTTGGCAGAAAAGATGTAGGCGCGTCGAATCAGATCGAGGTTGTCTTGAGGATGATGCCGGGCGACTTTGGCGACGATGTCCTCAAGACGAATCATGGTGTTTCAATTATAGGACGTAGCAGGAGATGGTGCGGAAATAGAAAAAGGCCCTCGGGTGGATACCCGAAGGCCTCTTTCAAAAAACTGATCTTACTTATTGATGTCGATGCCGCCCGGTCCCGACTTCTTGTCGGCGTTTTTCTTACGAACTGCGAGAGCACGGGTGGACCAGTCATCCGCTTTCGCTTTCAAATCCGCGGACTGACTCGCTAATTCCTTCTGGGCGTTCTTGTCTTTCGTCACCTTTATCTGGTCGTCGATCAGCTTGGCCTTCTCGCGAAGCAGCAGGTTCTCATACCACAAGCTATCTTCGTAATCCGGATTGATGACCATGGACTTGTCGAGATACTGCAAGCCCTCGTCAATCAACTTGCCCTTCTCGTCAGGCGTCAGTTTGGATTCAGTGCTGTGGACAATAGCCCAGTTGATGGAACCTACCGCATAAAACGGAATGGCATTCTGGGGGTCCACTTCAGCGTTCTTCAGGTAAGCTTCGCGCGCTTTGTCATATTGGTTGTTGCTCTGATAAATACCGGCAATGACTGATATTGCGGTCTTGTTCGTGGGGTCCTTTTCTAGAACCTTCTGAAACGTTGAAACCGCCAAAGTCGCGTTTTGTTGATTTTGCTCGTCGGCATTGCCGGGGATGAACTGTTGGGCGTAGGCTGTCGCGAGATACAACTGGGCATTCATCAACTCTGGATCGAGCTCGAGGGCTTTCTTGAACCTCTCAACGGCGGTGTCGTATTTTTGGGCCTTGAACGCCCGGACACCCTTGACCAGGTTGTCTCTGGCTTCCAGCTTCTGGCAACTCGCAACCGACAGAGCGAGAAGAGCCAGAGCGGCGAACGTCAGAATTTTCTTTGTCATAGTTCCAGCCTCTTTACTTCGATGTGCCGGTTAGTGGCTCGGTCATGAGGCCGATCTTATCCACTCCAGCACCCTTGGCAATATCGATGATTTGGGCGACGTCGTTGAAAACCAGATCGGGGTCTCCGTTTACAAACGCCGTGCGATCGTTCCGGGTTCTGAAGATATCCAGAAGACGGGCGCCCAGATCTTTTATGTCGACGACATCCTGATTGATTTTGATCACCCTGTCCTTGTTCATGCTCAGGATCACGGTCGGATTATTCTTGTCCGGCGGTGGAGGCGGCGTTCCCGGTGGCGGTGGCTGAGGCACGGCGGCGTCCAAACCCTTCGGCGTCAACGGAGTGATCGTCATAAAAATTACGAGCAGAACGAGGAGCACATCGATTAATGGGGTAATGTTGATGTCCCCTTTAGTCGTTAATTTCTTTCTCTTGCCTTTCATCAGGTCTCTCCTATTTCTTGACCTCTTCGTCCAGACGCTCGGTCAGCAAGCCCACCCTATCGACGCCTGCAGTTCGAACGGCATCCACTATTTTCACAACGTCGCCGTACTTGGCGCGAAAATCGCTTTTGACGAATACCGTCTTATCGGTCTTATTTGTCAACATTTCCATGACTTTGGGACCCATATCGTCGATGTTTATTCGATCCTGACCGAGATAGAAGATTCCATCCCGGGAAACCGCGACGCGAACAGCATCGTCCTTGTCGGCATCCGCCATATCGAGCGGATTTTTTGTTTTGGCAAGTTCCACAGGAGCGCCCTTCTGCAACATTGGGGTCACCACCATGAAAATGATGAGCATGACAAGCATAACGTCAGCCATCGGAGTCACGTTGATATCGGCGTTAACGGATCCCCGTTCTCCGCCTCCTCCCATCCCCATGGCTATTTCTTGCCTTTCTGCTTGACGAAGTAATCGAGCAACTCCGAGGACGAGTTGGTCATTTCGATACCGAAGGCTTCAACTTTGCCAGTGAAAATGTTGTATGCCCAGACCGCCGGAACGGCGACGAAGAGCCCGAAAGCCGTGGTGACCAGAGCCTCCGAAATACCACCAGCGACAGACGACAGCCCGGCGCTCTTAGCAGATGCCATGCCCTTGAATGCGTTGATGATGCCGACCGTAGTTCCAAAGAGTCCGACGAATGGGGCCGTGGCGCCGATCGTGGCGAGGCCCGACAGTCCGCGTTTCAGCTCAGCGTTAACGATCGCTTCAGCGCGTTCGCAGGCGCGGCGGGAAGACTCAATTTGCTCGCCCGCAAGTTCCGTGGAAATGCCGTGAGCCCGGAATTCCTGCAAACCGGCCTCCACAACTTTTGCCAGATGACTGCGCTTGTTTTGTTCGGCAACGCTGATGGCTTCTTCGATCTTCCCTTCGCGGAGGCAACCTGCGACTGCCGGAGCAAACTCGCGAGACTGCTTGCGGGCCTGTCCGAAGGCCAGAAAACGGTCGATCATAACGCCAATGGACCAGGCCGACATGACTGCCAGAATCATGACGACGCCCTTGGCCAAACCACCCATGTTCTCCCACATCGTGCGAAGGTCAAACCCGACCTCCTGCAGCAACATCAGTCCCAGAAAATGCAGCTTCAAAGAAAGCATAAAATCCCAATCCTCCTAAGTGTGTCGAATCCCAAAAATTGTGCTCCCGTTTAGTGGAGCGAAAAATTCACGGTAATTGTCGTGAGAACTTCCACTGCCTCGCCATTCAGCATTGTCGGTTTATATCTCCATTGCTGTACTGCGGCCACCGCAGCCGGCGTCAAGAGTGGGTTCGCTGAACTAATCACGCGCAGTTTTTTGATCGTACCGTCCTCGGCAATCGTCGCTTCCAAAATGACAGGGCCCTCAACGCGGGCTGTTCTGGCAAGAGGTGGGTATTCCGGCTTCGCCTGCGAAATGATCTTGGCTGCCTGAACATCGCCACCAATACGCTGGGGATCGTGGTGCACGACCGCAGCTGGGGGCGGTGGCGGTGGTGGCGGCGGCGGCGGTGGCGGCGCCACCGCAGGAGGTGCACCACCGATAACGCCTCCAAGGACGCCTCCTCGGACTCCACCGACGACTCCACCAATAACTCCACCGACAACTCCCTGGCCCGCGCCCCCACCCTGATCGGCGTCTACAATGTGCGCAATTTCCTTTGGGATTTCAGTCGGCTGAATCATTGCCGCGGAATCCACCTGAACAACCTTAACCGTCTTGGGAGCGGCTGCTCCTGCAGGCGGCGGTGGCGGCGGCGCCGAAGGCGGCGGTGGCGGTGGCGTCAAACTCAGTTCCAGAAGTTTCGCACCTTCAATCGTTTCCGTATAAATCAGCGGGATGAGAATCAAGACCGTAACCAGGACGATATGGACTATCGCCGAGATGAAGACAGTACTACCCTTCCTGGTCTTGATTTTGCCGCCGGATTCGATCATAGAATCCTCGAACATCTTTCTACCTCCCTATCCTGACTCGCAAAACCCAGCCACTCTACCGATCCGTGGCGGCTCAGCGAAGACAGAACTCCATAACAGGATCGCACCTTATATCAGCGCCTGCCTGTTCCGTCAACGTCCATTCGGGCTACCGCGCCTTGGCAGTTCGCGGCACTTTGGTGGCCGCAATCGGAGCTATTCCGTTTTGCCCGCGAAGCTTCGTATAAATTAGAACCAGTGGCGACGCCACCGCGATCGACGAATACGTACCAACCAGAATTCCAATCACCATCGCGAACGCAAAGTTGTTGATAATTTCCCCGCCGAAAAGAAACAGCGCCAGCACCGTCATAAACGTTAGCCCTGAAGTCAAAATCGTCCGGCTGAGCGTTTGATTGATGCTGTCGTTCAAAACGGTTTCGAGGTCGTCTCGCCGTCGAACTTTCAAATTTTCTCGAACGCGATCGAACACCACGATCGTGTCATTGACCGAATAGCCCACCAGAGTTAACAGCGCCGCTATTACAGTCAGGTTAATTTCCCGGTTAAACAGCGAGAAGATTCCAAGCGTTACTAGGGTATCGTGAAAAACCGCGAATACCGCCGCCGCTCCGTAAATCCACTCGAATCGAAATGCGATGTAAATCAGGATTCCACCCAACGCGTACAAGGTCGCCATCACTGCCTGGCGGCGAAGGTCGCTGCCAACGCTCGGTCCAACGAATTCATAACTCAGATTGTGGTGCTTTCCCGCGAACGACGTGTCAAGGGCCCTGGTGATTACATCTCGCAGATGGTTGGTGTCGGTTTCACCCGACGCGGTGCCACCATACTCGATCTGGTATGTCCCTGGCAGTACGTTTGTGCCATTCAATTCCTGGATTTCACTGTGGGCGGCCCCGCCCCGGTCCAGCGCTTCGCGGACCCGGTCGACTGGAGGAATGGGAGCGTCAAAGATTTCTTTCATCGTAATTCCGCCCCTGAAATCAACGCCGTACTGAAACTTCCCCTTGTGGACCAGCGAAATCATCCCAATTACCAGAAGCGCAATGGACACAGCGAAAAACCACTGCCGTTTTCCGATCCAATCCACCTTGATGCCGTTGAATAATTCCATCTTGATACTTTACCTAGTGTTAGACACCGATTGTTCCGGCTTGTTCCGTGATTGTTAAATTCAGATACTGATGCTGTCGGCTCGCCCTTTCCGTCCCAATTCGATTTCAAAGATCGTTCTGGAGACGAAAACAGCCGTAAACATATTAGAAACCAAGCCAATGACGAGTGTGACGGCGAACCCCTTAACCGGTCCGGTTCCAAACAAGAACAGGAAGGTGGCGGAGATCAGCGCCGCCAAATGGGTGTCGACCAACGTGATGAAAACACGCTTGAAACTGGTCAATACCGACGATGCCGCAGTTTTGCCGGCCCGCAATTCTTCACGAATTCGTTCAAAAATCAGAACGTTTGAATCAATACCGACGCCGATGGTCAAGATGACGCCGGCTATACCAGGCAGGGTCAGCGTCGCATCGAGATAAGCCAGGGCGCCCAGGAGAACCACCAGGTTCAGAAGCATCGCAATTGTCGCGTTGATTCCAGATGCTTTGTAATAGAGCAGCATGAAGATGACAACCGCGATGAGTGCCACGGCCGAGGCCGTCACCCCTGCCCGAATCGAATCGGCTCCCAGTGTTGCGCCAACAACGGATTCCTCTTCAACGGAAAGAGACGCTGGCAGCGCCCCGGACCGTAGCTTTAGTGCCAGATCCTGGGCGTCCTGCGGTGAGAAACTTCCGGTAATCTGACCATTGTCGGAGATCCGCCCTCGAAGCACGGGCGCGGACTGTACCCGGCCATCTAGGATAATTGCCAGCAATTTGCCGATATTTTGCTCCGTAAGAGGTCCAAATCGTTCCGCTCCATTCGCGTTGAGGCTAAAGCTGATGGCCGGCCGTCCATTATCGTCACGCGAAACATAGGCATTTTTTAGATCCCGACCGCTAATGCCGCCGCTCGATTGGATCAAGTAGTACGTGGGGCTGCCATCGGTGGCGCGCTCGACAGACGGCAGCACCTCCATACCGGCTGGCTGGACGCCGTTGTACTGTGCCAGCGCTGCCTCCTTACTGGGAAACGATCCTGTGCCCTGGACCAGCTTCAATTCCAGCAAAGAAGTCTCTTGAATAATGCTTTCGACGTGCGCCGCATCTTTTTCGCCGGGGAATTGAATGAGTATTTCATCCACGGTTCCGCGTTTCTGGATTGTGTTCTCAGCAACACCCATTCCATTGATTCGATTCCCGATAGTGCTGATCGCCTGATCGACGGACTGCGACTTGTAATTATCGGCCTGGGCTTTCTGCAACTGGAGGGTATAGGCGTCTTTTCCCGCGGAGCTGACGCTCCATTCCGAGTGAGAATCCGCCATGATCTGCCGGAAGTCGCTGCTTTTCGCTGGATCGACGCCGGTCACCGTGAATTGATCGTCCGCCGTACGGGTCAATTCCCCAACCGCAATATTCTGCTTCACCAGTTGAGCTCGGAGGCTTTCGATGGTCTGGTCGGTTTCGGCCCTGACCGCATCGCTGGTCTTTACCTTGAGCACCAGCTGCACTCCTCCCTGCAGGTCCAGTCCAAGGCGAATCCGCTGCTTCATATTCGCCACACTCGGTGGAAATCCGGCAAACAGGTACACCGACAATAAGGTAAACGCGACAATCACGACCAGCCGCGTACGAAGTCTCTTAGTCATAATCGTTTACTGCTCTTCTTCCGGATTCTGGAGTGCTGTCACAGAATTCCGCGACATTTCAAGTTTGACGTTCTCAGCCACACGGACCTGAATTCGATCCCCCCGGAAACCCATAATCGTACCGTAAATTCCGCTGCTGGTGATGATTTTGTCGCCGACCTTCAGGCTATCGATCATTGCCTGAAGCTTCTTTTGGCGGGTTGTTCCAGGCCGGATAATGATGAAATAGAAGATTATCAGAATGAGGACAAACGGCAGAAGACTGACAATCGTACTCGGCTGCGGGGTCTGCTGTAAAAGCAACTGCTCAACCTTTCTCTTCCATTACAGACGGGGGCCGGCTTCTAACCTCAGCCAACAACTCGTCATATCGGTGAAACTCGATAAACTGCCTTATTCGGCGCATGGTGTCAAGGTAGAAGTAGAGGTTGTGCATGGTGTTCAGCACCGATGACAGGATCTCATTCGCCATGAAAAGGTGACGGAGATAGGCTCTCGACCAGGTCTTGCACACCGGACAACCGCAGTTTTCGTCAATTGGGCCCGGATCATCCTTATATCGAGCGTTCTTGATTACAATATGGCCATCCTTCGTGAACAGCCAGCCATTTCGGGCATGCCGCGTCGGCATGACGCAATCAAACATATCCACGCCTAGTGCTACGCACTCCACCAGGTCTGCGGGGGTTCCGACGCCCATCAGATAACGCGGACGGTCTTCCGGCAGATGGGGCTCCAGGCGCTCAATTACCTCATACATCCTGGGATTCGGTTCGCCGACTGCCAGGCCCCCGATTGCGTATCCCGGAAAGCCTCGATTTACCAGGTGTTCGGCGCTCTCCTGCCGCAGGTCGGGATACACCCCACCCTGCACAATGCCAAACAGTTCCTGCCCGGCCGGCGCAAGTTTTTGAAAATGGGCATGGCAGCGATCCGCCCAAGCCATTGACCGTTCCATCGATTCCCGGGCTGCGGCGTGAGTTGCCGGAAATGCCAGGCAGTCGTCCAGCGCCATCATGATGTCGGAACCGAGTGATTTTTGGATGTCGATCGCTCCCTCGGGACTGAGGAAATGGGAGCTTCCATCCAGGTGACAGCGAAATTCGACGCCATCGGCGCTGATTTTCCGCAGCGCGCTCAAGCTAAACACCTGAAAGCCGCCACTATCCGTGAGAATAGGCCGGTCCCAGCCCATAAACGGATGTAGTCCGCCCAGACGACCGACGACATCATGACCAGGCCTCAGCATCAGATGGTACGAGTTACACAGCAGAATCTCGACCGACAATGAGCGCAGCTGCGCTGGCGTCATCGCCTTCACCGTGGCCTGAGTTCCCACCGGCATAAAAATGGGAGTTTCAACGATACCGTGCGCCAGATGAAGCCGGCCTCGCCGGGCTCGGGTATGGGAATCTTTGGTGATGATTTCGAATTTCATTCGATCAAGTGGCAGGCGGCCTGACGTCCGTCCACCAGGTTCCGCAACTGCGGCTCGTCAATCTTACAGCGGTCGACGGCAATCGGGCAGCGCGTGTGAAACCGGCAGCCGGACGGCGGGTTCATTGGCGTCGGCACATCCCCCGTAAGCACGACTCGGTGTTTCTTTGCAGCCGGATCTGGCACAGGAACCGCGCTCAACAGTGCCTGAGTATAAGGATGGGCTGGATTTGTACAAATTTGCTCGCTCGTACCAACTTCGACCAGCTTGCCCAGATACATCACTCCGATTTTCGTGGAAATCTGTTCGATCACCGGAATCGCGTGAGAGATAAACAGATACGTGAGGCCAAACTCTTCCTGGAGATCGGCCAGCAAGTTGATGATCTGCGATTGGATCGACACATCCAGGGCCGATACGGGCTCGTCGGCCACAATCAATTTGGGTCGCAATGCCAGCGCCCGAGCGATGCCGATCCGTTGCCGCTGTCCGCCGCTGAACTCATGTGGATAGCGGCTCATCACCGAAGGCTCCAGACCCACGGTATCCAACAGTTTTGCCACGCGATCCTCCCGCTCGGCCCCTTTCGCGATTCGATGGATGGCAAATGGCTCCCCCACAATCGTTCGAATCGTCATGCGGGGATTGAGCGATGCGAAGGGATCCTGAAAGATAATCTGCATGTCGCGCCGCTTTGCCCGCATCTCCGCCGCATTGAGACCAGGAAGATTGACCCCCTCAAAAAGCACTTCGCCCGAATCGGGCTCGATGAGCCTGAGAATGGCGCGGCCCGCCGTGGTTTTGCCACATCCGGATTCGCCAACCAGTCCGAACGTCTCACCCTTTCCAATCGTGAAACTGATATCGTCGACGGCCTTCAAGTGTGCCGCAACGCGGGACAAGACACCCCGCCGCACCGGAAAATATTTTTTAAGATTACGGACTTCGAGCAGCGGCTCAGGCCCATTAAGCATGGATGCAGCGGACCTCCTGCCGTTCGCTCCAGTGTTCCAGGGGAATATCGGAAAGGGAGCACTCCGGCGTCCGTTTCTCACAGCGCGGGGCAAAAGCGCATCCTGTCGGCAGGTGCAGGAGATTCGGTACCATCCCTTCGATGACCTCCAACCGAATTCTCGGGCTGCGGCTGGTACCCAACCGCGGAATCGAGCGTAGCAGTCCCTGGGTGTAGGGATGCTTTGCATTGTGAAACACATCCAGTGCCGGCCCCATTTCCACAATGCGTCCGGCGTACATAACGGCGACGTTTTTGGCGACCTGAGCGATCACCCCAAGGTCGTGCGAGATCAGAATCAGCGACAGATTGTATTCCTCCCGCAATCTATCCAGCAGTTCCAGAATCTGAGCCTGTATCGTCACATCGAGCGCCGTCGTCGGCTCATCGGCAATCAAAAGGGTTGGCCGGCATACCAGAGCCATGGCAATCATGATGCGCTGCCTCATGCCGCCAGAAAGGTGATGCGGGTAGTCTTTGGCCCGCTTTTCCGGATCCGGAATGGAGACTGCGCGCATGGCTTCAACCGCGCGGTTCCAGGCCTCCTGGCGCGACACGTTTTCGTGTGAATTGACGGCCTCAGCAATCTGGAACCCCACTTCCAGTACCGGATTCAGCGCCGTCATTGGTTCCTGAAATACCATCGAGATTTTTGCGCCGCGCACCCGGCGCATTTCCGTCTCCGGTAGCGCTAGCAGATCCTGGCCGTTAAACAGTATCT